>Ga0058701_10002273_pt1 | contig 14415 bp, 10 predicted proteins | sample AgamicOrMae_FD_97039 | JGI IMG/M metagenome (GOLD analysis project Ga0058701, IMG submission 97039) | Agave microbial communities from Guanajuato, Mexico - Or.Ma.e | ecosystem: Host-associated > Plants > Phyllosphere > Phylloplane/Leaf | place: Guanajuato, Mexico | collected 2012-06-04 | reverse complement strand
CTCGGTTGTCGCCAAGCCTGATGCCGCTTACTTCTCGGCGCCCCTGAGCGGGCGCCGAGAAGTAAGCGGCATCAGGCTTGGCGACCGTTTAGTTGGGTAACCCTAGGTTAAGTTAGGTTAGGTCAGGTGCCTCAAGCCTCGATTCGCTATCGCTCCGCTCGGCTTGACGACGGAGGGTAGCACCAACTTTAAACTAAAAGGTTGAAAATGCTACCTTAAAAAATTACAAGTTAGGTTTGGTTACAAAATAAGCCTAGGCTAAGTTAGGCTAGGTAGGTGGCTCAGTTCTCTCTTAGCCCTAACTACTCAGATCGCTTGAAATGTTAAAAAGACAACTTCGAAAATAGCTCCTTTTCCCGCCCAGGTGACTTGACGATATGTTCGAACGTGCTCTACAACTACTTGGAGGCTAACAGCCGGGTACCGTGGGAGGACCTCAGGTACCTGTTCGGCGAAATCATGTACGGAGGCCACATAACCGATGACTGGGACCGACGCCTGTGCGCAACCTATCTCGAGGAGTACATGCAGCCAGACCTGGTACGAATCCGCTCCACAAATGCGACTTTCAAATTTTCATACGCAAACATTTGTAAAACCGCTATTTGAACAAACTGTGTCCACTTTCGAAACCTCAACTTGCCCTGAAAGGTGCTGGGCATGCGTCTATCGAAACACTCTAATTTGAATCAGTCTCTGAGATTCACTGAAAATTTACTGAATCTTTGAGACTCTTACTGATTCAAATTTAAGTGAAAACGCACGATCGGTTTCAAGAAATTTAAGATTTTCAAAATATTGAGCTCATGGCACTGTGATAACGAATCCCCGTTTCAGGTAGTCCCAAACCTGCTTTGGGTATGAACGTAAAACAGGAGAAGAGCATAATTCGGTTATATTTAAGAAATCTCAATCAACAACAACATCAATGGAGACCTGTCGACGAGACCTTTACATTGATATAATTGATGAATTTATCTTAAAAAATAATCGAATTACTTTCTACCCCTGTTTTACCTTCATACCTAAAACAGGGGAGAGTTTTAAATGTGATGGGCACACATCCTATTATCAGGTTGGGGGTAAGATTGCACAAAATTGACGTTTCAAGATTAAATATTTCAAGCTTAAAGAAAAATCGTTAAAATTTTGCTATTGAATTTTAAAATGGTTTGCGGAAGATATTTAAATTTTTGTGATCACGTTTTGGGCACGAATTTATCGTACTTTAAAGACTGAATTTCTCACTACAAGGTCGACGGTGAGCTCCAGTTGGCCCCCGGGTTTGTGTCGCCTCCAAACAGCGACTACCTCTCGTACCACCAGTACATCGATGACTTCCTTCCCCCGGAAAGCCCTGTCTTGTACGGCCTCCACCCCAACGCCGAAATATCTTCGCTGACCACGGCGGCCACGAAGTTGTTCAAAACTGTTTTGGAGATGCAGCCCAGGGATACAGGAGGCGAGGGAGGAACCGCAGTCAGCCGGGAGGAAAAGGTAACAAACAGATCGTTTTTTAAGTTTGGTCTGTTAACTACTTCTGACTTTGCCAAAATCTTTTAATGTAAAAAAAAAACGGGTCTTGAATTCTTTCCTTTCATTGAACGGCTCTCGATCTAAAGCAAAAAATTACAAAACGATGAAGTTATCTCTTTTGAATTCGTGTGGAAATACGGCCTATACTTTGCTACAATATCAACGATTTCATCAGACCAAAAACATAAAATTTCATAGTTTCAAGCATTTTTTTAAACCGCAAGTTTAGAAAAATTTGGAAATGCTTTTTTTTAAATTTTTTATTTTAGACTTTTTATATCAATCCCTGCGTCAGGTTCAAATTTTTGAATGTTTTAGGCCTTAGAAAAGTTAGAGGATCAGTTTCCGGTTTTCGTTTGCAGGTGAGACAAGCTCTGAGCGATATTATGGAGAGACTTCCAGACCCATTCAACATGGCGGAAATGATGGGCAAAGTAGAGGATAGAACGCCCTATGTCATCGTAGCGTTCCAGGAATGCGAGAGAATGAACATTCTTATGGCCGAGCTCAGGAGGTCCCTCACTGATTTGGATCTCGGCCTTAAGGTAAGTGAAATGGCAATATTACCATTTGTCCAAAATCGCCCACGAAATCAACTATCGCACTATCCCATCCATAACCTTAAGAATAATCCATTTTTGGGACCAAAACAGCCTCTTGGACATTAATATAGTTTCTGCATTTATGGAGCAGAGAAATGAGTACAAATTTTTTGATGATTTTCAATTTGAAATTTGAAAAAAAATGGTCGCCGATATGATTACTTTTTACAGGGTGAGCTGACGATAACACCTGAGATGGAACTCATGGAAGAAAGTCTGTTCATGGACAGAGTACCAGAGACATGGGCCAAGCGGGCATACCCTTCGCTTTTGCCCTTAACAGCTTGGTTCGCCGATGTGCAAATTCGCCTCAAGGAACTCGAAAACTGGTCGCAAGATTTCATAGTAAGTAAATAAATTTAATTCGAAGTATGAAAAAGAACTCTCGAAGAGCACATTTTATAGGCCGCCGATAGCTCATGAAAATGTCTACATTTTGAATTCACAATCAGCCAAGAGGTACGGTAATCATTTTCTGAAAAACTCTTCCAGCTCCCCGCGTCAGTATGGCTAGCCGGCTTTTTCAATCCACAGTCCTTTTTGACTGCAATCATGCAAAGTACTGCAAGAAAGAACGAATGGCCGCTAGACAGGATGTGTTTGCAGTGTGACGTTACCAAAAAACAGAGAGACGATTTCACGTAAGTACTGCGAAAAATGATCATAAAATAGTCTAACAAAGGATGCCGGTAATAATAAATAAATTAAATTTTCAGACAAGCTCCTCGCGAGGGTGCAAACATCCATGGGCTGTTCATGGAAGGCGCACGATGGGATATGCAGATGAATTCCATCATGGAATCAAAACTGAAAGAAATCTTTGCCCCGATGCCGGTGATTTACATAAAAGCAATCACTCAAGATAAGCAAGATTTGCGTGGAATGTACCAATGCCCCGTTTACAAGACGCGAGATCGCGGTCCAACGTACGTTTGGACTTTTAACCTCAAAAGTCGAGAAAAATCGACGAAATGGACTTTAGGTGGTGTAGCTATTTTGTTGTCAACGTAATGTGCTTTGTGACTGTAAAGTATAATATGTCTTTGTAAATTTGTTGAGTTTTATTGTTGGAAAAAAGCGAATTTCAAGCTATTGTCCTGTTGTTTTTGTAAATAGTGTCCCTTAGACCCGGCTAGAGCTGAGAGGTAAGAAAGTAAGACGATGGAAAAATTATATTGTTAAGAAATTGGCCTTGTTAAGAAATTAGAGTGTCTGTCTGACTTGAAATCTGTTTAACCACATATACTGATATCGATCACACACGTAATTGGGTACCGATAATGGTGAACCTGACGGTATAACCACAAATATAAACATCCCTCGTCAATCGCCATAATCCACCGCCAATTCCGGTCAACGGATACAAACATTTCTTAGCATCCAGATTACAAAAGTACTACGCAGATTACAAAAGCACTGACACTAACGTCATCAGAGTTGGATCACATGTGGTTTGAGGTTAAGTCACACTGTATCAAAACTTACCTTGTTTTTCAGACATCTGCATCCTCGTTGCAGGATAACACTTTCACAAAACTACTCACTTCCACGCACGCGTTTCTTTACAACTTCATTCCGAACCGTTCGTCTAAATAGTAATTACCGCGGATCACGAAAACAACTCATCACATTTATCTTTTTCTCCAGTTTTCCATGTCTGTTGTTGGTGTTGACCGTGTTGACTAACCGGCCGTGATTCGTGGTCAGCCAGCCACCCTGGCTCGGTGCGAGTTAGACCGAACATCTCCGGAAACATTCGATTAGGTCCGCGGGCGGTAAGCCCTCGTCAGCATCGGCGCGGCGTTCGAAACACGTCGGAAGTGGTACCGTCTCGTGTCTAACATGATAATAAAGATTAATGTAAAGCCAATACCGTACCGGTACATCGAAAATACAGCACGGCGTGCATAGGGTTGGTTTAGACAGGAAAATCCTGACGCGCACCACATTCACTCATTTTATTACAAACACAACCACAATAAAACTTAAGGAGCGCCACATCTGCGTGATTATTTGTACTGAACAACAACATCGACAAAACTTGCGTACACATCAGTGGTTTATTTGTTTCAAACATCTAAAAACACCTTAATTACTAAATACACAGGTAACGGTAATACACAGCAAAACTACACGCTTAATTCTCAAGTCCTTTAAGTACCGAGCAAGTTTTCTTTGCCAGGCAAATATGGCCAAACCGAATATAAAAATGTAAAAGTAAGTCTTTTAATTGCTCTTTATCCGCTAAGGATGTCGTGCATATCGGTAAGAGTTAGGAGGAAATGTTGATCCTCCAGAACAGGCAACTTTCCATTACGTCTTTAAATGGTCCTATACGTAACAACTGCCATTCGTCTTCGTGTCCTTATACCACACTTATGTACTGTACTGAGGGCCACAAAAGTCATGAGTCATGCTTCCCCGCATTCTTCATGGAAGCAGGGGTCATGTTTTTGGTGACCCACAGTATACAGCCGTCCCATGGAACTGCCCCATAGTCGAGGGCATAAATGGCTGATGGTGGGAATTTTTTATTTACCGATTTTTAACAATGGGAGTATATGAAGTCCTCAGAGATGATTCTAGCGACTAAAAGAGAAGTAAAATGAATACCATCATATCGTTTGTTCAAGATTGTAACCCCTGCAACCAACAAAAATCGAAAAATATAAAACGCCCACTGTCAGCCATTTATGCCCTCGACTGTCTATTTAGCAAGACCAAATAACACTTCACCAGCCGGTGGTATTGGTGGATAATTAAGAGCAATATTGTGGTATGGTCATCACTTAAAAAGTACTGTCAAGTATAAACATAATTTACAAACCAAACCTGAACAGAAAAAAAATATAAAGTAAAATAAATTAATGAAAGTCATAGCACAATATCACAAATGCGGCAGCGACGTTTTCTGCATAACTTAGTGGTTTGTATCACGATAATTTTAACGGCACGAAACGCAGCTTTCGAGCCTAAAAAAATGCAATGCCGGTTTCGCGAGCGCAGCCAGGTCCAGCTCGCTTGTCGAACATGGAGCGATCTAAAAAAAGCGCCTTGTTGGAAAAGCGTCCTTTTTCTTCTTGTGGTTTCACAAGGCTGTGTTCATCACAGGCCTCCTATCGTTGCTGTTTTCAGTGGGATTGCGCCGAGTGGTCCTCCCTAAAATGATCTTTCGCGCTTCCACTGCAGCGAACACGCCAATTGCAGCCCAAACTAGGAGTTGAACGTAGGAAAAAATTATGGCAAATACGAAAGCTAATCCTGTGTTCATCAGACCAGGATCCCTGAAAAGTAAAGAATAAGTCTTCTTGACTAATCAAAGAAATACAAGTAATGAAAATTTTTGAAAACCGTTAAATTTTTTCAAACTGGCAACGAAAACGCTTGAGCCTTAAGTTTCCCGTAATTGTTTCAAAACAACAGTGATTTGCATGGGAAGGATGAAAAAGCTGGGTGAGAAGAAGGTCGTTGTAGATTTAATTCAATTATTTTCTTTGTTATGTGGTGAGGCTTTCTTTTTTTTGTAATTTTTAAGGACATACTCGTTTTTTTCGTCGCCAGACGGCAGTGTGATGTTTCAAGTTTCAAGGAAGGTGAGGGCAAGTTTGCGAAGCATCATGCGAACGCGAGAAAACAATACCGTGCGATTCCCCACCCGATGGGGAGGGACATGGTCCCAACACGAGCGTTAGTTTCCGACCTTCCATGATGACAAACTTGGAATCGCCTTTCTGCGTTGAGGTCACACTATGTCTCTATTTGCGTCCCCACCCAGTTCATCAGGTAATCGCTCACCAAACAGGTCGGCCGGAGGGCGTCCAAAAATCGGGGCCGTAGATCTTGTGGAAATCGGGCTTAGTATAATCCATGAAGTCGAGCACGGTGGTGCAGAGCATCCTGGAGTTGATCATATTCGCCAAACTTCCTGACGCGTCTAAAATCTTCATTATAGTCTTTCGGTATTCACGACAGGTGACGTTGAATCCGTGTGTGAGAATGGCGACTTGGCCTATTAAAAGTACAACAATTATTCCAGCCATAGCTGCTTGGATGGCTAGACTCGCGATCGTGGATTTTCTTTTTGACTCGGTCATTTCGGCAGTTACTAACCTCCTGTAAAACAAACCGATATATATGAGAACAAGGACAGAAACTGGATCCAAAATCATAAGCTGATGGGTGCCACTCATTAGCTCACTCTACTCCTGTGTGATCCATCCACTGACAATGAATGGATGGATCCAACTTCAAAACTAACTAAAGAGACCAGTGGTTGTTAGGCAACCGCAATGTTCCAATGTCGAGAGGGTTGCCTACCAAAAAACTCTGGGATCGCGTTCGGAAACGGCGAATCGCATTGCGTGGGGAGATAAGTTAGGGTAGCTGTCATAAGCGCCAAAAACCACAAGCGCCAACGCCGCAAGCGCAAACCCGTAACCGCCAAGCGAGAAAAGTCGCAAACGCCAAAGGTCTTAACCGCAATGCTAACCTTACCAAACCTAACCTAACTTAGCCTAACCTAACTTGACCTAATAACCTATACAAACTTTGGCGTTTGCGACTTTTCTCGTTTGGCGGTTACGGACTGGCGCTTGCGGCGTTGGCGCTTGTGGTTTTTGGCGCTATCGAATGCCCCCCATAAGTTACAATAGGGATGAGAACTCGTGTCTCGTCGTTCTGATCCTTACCGAGTTTGTATCACAGTTTGAGGTCTCTTGGGGTCGACCAGATCATATTGCAGCCTGGATCTCTCCTTCCGCTTGACCCGGATGTGTCCCCAGTAGAAGTGCACGACGGCCAGGACGGCGGCGACGCAGGCGGCGGGGAGGGGGGCGTAGGCGGCGAACTGGCAGTAGGGCGTCGCGCCCCCGACGACGTCGCTGAACGTGCTCACGGCGTACAGCACGCAGCCGCAGTCCACCTTGCCGCAGTGGTTCAGCGTCCCGCGCCAGTGCAGCCACAGTCCCAGCAGAGTCGCTGTGCCGCAGGCGCCGTTCAAAGCCGCCAGGCCGTACAGGACGGCGAAGCGCTTCGACCTCTCCATTCGTTCCGGTGCATTTAGCACTAAATCTGCGGGAAGACTACGATTTTCAAAATAGCTTCGAAAACAGCGGATTAATATGAGAGCCTTTATAAATCATTTTCTATTTTTAATTGTTTTATTATTATTATTTATGTTGTTTTTTACGATATTTAACGGCGCATAACCGCAGCGAATTTCAATTTTACGACCGTTTTTTCAAAGATTTTCTCATAAAGGCACTATTATTTCTTTTTTTCAAATAAAATGTCAACTATTAACTCTCAGGAATATTAAAAAAAAAATAAGGACTTTCATTATGACAAGGAGTAAGACTCCTTGGTTATGACTTCACAGTTACAGCTTTCCATTTCTGAGGCTTTGTCAATCAAGTCGTCCTTTTATTGTTATTATTTTAACTATTATTATGTTAATGTTTTAAAAAATTGAGGCTCCCTTGCCAGTGGCCACCCTGCGCAACCTGAGCTCTAACATGTTCCAATCTCGCAATCTTGCTCAATCTGACCGAATCTACTCGAAACAAACAAAAATTAACCTTCATAGAAATTTGAAGGGCGACCTCAACACCTTGTAACTTCACGCATTATGTTTGGACTCAGGAGTCTCTAGCGGTTTTGGAAACTGACAATGAGAATACATTTTTTCCCCTCACTCCATCGTAACCTTGAAACTGCGAGTAATGATCTCTTAATATCAACAAATCAGAAAACGCTGATCTCAATCTAACGTAGATACGTAGTCTTAAATCTCCCGCATTAACATTTCGAACTTTTTCAGCTTTTTTCTTGAGGAAGTTTTTAATTAAATTAGCTGAACGGGTTGAAATATGCCTTGATATATGGTAGAATATATGTTGTTAGGAGAAATTTCAGTTAATCAAGTAATCCTGTCCTTATGAGCCCGCGGAAATTCCGCTGACCGGTGTGGCAATCAGCCAGTACAACACTATAGTCGTATGATGAGGAACATCATATTTTTAAAGTAGGCTACAAAAGAATTCCGCAGAACGCGGTCAGTCCGAATGATGACAAGAGCAGGGGTACTTCCACAGTAAACGTTTTGCCTTTTAAAAAATTGTAAACAGCTCGCTTCTTATTTTCGCGAGGAAGCGGGTTACAGATTTTTTATTACTTGAGAAAAGATATATTTCCGAGCTATTCGAGAAAACTGCGTTTGATGTTTTATAGTTATAGTTCAGCTTGAGAGACTTATACCGCGCAAACATAAACACGTGGTTCCCAAACAGAAATAGAACTGTCTCAAAATTGTGTGGCTCTACCTAAGGTTAGATTACTTTGTATACGAATCGAATCAAACTAATAAGCACTTTTGTGTTATAAAGGTCGGTTGACTTTGACAGCTCTCGTGTTCCACCTTTCGCCGTCGAGCGGAGCGAGGGCGGAGGGAGGCACAAGGTACTTCAACCGAATCTAACCTAACCCCAGGGCATTGCAGTAGAGAGGTGAGCGGAACTAAGCGATAGTCGAGCGGATTGGTATCGAAGTGAAGCATAAGTTTTATAACCTGATATGGGTCTAAATATTGGCTTTTTAGACGCTAATGTGAGGTGCGTGGTTGAAGGTTGTTAATAAGAAGTTTACGCAGACTGGAACAATGAGATGAAAAATTAAACCCTTACAACATTGAGTTTTGATGCCTCATTTGCTTTTCCTCAAGCACTTCGATTAAAATGAAAACGCAAAGTTGAATGTTTTGTAGTATCGCACTCTACACATTCCGATAAGTACGTCGTTCTTGGCAAATAAAACTCTCTTCCCTGAAAATAGAGCACGTGTTATCTTTTGTCATGCACGCCCAAAACACATGTCAAATCGAAAGAAAGGAACGGGAAAACATACCTAAGGTATGTCTCATAATAGAGAACGCTTTGTCGTACCCACTATTATTTTTTTTTAATCTCTTCCATTTTTTTTCAATTCCCCTGATAACAGCAAAAGGATCGTCATCGTAGAAAAATCGACTTTGGGGTTAGCGATTTCAGCTTGAGTAAAACACTTCGTTAGATCATTCCCATCACATGAAAAAAATGTTCAAATAATAACCAATGAATATGAATTATTGAACTTTTAAAATTCAATTTATTTTCTCAATGCAACTATGTCTTTATTTGAAATAAAGCTAAAATCGCAGGGATTTTTTTAAAAGACCCAAAACTGTCACGTATTCAAATTTGACGGCCGATATGAAGAACTGCGGTTGGACAAAAAGCTTTGATTTGAGTGTACAGTTCAATTAATTCAAATTAAATTGAACCACCATTTTTTAACCTGGACCAAAATTGAGTTACTGGCAAAGTTTTCATTTCAAGAAATCTACTGGCGGGAAAGAAAAAAAATCACCGAAAACAGTGCTTCCTCAATAAACAATGAACTTCTTTTGTCTCATCTGATTGATCTTTTGCTTTTTATGATTTTGTCTAAACATGTCAGACGGCCGATAACGGACAGACGTAAATGAATTGGCTACTTAAAATAGACGCTAAAGGTATCCAAGAATATCGCGGAAACTTCGTATAAGATTGGGATATAAAGTCAAATTAGGGTTAAGAGAAACTGCAGGCAAGTTTTCAATTATACTATTCCGTTTGAAATCGCCTAGTTTTAGGCAGGGCACTCTCGGTTCATGTCGGTGTCGCGGCAGCCGCGGCCTCGTTTTTTTAGCCAAAAGTAAATATTTACATGACGCGGTAACGTAGGAGTGCCGCTGTGTAGGGATCTGATACTCGTTGTTTACTCGCAATAACAGTCTTGTAACCACTACGCCTGGGCCTAACAATCCGAGTAGCTGAGTTATGGATTTATTTATAACAGTAGCTACCCTTTAGAAACGTTCCCTATTGAAAGGGAAGCAGCCCGCAGCAATTTCAATGAAAATGATAAAGCGATACCGGCACTAAAAAAAAAACTGAAATCTCACAATTTACGCAATTTGAAGGAAAAACTAATTTAAAAAAAGATAAGGTCTGGATAATTTTCGACGAAAATTGATCTTAACTCTTCGAGCACGTATTTTAAAATTCTCATTTCAGAAAGACATAAAGAACAAAGATTTTTAGAATTCATTACACATTCAGAAAAATAAATGAATGCATACCTTGTAACTCTAACAAAACCGATAACGCTCGTAGTATTTCTGACAAAGATTGGTTACCCTTTCTTCGGAAATAATGGAAAGTTTTCTAAAAAAGCACGAGAGGAAAAATAATACGTCTTTGTTTTTGTTTGTTTTTTTTGTAGAAAGCAAAAGGTTCTAGTACAATGTCTCTTTTACATCAAGCTTCGAAAACCGCAAAAGCATCGAAGGCTTCACAAAAATACCTGTTATCAATCAAAGAGAGCATTGGTAATCAAGTTTTAACGCCAAATGACTTAGTATGCGTTCTGCTGGGGAGTGACTCCCAAAGATACAGTATTATAGGTACGGTGCACAACATACCGTGAAAGGTAAGGGTCGGACGATATTCTTTGGTGGTAGAAATCACCATATCCAGGGCCAACCCATTAGAGCGGCGAAACCTGGGCGACTGACAAGGCGGTGAGTCCTGCGGAGCGCGCGTGTGGATACTCTCCCCCCTCCCCCTTCCCCTCCTTCTTTGCAGGACCAAGCCTACGGCTCAACGCAAACGTTGGTGCAATTTATCTGTTACCATGACGCTACGATAACTGCAAGCGTATTTGAGCATGCCGCTTCCTCTTCAGACCTTTTTTGGTCATATGAGCGAGGGAGACTAAATAAGGATTATAAATTTCACGGAATACCAAACATATTGAAAGAAGCCACAAGAATATTCCCTTTCGGATGATATTGGATCTACCACGCGCATGTACCTTTTAGCAATTCAATTTGGGAAATTTTCAGCCCACAGAGCTTCGGATATTCTTTAATTTAGATTTTTTTATTTTTTTGTTGTTTTTTTTTTGTTTTTTTTATTGTTGTTGTTTTTTTAAATGAAAATATAAACTATTTGATAAACTGTACCTTTCAACGACCACTTTCCGACGATTTAATTTCGAGATCGATTTCACCACTTTTTTAGGCAGAGTGAACCTATGAAAAAAAATGCGTCTTACAAGTGTAAAATAACATTAAAGACGTAATTTTAAGCGCAAAGCGCAATTTTAGGCCAAATTTTCAACACCGCGCCCACGTATCGCTTTTTCCTATAGCCTATGGTGTACGGGGCGTAACACCCCCCCCCCCGAGCGTAACATGGTGAAGGGATGACTGCATTCGGAGTCAATTTTTAAAATTCATGTGAACAATTAGTCGCGGTACAATTTAATCATCTAACATCAATCGACATCTGTGTATTCTTGCGGGACAAAATATGGATAGGTATTGTTGTTGATAGCTCCGGGAATATACAGCAAATCGTCTTGATATTCGTTTCGAATTTCAAGATGTTCTCACAAAAAATCCTCGAAAAACTCTTGATTTTACCGATGAGTTTCTGTTTTGGCGGAATAAGCTCTGCAAGTGCGCTGACGTGTCGATATCTAGTACCGGTATAGATTACCGACAGGTATGGTTCTTACACTTGATTCATGCCGCTTCTAATCGTCGATGATTGCTCATCTCTAAGAAAACGGGTACTTTTAGTCGGTAAAAGCATGACGCCCAGCACAATCGTATTCAGCCTTGTGTGCCATGTTAACCTGATAACGAGTCTCACTTCGAAGGTGATAAGGAAGATCCTATTGTGATTCACTTCATGATCCCAAAACCGGGTCGATTTTCGGCGCTCCTGCGCGCGAAAAGTGCTATGATAACCATTCTCTTATCATTACTGGGTGTCCACCACAATACGAGGCCGTAAGACGGGATTTCCTTCCCTCAAATCAAGCCATCTCTGTTTGAATAATAAAAAACTCAATCAAAATAGATCGCAAAGAATAGTTTTTAATTTGATTTCACAATGCTTGCGGCGGGGATGTCATTTCAATATTGGATTCATCCGACGTACGGAATTTGACAAACAGGCAAATATACAAACGTCCCGAGCAAGCAATATGGAAAAGCTCACACTTAACCGCTTCGGATGTTTATGTAAACGAAGAGCAAAGAAGCAGCCGAGGTATTTGCTCTCTGTTCAGGTTCCTATCGGTGGATCACAACGAAAAAGAAAGAAAAAATAAGCGGCTATCAGGAAAGACCGTCGAAATTTACCGAGCCCAATAGGTAAGTTTAAAAATCGAAAAGACGTCGATTTGACCTTGGTTTGACGTTTTTTAAACAGATTTGAGTTCGTATCGACATCGTTATTCGGGCTTTCATTTCTCACGAGGTATTAATTTTGTAATGCGAAAAATCGCCAAAAAGTACGCGGCACAGATCTTCCACCCGTCAGAATCTCGTACTTCAGAACCTATTTCGTGGTCAAAATATTAAAAACTCTTCATTCTACGTTCCTTAATGTGGAAAAAAAAACAAGGTCAAGAAAACTAAATACTTGAAATACGCCATGGATATATACCACTGTAACTTAAGTAAATAAAGTTCATGTGTGTATTTGGAGTACGCTACTTTTCTACCCAAACAATCCTCCGAAAGCAAAAGTGACCTAAAAATACTGCAAAAACGACTCTTCGAAGTACACACTTCGTACTCTCCAAAACCTGATCACAAACAATTGCTTAAAAAGTGTTTCATATCGTCTATTCAAAACGTTTAAAACACCTCTTCGAAAATAATTAAAATTGTAAAACCTTTCTCTCCTTGAAATAGATATCCAAAATTGAATTCGTCGGATATTCAAACTCAGCTGAATGAGGAGCAATGAGTATTTCGCATATAAAATACATATGATTTCTTTCATTAAGACGGGACCGGTACGTATGGCCACAACGGCGCGGTTGGGCAGGACACACAAAAATAATTGACTTGCATTGGAGTTCCCGCATCAAAATACTTGAAAAATACATTACCATCACCTGACCATCACAGGCCACTTATGTTGCCAACACCAGTTTCATTAATCTGATAAGCTTTTCGCGGGCAGCGTAAAACCCGTTTCAAAGGGCCGCGAAAATCCCTGCCGCGTAAATATATTCACCTCTGTTGAAAATCAGTTCATTACTAAAGTCAACTTTTTCTTCCCAGACGATCTATCAGATGGGCGATGTAGTTTTATACATCAATAGATGGTATTTCATTAAGGAGAGTGTTCAGGGGGATGTGTCAACTTCAGGGTTGGCAGGTGGGGACGAGGTCAAGAACGTTCTTCAAAGGGTGGTGGGCTAAATGACGGGTCAGTTCGTCAAAAGGAGACTAAAATCTAATTATCGGAGTGGTCTGATGCCGCGATTAAAACAATAACCCTTCAATTTCACTGCCAATCTTTATATATCAAGCATGTATATTCACTTTTTTTGTGGATTAAAATGTAAGAAACCGATATTTTGTGATTTGCGAGTTGGTAATGTTTCATTGTTACCAACCCCAGAAAAAAATAATGAATCGAATTTGGAGCTGTGGCCTTTAAATGGTACAGTGCTTCATCCCTGATACTTTGTATTCTACTAATTATCGAAGAGTACATAGTAAGTAGCGGTAGCAGATAGCGCGGTGCGCCAGATCACGGCAACGGCGAGCAGTTTCAAAGAGGTGATAAGAGAAACGCCTCATAACAACGTTGGGTTTCGGATCGAAGCTTGCCGTTCAATGCGACAGACATTACACGGACGACCGCTACGCGACTCGGGTAAGTGCTTTATCCTACCTTCGATCTTCCCATGGACGCCGCAGTTCAAAGTACACCGCAAAAGATGTTCCAAAATCGAAGTAGACTTCCGATATAGCAACAATTTTGGTCCTGTTTCCCTGGTCGAAGGATCCACAGCTATGGATATATATGGATATCCACGGCCCTATGGATATTTTAACTAATATCCATTAAAATTGTATAGAGAATATTCATGAGAAGCCTATGGATATCCATAAGATCACAATGGGAATCCATAAAATTGTGAATATTCAAAGTTATGGATTCTTCGACCTGGGATTCTTCCCGTTTAACTGATTTCGACGAGCAATGCCTTGATAAAAATTGTGAAACCCCCACTTCCTGTGCGATTATATTGCGATTTGAGTGTCTCCCTAAACCAACAAATATCTCATTAAAAAAAAATCAAATTATCGTGAGTAGGAGGGGAGTAGCGTACTCCTACTCAAAGATTAAACGAAAGTTATTTTGACTTAAAGCGGTTTATTCTGTTT
>Ga0058701_10002272_pt1 | contig 14418 bp, 8 predicted proteins | sample AgamicOrMae_FD_97039 | JGI IMG/M metagenome (GOLD analysis project Ga0058701, IMG submission 97039) | Agave microbial communities from Guanajuato, Mexico - Or.Ma.e | ecosystem: Host-associated > Plants > Phyllosphere > Phylloplane/Leaf | place: Guanajuato, Mexico | collected 2012-06-04 | reverse complement strand
TCGCCATTTCTTATATTTTATTTATTTAATTTATGTAATTTTATGCCTACATTCTCCACTTAGATCTTTTCCATGAATTACCTCTGTACTCAAGCATGTTACAGGATGGGTAGCTGATATGCGCCAAAAACCAGAAGCGCCAACGCCGCGAGCGCCAATCCGTAACCACCAAACGAGAAAAGTCGCAAACGCCAAAGGTCTTAACGGCAATACTAACCTTGCCTTACCTAACTTAACCTTACTTGACCTAACCTAACCTGTACGAACTTTGGCGTTTGCGACTTGTCTCGTTTGGCGGTTACGGACTAGCACTTGCGGCGTTGGCGCTTGTAATTTTTGGCGCTTTCGAATGCCCCCTTACAGGATGTCTCATTTCTGATTGATACCGATAACGCCAATGAAGTGAATACTTTTGGCTCTACCTACACTTCAAAGTCACCAGTTAAATAGCTTATCCCATCACGAACGAATCAGTGTTCTGAAAACATATATTGTTCTCGCATCCTTGTGCGTATGCAGGCGAGCTTTCAGGATCTGTCCTGGGGCGGCTCGCAGAAGCCTTGCGGTATCCTGCGGCATCCTGGCGAGGCCCGGGGCGGCCCGCAGCATATCCTCGGACCTCTTTGAGGTCAAAAGGAGCGCGGCCAGAGCCTGGCTCCAGGATACACCTGTTACGGTCCAAAGTTCGCTGCATACCCATCAGGGCTGTCCGGAACACGCCCGACTTACCAACTCCGAAACGCCAGCCGCCGACCGGGCATAAATCTCAAAATCGACCTCTCCCAAATTGTATTAACTAGGATACTACCTTCACGAAGATAAAAAGTTCAGATTGCACAAGATTTTCAATTGAATTATTGTGTGAGGTGGGCAGCGTGCTGTCGACATCCGGAACAAGTGGCCCAGGATTCGAGACTTGTAAGGGATTCAGAGATTGGCCTGAATTCCGAGATAAATAGGTGACACTCTCCCTGACAGACAGTTGCAGCAAGTACACAACAACACACAAGTAACTTTGTTATTTTATAGTTATAGGGTTCATGAGGTTTAGTGGTAATGCCACGAACCCTTTTGTAGGAAAATTATTAAATGAACATGAACATTTGACAAGAACATGCATAGTTATCCAAACACATATTATGAGTTTCTTCGAAGTACCTGCTTTGTTTAAACTGGCCTTTATTTAAGTAAAGAAGGTTTATGAGGAAAATCAACAGTCGAATTATTGTGTAGTCTGAACGCGGCGCTAGAAGCTTTTAACAAAACATTGACCTATTTCACGTCATGTTTTCACACCTCGAATTAACGGCTTGCTGCTCCTAAACCGGTTGACATACAAAAGTAGTTCTAAGACATGTTGCTTGAAGACATGTATACATAGAGCGAAATATTGCATTTGCCTCCTCTTGTGTTCTACATCATCTCATCGCCAGGAATGGTGAAAACCGGCACAAGACATCTAAGAAAACGATTAAGTATAACGGAAAAAAATAATGAACATCAATAACATTTTTCTGATAAAAACATCTAATACTAAACATTTTTTTATAGAGAAAAATTTCATATGCATTACACACAAAAGGCAATTTAGGCCACATGCGTGAAAAGCTAGTATCTCGCTTATCGGTCTAATTGAATCGGTTTTACCACATGAATATATCGGAATGAGCTTCCTACGAATTCGCACAAATTCATAGCAATTTACATCAAATACTTGATTTGGCAGACACTCAAAGCACTTTTAAGTTTAATTAAACATGGGTGGAGGACACGTTTATGTGTGTACATGGTTGACGGAACTTCTTTAGAGTGACTTATGTAAATGAGCGTGTTTTAATATTGTTTACCTGACTGCCGATGTTTTGAACGCACAGACTAAAATTATACAATATTTTCAACTCTGATTTGGACGTACCATAACTGCGGGAAGGGAGCGAACCATGATAATTTGGCACAGCAACCAACTTACCCAAAACTCTCTTTTTTTTTCTTTTAGACATAATGAAGTTGGCTTTGATAAGAATCATGTAAGGCTAGATTAAATACCGTACATTTCTAAAAGTTTGTGTCGTTGCAGTGGAAAGCTTCTCTACGACAGATGGGCCGTTCCTCAATAATTTTATCATTCATAAATGGAATCACATAAATAATGCACGAAATACACACAAAATATCATTGATTTTTTAAAAGTGAAACAGTTTTTTTAAAAGAATCAGCCGTCTCAATTAAGAGGAATAAGATATGTACAAAAATAATCAAATTAAGATGTCTTGATTCCTCCTTTTTCTCACCAACTTTGATACTTTTCTAATTGAGAGTCGACTCTTAAATACAAGTGTCATTCATAAGTCCCAGCTTCATTTTCCCTCATTCACTGATAGACGCATCATTCGTAAAGATAAAAACTAAACCGAATTAAAATTACTCAGGAAAGAGCTGAAAGTATTGAAGTCGGGAAAAGAGGGATTTTAATTTAAACTGACTTCAGCGATTAAATTTGAAAGCCCCAAGACTTGAGTAGCAGATAATTTGATGAAATGAAAAGATTTCCCTTCACTGTGAGGAAGACATTCAAAGAAGAAAGTACGTAAAGGAAGAATTATCTTTTCAGTCTTATTATCTCGTTTTGAGTTTTGATACGTAAACCCGATGCAGAAGTTTTCGTCAAGATTTCTGAACAGGATTAAACCTTTGCAAAATGTCGAATGTACAAATTCTGGTCATACAAAATATTTTGGTTAAAAGATTATATGCATTTTACATTGACTCGTAAATTTGTTCCATACACGAAAAGTTATATGCCAGGTTTTCAATATCCGCACCTTGAAGAAAGATGCACCTAGAGAGGAGGGTACAAAAAACGTGACATCTTGTTGCAATTTTCAGTTCTTCTGCAGGGCTAAGTGTTGTTGTCATTCCAAGATCTTAACATCTATGGCCATGTTCGTAATATCTTAAAATACTTTATACAAGGGCTCAAAAATCTAATGGCTTCGGAAGGAGACATTAGAAGTACCTCGAACTTCATGAAGATGTAAACGAATATGTTCTATGTGGATTCGTTTTTTGAATCCGATTTGGGCATTGAATTGGTCAACGAAACATCATTCGCCATTAACTCTCTGCACCTTAAATCGACCTCTTAGCCTATCAAGAAAAATTCGTCGAAACTCCGGTCCAGACTCACCATACGTTTTTATAAAAATGGGTAAGCCTAGAGGGGTCTCTTTTCTCGGTGACTCTTTCTAAAGATGGGTTGGAAAATGAGAGGTTAAGCTGGCATTCCGTTCTGGTTCGGAGGTCTATGTCATCTGAACATAAGTGTCATGGTTGAAAAGGGAGAAACCGGTTCGAAGGGTGGGTCACTTGTGGATTACTCCCATTAAGGCAACGGGAGAGAACGTCGAAATCGGAACCTTCTTGGCAGCAGTGGCAACGTTGACAGGCCGCGGTCACCGACGCCGGGCGCTTTTGTCTCGGGACCAGAGCACAGCGCCGCCCGCTATTATACAATTACAGGCATTTAGAGCGGGGCTCCGTAAAGAACGCTTGCCTGCGACAATCAGCTGAACTCTTAACCCATTAAACACTTTGTTTTCTTTTTACGGTAAAATTGGGTGAAAACAATTAAAACAAAAGTTTGTTTTATTTACCACTGCTGTAGGCATGGAAACAGTGCGGGTTACTTCTACGATAGTGGGACTCTGTCATTTATGGGGTTATAGAAAGAGAGGTGATAGAATGGGCTAATAGCTCGTCACAGTTTGGGCATCAGTTCCCGGGACGAGTTACACTTATGGGTATTGATGACAAGGCAAAAAAGATTTCATAGGTGACTCCTTTTTGAAAAGGTGTTTTTAATAAAGTAATGATTGAAAAAAAACGAGGTAAGGTGACCTCTTTGAAAGTACTATTTCCTTCTAGTGCAAGAGAATTTTCCTTCTACTATAAGAGATTTAAAAAATATAGAACAACAGAAGACCTATTTTTTTACATCTAATTGTCTGTACACATGGAATTCGTAAAAAAAAATGGAATAAAGAAGTTTTCCCGCATTACCATTTACTGTTTTCCAGCCTGTTACTCGGTCAAAGACCCAGTAACACTGCTGAAAGATAACCACGGAGATTTAATTATTTGCTTCGCAATAAAGCACAAAACCCGGACCGAGATGAGGAAATTCTAGTAAACACCGTTTCCAGGTACTTCTTATGTAACAATAGAATGAACATCAAATGATTCTAGGTGAAAATCAAGGCTCCGAAATGCAGGCGTTTTGTTCGTTCAGTGTCAGAAAACACCTTATTAAGAAAGAGCCATTGTGCGGCACCCTCAAACGGATCAAAAGACTTGGAAAAGAGAGAAAAAATGTCTGGAAATTCAGAGAGGTAGAACACTGAGGGTGCCTACAAAGCTTTTTTGGCATAAACGCGTATACGGCACCGCTACACTGTAAAAGCATCCCGGCCCCTCTTTGAGACCTAAAAGGAAGCTGGGGGAATCAGATGAGTGGCTCTTTGTTCATAGACTACGGTGTGATCAGAAAATGACGATGATCCTGAGATGATTGCCGTATTATGTGAGCAAACGGCTCAACGCACTGCCACCGTGCCCGAAATTGAGGCTATTTCTGTATGCAACGATCAGTTGGGATTGCCGTCCAAGGATTCGGATATCAAAACCTAAAATCATTCTAGCTACTGTAGTATTCATATGATTACAGAGAAGAGCGGCTAGACGGGACGATAGAGTATGTCAAGACATCAAGACTCCATTCTTTGGAATGTCATCCGGAGGGCCGGAGGGAAGTGATGATTTCTGGTTTGGATTCCTTTCGTCGTCCGCTAAAATCGCTATCTAGTAACTGGGACGAGAGGAAACAGGCAGTTGACCAACTAGGGTAAGGTATCAGGAAATGTTAACGATTAGGATATCCAAATACTCTCGTATACTCCCAAAATGACTTGTGCCAGAACACTGATATCTTTTATTTTTTCGGTTTAGAAGTTCTAACCTCTATATTTCAATGAGTTCCTATTGTATTTCAGAAAGGCAATTAAGAAACAAGAGGAAGAGATAACTGATTAAATTGTGAAACATTCAAATATAACGGACGAACATTTTAGTTATACTACCTTTTATTTGATAATTGCAGGAATGTAAGGGACACCACCAAAAATTAAGAGTTCATGGAGGAGTGTAAAGCAGTGATATACAACGCAAGCCAGACCACTAAAACAAACTTCTCCCCAAAGGAAGAGGTTCTCTTTCACTTCGAACGGTCCGTTTCATCTACCACATCTACCTTTGTAGGCAGCGTCAAAGGTGCTATTTGGTTAACTACATACCTCCATTGATAATGCGTACATCAAATAGATGATAAAATTGAAGCTGATACCTCTCACAGCAAGTTCTACGCTATTCGATCCCTCGAAATCTGTTTCTTACATTGTCTTTCATCCCAGACAATATCGGAGTCCTCAAGGGGCAAAAATAGACACCAGACCAACCGGCGCATCAGTCAATACATCCTGCATTTCATAGCAAACAACTTTGAGTCCGTTTGAGATAAATCCTTTCCAGGATGAAGTATTACCCGCGGCGGCGACCGAGCGGTGTTAGCTGAGGAGAACGCCCAGCTCTTCTCAAAGGCCGAATTTCAGAGAGGAAGAGATCGGTCGCGGCACAGACGCTCGCTGCGGGGAACGGAACACGCATCCGACAGCCGTGCAACGCCTTCTGGACGTCCCTTGTGCCTTCTGCAGCTTGTGTAATGAACCGCGGAAAGTCAATATTTACGCTAATATTCCTGTTTGCGTTTGTTTTAATTCCAGAGTAGCGCCAGAAGCGATGGTCCACACAGTGCTTCATCGCTATGCTAGCCACGCGTCACGCATCTGCCATCGCAACGGGCTGACTAACCTCCTCTTGTTTGCCGAGGCAAATTCAGTGCCCGTGTTCTTTTATATTTCTTCAAGAGGTACAGAAGAACTGCGTCCTAATTTGGAAGAATTTTGCGTTAACCCATAACAGCCCAAAGCATTTGGAGAGAAATTTAGCTTAAGAGAAATTCGACGGATTTTAATCATTAAATTACGCGATTTAGCTTTGGGAAATGCCTTAATTATAAAATTTTAGGTTTTCAGAGGGATGATGTTTCTTAATTTGTCCAATTCTGAACTAAAAAGATCCTCTACAATAAATTTTCCTGTTTCTAAACGGTATCGCTGGGCGGTAGTGGGTTAAGATAAATTCAAAGGATTTTTTTCCATTAAAATACGCAATATTAGGTTCTGGAAAATGCCTAAATAATTGAATTTCCAGGGTGGTGATATTTTTTAAATTGTGACAGTACTGAACTGAAAAGATCCTCTACAATAAATTTTACTGTTTCCGAACGGCATCGCTGGACGGTAAAGGGTTAAACATGAATAGACCGGCATGAGTAAAGTTAAATCGGACTGGAAAAAGTATAGTCCATTTATCAACAGCTTAAAGAACTTTGGAGTAATACCGTCCGAAGAACTCTTTTGATAACAAAGCATAGAACTGTCCCACTTTTCGTGAAAACAAGAGAACGTAATATACTTTGATCCCTAGTCCTCCAGGCAGGCGTGGCCCCTACCGTTAATCTAGCGAAAGCGAGCGCGGAAATGTAAAACTGTTTTGATGACGCGTGACTTCCAAATTAATCCTTGTAGGAGAGGATGACAGATGATATTGTTGGAAAGGCGTTATTCCAAAAGAACCAGGCTAGCTCATGGCCAAGTGTGCGGCCTCAATCCCCAAACATAAGTATAGATTCGGAGAAGCGAGACGGCCTAAACAGGGATACCGATATGATTGTTTATGGATATCCTTGATGAAACTGAAGGAATGTCGTAAGTACCTCTTGGCGCCCGACTTAGGCGTAGGAGTGTCTCAAATTATCAGCGAGGCAGATGAAAAGCCTTCACTGTTGCCAAAATTGCGGCAACCTAATTATAAACAAATAATTTTCATCTCGAAACAATAATAAAATTTAACTTAGAACAAATTGAAGAAAGATATGATTAAATAAAGCACTTATTCAGAATGTCAATCGACTGAGATGGTTATTTCGTTAACCGCTCCCTATGCCGCATACGAGTGTATGAAGCTTATAAGAGAAGCCTCGGGTACCCAAAGGGTTTTGGAACAAAAATTATACAGAGCAATATTTACGGTTGGAAATAATGAACAAACATTCCGAATCCGCTGAATATCTGCAGCTGAAAATAGACACCAGGAAGCTGTTTTGAAACATAATTTTGTTAAAAAAATTGTTTATGAAAAGATCTGACGGAGATATTTTGGAAAAGGATTGCATCGTTGATTTAACAGTGTTAGTTTGATGAATACTCGATTATTCGATATCGCTCGGTATGCAAAATAGGCACGGAACAAAAATACTCGAGAAAGTGTGGCGGTCAAGATAACGTCTACTGACTAAACCCTTGAGGCCTACACACTAGTCGGATGTTTGAATACTAGCGAGCGTACCCTGTCGGATTATTCAAATATGCGTGCATAGTCCTCAAACGGTGGATATTGTCAACAATGTTACTCGTGCTGCCAGAGATGTGAAGCACCAACTGCGTACAACACGCATCTTTAAAATGGGCTCTGCATCTGTTTAGTAAAAACGCCTGAGTGTTAACTGTCACCACTGCTGTTGCGGTTTACGAGGTGATGTCGTTTAGTTTTATTGCGTTGCTAAGGACACGATCTTGTCTTCGTCATAGTGAAGTGTAAATACTAGCGTTATGCATCCATCATTACCACATCGAACTCCTCGACATTCTTCACTATCTCTCTATCCGTATCGCAGTGGCTACACGAAGGCTGTGAAACGGGACAATCTCAACAGAAAAGTTTGGGAAATCCTCAATTATTTTCAAACCCTAATGCAGTAGTGTATACAGAGACGCATGTGTCTCCAATGCGTCGTATGTTTCCCCGATCAACTTTAGAATGGTTCCGCACGTGATTTGCGGGTTGGTTTGAACAAAGTCCTCATAAGCCGCTAGGAAAATATCATGGCTACCTTTCGCTCTAAAAGGGCCGGAATAACTAACTTTAGATTTGAGGCACAAACAGACGATACTCGCAAGAGACGAGTGCCCCAGTTTTGACGCAGAGGTTTACGGAGAGATAATTGCAATAAAGACCATTTCATTTCGTAGAATGTACTTAAAAAGCAAAAAGCTACTTGTGGTTGATTATGGTCGGAGCTTGCACAGCGTCCCCTCACCGCAATGTTTACCAGATGATAATTGTGTCATGGTTTGGACCTGCGGTCAGAGTTATGTTGGGGACCGCATCTGAAAGCATGGCGCCGCCGCTGCGCTGTCATTCATTCAATTCTTGCCGGGGGGCGCCAGCCATAGGATCAAAGGGGCCGCTCTTGGTGTACAGAAGTGGGCCAACCTACGGAATATGACAGGGCAGACGAACCATGTTCCCCAAATACTCCGGTGTAATTACACGCATAAACATGAGTCATAGGAAATTTGCTATGAAGGTCCATGAACCCCAGTAGTAGCGATTCTCAAATCTTTCAACATATATATTAAGCACTGATCTTGTGTTGCTTTGAATACAAATAATGCGTTACCGGAAGTGTCTTTAAATCCCTGTATCTTTGTTAGGTCAGCAGTTTAAAAGGTACAATTTTCTTTTTAGAGAGACATTGACGCTGTTAGAAACAAAAACACAGTACTACGCGGGAAAGGGGTAGTTTCTTGCTTGAAATATCTACACTGGATATCAGGATATCAACAGTATATCCAGGGTATACTGAACGGATATCAAGAAAATATTTACCAAATTTCAAACAAATACCTGACAAATTTCAGCAGAATATCAAAAAATAGCTGTTGGATACAACTACATATTAGCCAGATGTCAGTAGACAGTGGTCAAGGAGTTTTTTTCTCTTTTTTAATATTCATATGATTACTGGGAGACCCATCTTTGAAAAAAATCTATGTTTACCAGGGTAACTTCCAAGCCGAAAACATGCATGTGGTTACCATTGAAATAAAGTAAGTTTTTTTCCGATAAACCTTTTGATTACCTGTACAGATCAATGGGCAGCTGTTTGCGGACCCTATCGTTAGATATACAACGAAAATAATACTTTTAGAGAGCTGTTCATTGCGATCGATTCAAAATGTTCATCCGGGAACATAGCAGGGTTCCGACATGTAAACTTGCTCAGCTCATTCTGCGAAAATCACGTCTCTATTAGCATTTCCGCGGCGTTCAATCGAATTATGAAGCAACCGGCAACGTTTTTATTATTTTTAGAGTCCCTCGATAAATTTCAATCGTAGTAGAAAATTCAAACAAAAAGTTTTCGGCCAAAAATTTAAAAAAAAAAACAAGGGGTACCCCTAGCTTTTTTTAAAAATTATTTTTTAGTCAGTAAATTTGTATTTAAATTTTTTGCTTTTTACGATTGAAATTCATCAATGGACACTAAAAAAGAATAAAAACCTTTCCAGTTGCTTCATAATTTGAATGCACGCTCCAAAAATGCAAAAATTAACTGCAATTTTCGACGAATGAGCTGACTGAGCAAGCTTTCGTGTCGGAGCCTGCCACATTGGCTACAAGTAAACAATGCGTTGATGCACTGACAGTCTACAGCAGCTTTTTAACATCTTAACACCGCATACGAGTCAGAAATGTTGACTAAAGCTTAATCCTAGAACACACAGATTTCATGAAAAGCGTACATTCTTCCTACAGAGAATCCTGCCCTAGCGTTTAAAGAATCTTTTACATGAACTCACCAGACTGCTTGAAGTAAGTCTTCGATGACATCCTATCACGCAACGGAAGACAGATGTGTACTGAAACAGAAGCAGTAACACATACAGAGTGACAAACTGATCAATGAACAAATCAATCACATGATCTCCTAGCTCGCACTGAGATTACACATCGAGTCTCACAATTTTTTCTTTTTTTTAAATGGATGATTAAAGGTTTCTCAAAGGTTGTTTAAACTTTTAGACGAAAAAAAAAGTAAAAACAAATCAGGGCAAAATTCTTTTGTAACCCAGTTTTGCACTTCCATCTCATACTTATTAACCCACTACCGCCTAGCGATGCCGTTCGGAAACAGAAAAAAATATTTCAGAGGATCTTTTTAGTTCATTTTTGTCAAAATTTAAAAAAATTACCACTCTGGAAACCTAAATTTAATAATTTATGCATTTTCCAAAGCTAGAAAATTCCATAATTTAATGGGGGAAATCCTTCAAACTTCTCTCCAAATACATACATATACTCCAAATACTTTGCGCTGTAACGGGTCAAACGATGTCTCCATAGAGTAAATTATGTATATTTGATTATTTCTTAATGAAGAAACAGAACAGGACGGAAAAATATTCAAGCACCCGTAATGGTAAAAAAAATTGTTTCTCCTGGCAAGCATATTGTTCAACAAGGGGTTATTGTGGTAGTAAACCACATGAGCAATTTTCGCGATTAATATGTTACCCCGTCCGCCCCTATAGCCTGGATCATCACGATAACGGATGGAAACCCAACATTCGTTTATTCCGTTGTTTTTGTGATCCTTTTTCTCCTAATTTTGTGTTCGGCATCCAAATGGAAGGGATTATGGACCAAAGTTGGGCTCTGTGTATGTTAGATCGTTTCTATGAAATGATCAGGTCGGAATTGGAACAGATTTAGGCGCTATATATACGTAATTGGCTCTTCTTTTTATTGCGTTTTACAATTGCAGTCTTACTGATCGAAAAGCGTCAGTCATACTCGGATCATTTCAGTGTTCCGAAACAAAGATAAAGCCAAAAATCTTGTTACTGAAAACATATAGAACACAAAAGAAACGGGTAGCTGTCCTAAGCGCCAAAAACCACAAGCCCCAACGCCGCAAGCGCCAATCCGTAACCGCCAAAAGAAAAACGTCGCAAACGCCAAAGATCTTAACCGCAACACTAACCTTACCTAACCTAACTTAACCTAACCTATACGAACTTTGGCGTTTGCGACTTTTCTCGTTTGGCGGTTACGGACTGGCGCTTGCGGCGTTGGCCCTTGTGGTTTTTGGCGCTATCGAATGCCCCTCAAAAGAAACCACGTTTGTTGCTGACCTTTTCTTTTATATATAAAGTCGAGCTTGAAAAGTCGTCAGCTAAGAGTACTTCACTCCCAAAGTATTCCTAAATGAAAATCAGGAAGTAAGTCCTCCAAATTTTATGATGCTGGATGAAATAAGCATATTGGAAGGGCCTTAACATAATGTGCCAAAATCAGCTGAAAGTTGGCCTGTGCCTGGACATTCGCTGCCAAACACTCCCCATACGGTATAATTCATCACCCCCCCTCCCATGATGCCCTACGATCAGAGCCAATAATTCCTCCCGCACAGAGTCATTGTATGATATTTTGACATATACACGCCCAATCATTTAGTCGTTTCCAATTTTAGGCCGATTATAGGAACGCTGGCCTTGTTGTAAATAATAATAAAAGATGGTTCCCATAACAATGCATTCCGATAGCTTTGTTTGGAGGGATTCGGATGAGTGTGCATAACTTCTACAACATTCAAGTGAGTAGGTTTTTGAGATGAATACAGCACGGAAAAGAGCACCACACACGAAATATTTGTTCTGAAATCGTAATAATTGAAGATTTTCTAAACAGGGGCAGATCCATTTTTCTCAGATCTGGACAAACATTTTTCCGAGGAAATCTTGAAAGCTCACTGAAAAGTGGGAAACATTTCCAAAAAGTAAATAGTTTATAAAAATACAGCGTTGTAAAAACTCCATGGCAGTACGCCTTTGTTGGGCATTAGGGATGTATATACTTCCAAGTGTCAAAAAAAAACGAATGCTGTTTTGTCCTGTTGTCAAAACATGACCCTACGCATTCTGACACAATTTCTATGCAAAACTAATGAAGACAGAATCATACGAATAAGTCAGGACATCATCACTTTTGGTGGACACCTCCTCCTTCATAAAAAGTCAGTGCTCCAAAAACGGGGACCTACAGGATTTTATAGCATAATGATTTAAATGTTCACTGATTTTTTCATTTACTAAAAAAATAAAAAATAAGCAATGCACTCAGAGAAAATAGCGATTTTTTTCAAAGTATCGCGTGTAGCAAGAAGAATCATAAAACTCGTTTCGCAAGTTTTGAGTGCCATAAAACTGTCCGTTATTTTTAATTAGCTAAGTAAGGGTATGTTTTAGTAACGGGTGCAAAAGTTCGATTGATTAATTGGACGATAAGACTATCATGGGCTAGCAACTTTGAAGAAGCACTGAATTTAACGATTTCCTCGACAACTTTTTCTGTTGATAAGTATAATAAATATTGTCAGAAGATCTCCTCACTGTCGAGCACTGCAACCTATAAATCACCCCATTATGGCGAAAGAACTGGTCCAGGTTCCTGATAGGTAAGACCTGATCATTCCTTATACTTCCTGTAAAATACTGACACACACGGTAAGTACTCCGTACTGAGCTTCCGGACAGGTTCTACTTATAAATCTTCACTTCTATTTAATTTACCTTAGGAAGTAAACAACATATAGCTTTAATGTGTCTGTTTTTGTAGGCCACACTTAGATTAGTATCGATTTTTTACGTTCAGAGAACTTGATACTATAACAGAGTTCAAGTGAAAAACACTCCTTGAGTTTAGGAGCGAGGGAATGCCCAGAGGGTTTAGAGAAGAAGCACTGAGAGAGATAGCACACCAGTACGGCCACCAACTAACATCCACACGAGTTAGTCTATAAAACATTACCAAACCAAGCATTCAATACGATCTTAGATGTCCTTAGTTTCTTTCAAGGTATACTTATCCCCCTACAAGTGCAACGATTGCAGATAAACTCCAAAAAGAATGTCTAAAACCCAAACAATATGGGAATCCGGGCGAACATAAGTGTCCTTTCTAAAGTCCATTACACTGTGTGGCTCCTAAATATTCCTACATCCCAGACGCGTGAACCTAGTAAATCAGGGACATAATACAACATAACACGAAAAATTCCCACCTAATAATTTATTTATGTTTACACTCCTGCTCGCTTTCATCCGCTGTGCAAATCTCGCGAGGAAAAGATTCCCCATATACGGCAGACTACATGCTTTATCAGTTGGAACTTCATAACACTGAAATTACCTTTACACCGCAATAATTCACAAGTTGAAATCGCGTCATACGCTGCAAACTGTTCTCTGGCGATAATACTATTTTTCATTCCTGAAACCATTTATATATTCATATCCGAAAGGCAGAACAAAACTCTAGCGAATGAAACATCACCAGAAACGATATCTCTTTGATTGGGGAAACACACATACAAAAATGGTTTGTCTTAGGCCGGCAACATTTCGGCACTGAGCATTTATTCCTTTTACATTAATATAGTGAATGTTCCATCTCTTTCTCTAAATGGGTAAATATGGCACAGCTCGTTATACCTGAAAAGTTAATCGAGTATTACAATGCAGCAAACATTCCTCAATAAAAAGTACTGTAAACTTTCACGAACAGTCACACAAATGATGTGCGGCTGGTGGTGACACGGGCCAGCTGAAACATACCTCTTCCGCGCCTTGTGGTGCAGCATGACACGAAATGAGGATGTCAACAGTTCAACGCGGTGTTTTTGAAAACTGATTGACTACGAAGGCCAAGTCAAACTAGGTCGTTTCCGCGCACGCAAGACTTAAAAGCCGGTACCCTTCACCTTGAATGAATTCCGAGCATTTCACTTTGCAGTCTTACTCGCGACTCCCCTTGCAACCCCCTTAGTGTGGGTCGATAAGCAGTACTTCCATTAAGGCTGTGCGCTACCCTCATTTTTGAAGTGATTTACATACTTTAATGTCGACAGGTAGTAATTATCATTGACAGAAGGGTTGATGCCTCAACGACTCCTTAACTGATATTTTTTAGGTGAAGTTGTTTGGACATAGTGACACACCCATTAACCAGGGTACTTGCTTCTTCAATATCGAACGTTCACTGTATTAGCTCTAGTTAACACTGGTCTTTATTGCTAAGATTTTAGTGGTAAAAAATTGTTTGGTACCCCATACTATATTCCAAATAATACATTAGTCACTATTTACCTTGGTTGTTTTTTTTTTAGTTTTAGAGGCAAATGTGGTACATTTTATACAAACGAGAGTCTTCCCTGGACGGCACAGTCGGGGTAATATTTCTCTAAAATCATGGGTGGGGTGTTTTTTACGTGTTTTGGACCCCTGTATCTCAAAAACGGTTCGAGATATCAAAATGTGCCAAGCAAGTAAATTATTGTTAATTCAAAGATCTACGAATATGATAACATACAGTTTTTCGATATCTCTAACCGTGTCCGAG
>Ga0058701_10002270_pt1 | contig 14425 bp, 13 predicted proteins | sample AgamicOrMae_FD_97039 | JGI IMG/M metagenome (GOLD analysis project Ga0058701, IMG submission 97039) | Agave microbial communities from Guanajuato, Mexico - Or.Ma.e | ecosystem: Host-associated > Plants > Phyllosphere > Phylloplane/Leaf | place: Guanajuato, Mexico | collected 2012-06-04 | reverse complement strand
AAGTACTCATAGGGGCGTAACGGTGCGTTTCCGGACATGGGTTCCCTACCTCGAATGACTCCCCTAACCCTCCCCCATGTGTGGTTGCCGTTTGTCGGCGAACTTTTGGACCACCCTGTATAGCTGCATTATGGTGCTTGGGATTACCGTTCACCTTTGGCCTTAACGGTTATCAGAACGCTGAAGCACAGCCTTGCACTGTCTTCACGTTAGAAGCATTGGTAATTCGGTAGGCTTCACGCCATACACTCGTGTACGCCTGATTACCTATCATCAGCACGGCAGGCGTGTCGTGTAAAACAGCTCCGTTAGTCAGCTTGGAAAAAACGACAACATTTTTTGTTTATCTTTTTCACAGGTGGAAGGCGCTCTGAAAATTGGCAAATCTGATAAATCGGGGGTTTTCTGTGGGGCGGATTCTGCCGTAATACTGATTTATTGAAGCTGTGGAAAGTTTTGGCAATGTAACGTATCGCGACCAACTGGGGATTCCTGGAGCTGAGAATATTGAATCCTGTCGTCACGATAGGTATGTAAAAAGCTCTTTTACGTGAGAAGGAATTTTGGTCTGGAGACTTTTCCTGAACTACATAAATTCCGCCCTGGATGGAAGTCATAACACCTCTTGCCAAACCCCGCTAAGAGATTCTTCCCTGTAATCCTGGTATAAATGAATTGAAATTTAATGAAGTCTCCAAACTCCCATTGGTGGCGAAATGGTTGACTTTGGACCGGGCCTTCTTTTTCAGTGGAACCAAATAATGTTCTTACACTCATTACACCTAGACATTGATTTTATCTAAAACATATCGGTTTTATACTGTACATCACCTTTCATTTTTATTCAGCTGCTTTCCTGCACTAAAAATCTTTCAAAACGAATGTATTTTTTTTCTAAAACTAATGCAAAATCGAATAGCTTTTGGTTAATATTTCTTTAAATAAAACCTGATTTGTTGAATTTTTACTTTAAGTTTTCCGAACTTTTCTTTTTTAGCTATCCGCAATGCTTCAAACAAAAATTAGTCAATAAAATTGGTCCTAATTTTTTTTAAATCGATTTTGAAAAGTAGATTAGCAGCTCATCTCTTCCTCAAAAGAAAGGTCTGAATTTCGCTCAACGGGGGAAAAAGTCCGTAATATACACAGTAGGGTGTTGCTATTTACCCGACATGCATTAAATATTGGGAGACTTGAACGCTCGTAACCAACCCAATACATTTCAAATGAAGCAGTCGGGTCAATAGACACTCCCTACACAGTACGGTATATGAATGGTATTAGCTGTGCGTCGCGAGGTTGGATCGCGATTGGCGGGAATTTATTTTGCTGTCTTATCGAACGCCGAAATCATCGTGTCATTCTTTGATTCTTATTGAGACCGCGTTAATTCCATGTTACTGCTCTCACCCCCTTGATTACTCAGCAGTAGCTTGCAGGCGAAATTATCGTCCAAAGTCGTACACAAACTGGAAACTTTTCCAGAAGAACGCCTATAACAGCGCTTCAAAAGAGAGTATGAGTCAACGTCAAGCTGTTAGTTCACTATTTAAAAGGTAAAATGCTACGCTCAATAACTTTTCCCTCCATCAGCGATCGTGTTTCTCTGACAGACAAAGAAAAAGGAATCGTTCCGGGTCCATCGATAGACTGACTGACAAATTAATCAATAAATGAACGGACGAATATATAATTAAATGGTATGTGTACGAATTCGGCTCCATTCGTGACTTACACGTTATAGCATTGCGTAGATTTCATGTTATGCATACTGTCTCGGCGAACTTGAGCCTCTGTTAGGGGTTGCGGTTTGGATTATGCACGTAAAAAACGATGCTAACGGTCAGCTAGCTGTGATTTTAACTTTAGCCAGGATAGAAGGTAGAAATAATTGGACGAATCGTTGAATTATTAAAGTAACTAACGAAAACAGCTAACTTTGATTTTATAAATCTTCAAAGAGAGAGGCTTTTTGGTAAGACTCCTATTTTTGCTGATAATGCATGAGTCACTTCAGGTTACGGGCAATTCTCTACTCGGGCACATTGTTGAATTTCCCTGAAGTAGCGTCCAATTTCAAAATAATATTATTTTTAGCCTTGATACATCCGCTCCGATATCATCTGTTTTACGAATGTATTGTACGCAGACTGCACTGCTCAAAGACCATTCCGAGAAACTTCGAATTTGATGGCCTCTGAATCAATAGCGTATAAATCAATTATACGAAAATCTGAAGTATCACGGCCATCCTTTGGGACCAAAGTCTGATTTTGCTGACGCGGAAAAGTAATATTAAGAAACCAAATAAAATTTCATTCGTGGAAACAATTTAAGCTGCCTGTAATCACTTCCAGGAAACAAACTAATATGAAATAGGAGGTCCACTAAAAAGACGTGTAGAAGTATATCGTGACGAAAATATGTTATTAAACAATAAATGTACAGCGTTCTGATGACGTGACAACTAAGTTTTTACAAATACATCTAAAAATAGTACCTGAGAAAAAATAACAAATTAACACCACCAAATAATTTACATCTACTTACAATTAACAAAGAATATGGCACAATACTTTAACCGAATTGGTATGATCTATAGACCTCGTCAAACATACTGTAGCATTCAATCTGGACTTGCAGTTTTGCGCATAGAAGGAAAACACCCGAGAGTTTCCTGTGCAAGGAGTATATTTCTTCAGGAGGTGGGCATAAGCGATGTGTTATTATGGTTGGTACCAGCTGCTGGATTCGCTGGGTCACGTCCTGCCCTCCGAAGTCGAACGGCGCTTTCTTGCTGAAGACTTCTCCGAGGATCATTACTGCGTTCACATGGGCCTCCTCCATTATCTGAACAAACAGATTTTTTTCTTAAACTGTCTTACATGTTAGCTGAGTTTGGAGGTGGGAGAAAAATAAGTCGAATATAGAACAGAATTTGACCAGGCTTTTAACTGTCCAGCGTTACTTTCAGTCCTCGGAGTGGAATCGATATATATATATATATCGCACAACTCGGAACAAATGCAAAAATTAAATCAGTTCTATTTACCATTAACTTCAATTAAGAAAAGAAATTCTTTCCGTGAGCAAAAATTGGTTTTGCGTCAAGAATACCTTTGATTCGTATCCCGTTAGGAAGCCCATTTCCCTGGACATGGTGAGCACAAAGTCCCGGTCTCCTTCAGCCGCTGCTTTGATTACTTGGATGTACTTGTCCATAAAAGCTTTTTCATAAGTGCGCGAAGCTCCAAAGTCAAGCAGAATAATCTGAAAAGAGAATCCAGCTTGAAGCATTTCAACCACGTATTCGGCCAAGCGTTTTTATTTCTCTCGTGAGCAACCGCCGCCCTTAAAACCATCCATATTTGATGGCAAAACTCCGCAAGTTTATTTCTTCTCATTTGCCGCGGGCCAAACAAAGTAACATGTCGATTCCGCTCTCAAACCATGAATAACAGAAAATGATAATTTCCCGGGAGGTCTAGCCAGGTCTAATGAGACCGGTGACCTTTCTGATTGTATACCTGCTTGGTGTCTTGATTGTAGAAGAAGTTGGACCAGTTGGGATCGGTCTGCATGTATCGGAAAACGAATAATTCTCGAAGACAGAGGTGCATTATCGACCTGCAAATCGATTCTCGAACGGACATGTCCATATCGACGCACTTATCCACTGGAATACCTTCTATAAGTTCGGTAGTGAACACTTGCTTTGTACACAGGTCATCTGGAAAGTAATGAACATCCCGTGCTGATGATCGATTCCGTAGCAATCGACGAGACTTTAGGAGACTCCTACTCAATTTGTGTTTCACCGAAAATTAGCCTACCTTTGCTCAATCAATTTCTGGTTTGCAAACTCTTTGAATTCGATTACAACAGGCAAGGTTTGGACGAAAAACTTTTTTAAAAAAACTTTTCAATAATTATTCACACTTTGAAATACTATTGGTTTTGCTAAGCTTTGTGATTTAGTTCGATTAAGGCGGATTAAGTGTTAAGTCCTCGACAGGTCTTGAAGTTATGATTACTTCAGGAACGTTATTGGAAAAATACGTTCACGCTTACGATTTTATTTAAAAAAATAATGTAGTACCCATAAAAATCTATTCATACAAAAAAAAATAATTACGTCTCTAAAGATGATTTTGGAAAACACTCGGTTACTTGAAAAAGCTAAAAAACTTGATTTACTAGGAGAAACCCTTTTTAATTCCTATCATTCTAATAAATAAATGGAATTACTTATTAATTTCTTGAATAAGATCAGATTTTGCTAAATCTAATGAGAAAAGGCAGTGTTTAGACAATACTGTATTCAGATAATAAATATTTTAAGCAAGTAGACTAAAGGCATGAGAAACATAAAACGACGATCCCTGTCCTTGAAAGAAAAATATCCACAAAACACTGATATGGCTTGTGCGCTATTTCGAAAAACATCCCATAAAGCGATTGCCTTGCAATAAAATTTGATACGAAAACATTCCTCAATGGGAGAGGATTTAAACCTGTTATTTCCTTTACCGGAACAACCCCGTAAATTTGAAAGGCGGAATTTTACACCTAACTTGCATCGCCGAGCAGAGTGATAACGGAGGAAGAAACAAGGTGTATGGGACTAAACTTCATTTAAACTAGAGTTAACATAACGATCACTCAGTCTGATGCCGCTTCTTTCTCGGCGGCATTGAAGCGGGATTCAGGTAGGCGACAGACAAGGCACAAGGCCCCGGACAGTCGTAAGCTACCGGTAGATTAACCTTATCCGGTGTTAAGTCGTTAACCCTCCGAAAGTAATAAAAAATTAGGCCACGGTGAGTGAAGATACATACCTATGACTTCAGGCACGTAATACTCAGAATAAGGTTGAAGAAGCTCTCTAAACTGCTTCGTGCAGACACGCTCTCTCTCGTAATCGACTTCCCACGCCAGCTCCCTTTTTGCTACTTCTACTAGATTATCAATGAACATTCCTGTAAAGTTAAAAACACAATACAAATTATCTTTCTCTTCTTGGAGTTTTTTTTTAAATGTTTGAGAGCGACTTTTATTTCAATGGTCAATGGATAAGTGACGCCTACACAAAGTTACAGGGGAAAAATAAGCGTTATGGCAAGAAAAAAAAACAAAAGAAAACTGCTAGTCGTCTTCATTGATGAGCAAGGTGACTCTATAACGGTGGAGTCACTTCAGCTCTTATACACAGAGAGAACGCGAAACGTTTTCTGACGCTACTTGTTTGTGCGGGTTGCCTACTTACAGGATGAAGGGCAACTTGCTCGGGTAAGTCCGGAAGAGTTCGTCTTCGTCCGGCTAGAGCAAAGGCTACTCTCACCCTGTTAGTAGGCAACCCGCACAAACAAGTGGCGTCAGAAAACGTCTCCCATTTTCGATGGTAGTGATTCCTGCTTGTTGATGAGCCACATACGATGTATCGACAATCGACTAATATTTCGATCCTCAAATCGAATTTAAGTATTTCTCATCCACGAAGTAAATTAAGCTTGAGTTAACTGAAATATTACCAATCGACTAATATTTCGATCCTCAAACCGAACTTTAATATTCCTCATTCACGAAAAAAATAAGTTTGAATTAACTGAAATATTGCCGAGGATAATTTAGCGAGCGTTTTGCATAGATCTTTATTTCTGTTATTCTTAGCTAATTTAATAGCTTGAGCTTGCTGTATGTGAGGCCTTAAAAAAATGATGACTGTGTATGTTGTATTCGTACCTTGTGGGAATATATTCCAAATCTTGAGTACTGAAACTAAATTATCTATATCACTCTCAATGCCTTTAGCTACTCCGGGATACTGAATTTTCATGGCCACATCGCGGCCATCAATCAGTTTCGCTTGATGAACTTGTCCGATAGAGGCCGCTGCGAACGGGTACGTTTCAAAGGATTGTACCTTTGACCGCCAGTCTGATCCTAGCTCCGAAGCTAGCACTTGCTGTAGCAAACACAAATACAGTAAACAAACTAGAACAGTCGCAGATTTCAAGGTTGCATTGTCCACCTGTGTTCCACTCTGTTTGAATACCCCCGCCGTAGATTAACCAAGGTCAACTCAGGTTAAGCCATCCCAAGCTTTCAATTAGTTAGGTGATTGGTAGCTCGTTTCGCTACCGCTCGGATGTCGCGAAGCCTAATGCCCCTTGGTTTTCAATAACACGCTGCTGCCCAGTCATTAGGCTTGGTGACTGTTACTGTTCGGTAATCGTACATCACGTTCAGCGCCTTATGTCTCGTTCCGCAGCCACTCTGCTCGACTTGGGAATAAAATGAGGAACAGGAGTGATGGATAATTCAACCTTTCAAATTTACAGTGTAAAGCATTCTTATCAATTCCTTACAGAACATAGGATATTCAAAAGCGGGATATTAGGCGGCACGGTACCTAGCTCTCCCACAAAAATGTGACTTAATTAATGAACTTCCAAATTACAGCTTCGAACAAGATGAGGGAAATAGAGAGAAGTTTCGAGTTGTCAGAAACTTCTGTGTCGGGTACACCTTTATTCCATACGACATCGTTATTTGGAATGTCTACTAGATGACTTTTCATACATCAAAGACTTGAACAACGTCTTATTAAACCGAAGTTATGATGATCTACTCTAGGAATTTCGGTATACTTTACTAATGGGTCTCCGATGGTTGTTCACATAAACAAGAAGACGTCTAATAAAAATCTCTTTTTATAGGAAAGTGCGGTCTCTTCATGTGAAGCTAATTAGCCGATTTGCTATTTTTTATCGCACACTGTAGCTCATATCTCTTAGGCATCTATGGCACGACTTCTCTGTCCTCGTACCAATGGGATTTCAGCCAAAGTAAACCGCAACAGAACGCATCGTTTTACTCACTTCAACCTGCCAGATCGGCATGAAGTCAGCAGCCTGCCTCACTCTTTCAAACGCTTGCTGCAGTTGCGGGCTGATCACATTATTGTCCTGGATACTCAAAATTTGGCCAATTTTGAGCGCAGCTCCTGAAAAATAAAATTAAAAAAAAAGCAATAAGGAATTTTTTTCCAAAGATGACACATCTGAAGCAGATCATTGATTATTCATCCGAATGAATCATCCACACCAGGTGGTCTGACGCCCACACCTCAAGAGCGGGGTCACGTTCCAGAACAAAAGATGTTAATTTTCACTAATAGGCCTACTTAGAGCATTTGTTTACCTTGATACATTAATCACGGTTTGTAGCGATCTATGAGGACAGAATGTCTGACAAATTTGCCTTAAGTAATGAGTTTCTGAGATGATTCAGCGAAAAATAGGAACAGGTTGCGCGCTGTAACTTCCAATTTTAACTTCTATTAAACAGTTCGGGCACATTTTTTAAGAGCATTGTATGCTGGCTTTGCTCATCGAATTCGTGAATTCGTAAACTTTGAAGTACGCAATACTTCCTCTACGCGAAAATTTTTGCTAGGTTATTTTGATAAAGTTAGTGCACAATTAAACGTTTGTCGTTGGGGTGTTTTCATTTTTTCTTTCTTTTTCTCTTCTAAAAGTATTATCTTTAACCCAAACCTTAATAGGTTTAGATCCCAGTCCGTTAATTCTCTGTGCTTTTGTTTCTATGAGCCACGAAGTATTAGCTTACTAATTACGAGGTTTACTCACTGCAAAAATGTCACTGATTCTACCAGTTAGTTATACCTTATTGTACCAGTTTCACTGTACCTGTTCTATTGACTGAACAAGACTACAGAATATTCACGAGCTATACAAATCTTACTCGCTGGACCAGTTTAACTGGCAACAAGTTTCTCAATAGTTCACAGACAAGTATTTTCACTTATCAATTTTGCTACTAGTTTCACTTCCTTAACTTTTTTCCGAGTAAAACAATTTTACTGTATACAGCAATTTCACCTACTGCGTTTCACTAATCAGCTAAATCTCGGATAAAAGGAAATTTATTGAGGGTCCTGAATCGGTGCTTCTTTTCCACTACGCGATTTCACTGACCAGCGATCGTGCACATAATTGCAAACATACCTCGGACTTTGCACAAGGTGTCCACAATCCTCTGAGCGTTGGCAGGAGTGAGGAAAAGACTGTCGAGCGACTTGGCTTCGTCGCCCTCTTTGAGGCCGAGGGAGCGGCGGGCCATCTCGGCCACGGTTCCCACGCCAAGCCCTGCGGCCAGGCCTCCGAAAGACATCACACGAGCGATCCGCGAGGCCGGCACCTTCCGCTGTTTGGCCGTCTCGTCGAGCTGAAACAATTACAAATTAATCTCTTGAGTACACACAATAAGTACTGTACAATCTCAAGCCTTGAACAGGGCTTTAAGAAACGATGTTTGTAAATAGTAATCAGTTTCGCCATGGTTTGGTGTCAGTTTTTATTGAGTAAAAAGTAACGCTGACTGTTGCCGGAAGAGGGCACTTGCGTAACGCGTTTCGTGAAAATAATTCGTTCGTGGAAATCTGGTCGCTATTTATCATTAATCTTTGCGTGGGTTTTTGTCAAATGTTTCTCCTCTAGTCTCACTTGTGGAGGTAGTGCGTTGTAGGCATAGGCAAGGCCCTCTCGATGTATTTCGGGAACGAAAAATGGTTTCCGATACATTATTCTTCCGACATAGAAAGATTTCCTGACAAGTTCTTATTGAAAAAAAAATGTTTACGTTGTTTTAGGTAAGGTTATTTTGGTTAAGAGTATTTTGCGTTTGGCAAGATTACGGTTGGATAGTTGAGGTTAGGTTTAGCTCGATTAGGTTTCTTTAAGTTCGACTAGATTAGTTTTGGCTAGATTTCGTTTGGTTAGGATAAACAAGGGTTAGGTTTGGCGGTTGGTTCTGGCTAGATTATATCTGGCTAGGTTAGGTTTAGCAAAGTTAGATTAGTATGGGCCTGATTAGTTTTGGTTGGATTTGGTCAGGCTATGTCACCTTAGCCTGCCTTGGGCTTGGATAGATTACGTACCGGTACGTTTTGGTTCGGCACGATTTAATCAGGTAATTAAGATAGGTAAAGTCTGTGTCAGAGAATTTCTTGCGCCAAAACAGCCATACCCGTCTTGCGATTCACCGGAGGAAAGCGCGCACGGCAATCCAAACAAAAGCAAGATATTTCTTACCGTTTTTTTGTGCTTGCCGGTAGATGGCCGCAGCTTCGGCTGAGATTTATCGCCCATTTTGGACGGACCAGCAATTATTCCGTGCTTTCTGAATTCCCCCTCTTTGGCCTCGCTTTTCTGGGGTTTTGTTACTTCTACTGGTTTGGGTTTGACGGCTGCCTCTGGTTTGGGTTTGACGGCTGGCTCTTGTGTAGGTTTGACGGCTGCCTGTGGTTGGATGACAGTAACGGGTTCTTTAACTGTTTCAGGCTCTCGGATTTCGGTGGTCTCGTCGTCCGGTTCTTCAAAGATTTTGAGTTCACTCAACTCTTGCAACTCCTCGTCGGTGAGTGGCCGCGGAACACGTTCTGTCAGAAGAAAGCATATTTTTAGTCCGCAATATTTCATACGTCCACATGGCTGTCTCGTCACTGCGAGTCCTTTACGATATTTAAACGCACACGGTTAATTTTGAAGGCTGCGTTTACTTCTACCTCTTTTGCTTGTCAGGACAGTGGAGCGTGATAAAAGAGACTTAACCTAACCTAACCCAACCAAGCCTAACTGGGATGATTCAGCATTAACCCAGCCCCAGGTCGAACGGTCCGTGCTCCCGTGTTAGTATCGATACAGTAAAACCATGTTATAACGAAATCGAAGGGACCGTAAAATCACCTGTTCGTTATAACCGAGTTCATTATAACCGATTTTTTTGTAAGAGCGCGTACGTGTGGGTACAGTACAGTATGAGAAGGATTATATCTATCAGGAGTATATCTTCATAAAACACAGCGTCGTTTTGAAATCTTAAAACACATTTATTATAGTAAAGCATTTTACTTAAGCCATTACAATCAATTGTTTGAGAGGAAAAGGTGGCGTAAATATTAATGGAACGCGTACGCGTCTCTGTCAAGCGCTGAAAACTATAAACTTTGAGTCGTTACGTAAAATTACAGTAAAAAAGGAACTGATAAAATTTTTACTTCGGCTTAAAATTAAAAAATCAAACCCTTACTTCACATTTAAAAAAATCGTGTGGTACTTAAAAGATTTAGGAACTGATAAAAGTTTTACTTCGGCTTAAAATCAAACCCTTACTTCACATTTTAAAAAAATCGTGTAGTACTTAATAGATTTAGTATTAAAAAAAAACGTCATTTGTTTTTGTTTTAACGCTGCTTTTTGGATGGAAGCACGCTCGTAACAGATGTCGTCGAGGCTTCGATGGAAACCAGAAGAGACTGGGTTAGAGTCGGCAAATCGCTGCATTATTACCAACAAGACCTCTAATAGCTCGGATTTCGACGTCCGGATGCTCGAAGTAGTTCGTTATAACCGAGCGTATCCTGCTCGCGGTACTATAAATGTGTTCGTTAATTCGTTATAGCCGAATTCGTACGTTATAACCGAGCGCCTCCTATATTAACCCACATATTTTGCAAGGAACCGGAAAATTTGTTCGTTGTAACCAGTTGTTCGTTATATCCGAGTTCGTTTCGTCAAGGATATCCATGGTATCACGGATAATGCGCCTCAGATATCCATAAAAGAGCGCAGGTACCTTGATGGCACGGATAATTCGACAACGATGTCAATATGGTTACACGGATATCCTTGCGGATATCCACACGGACGAAGCACGGACCGTTCGATCCGGACAACGCGGTTCTATTGTTAGCCTTGGTTTGAACAGGGTGGAACACAAATAGGAAAATCCAGGCTTTCGAGCTGCGAGTCAATAGCCGTCGACCAGCCGCATTAGAAAACGAGGTGGGCCCATGTAGGATAGTCAAACGATTAGCTCTATGGCCCCGGAGCTTCGTCTTGTTAGGGAGTTTCTGGTCCTCAGCTACAAAAACAAAACTGCCAGGCAAATATGTAAATCACCAAAATTGTTCATAAAAACGAATACGGGCCTCTAAAATAACATGCTGTTCCGATTAAAATTGCTTAGGGTTTATTAACGCCTCACTCCTGTTTTCCTTGACCTTCATTACCAAATTGGTTACTTGGAATATGGCAGTATTTGTCGAGGGATGACCGTCATAAGTGACCTTTACAAATTCGAAACTTGCACACTGTGGCCAGATTTTGCGAATCCCTCAATTTTAGACAGTGAATAACTTTTAAGTACCGGTAATTAACCCCATCTTTGGATTGCTCAGCTCGAGAATGATCCAAAACATACCCGACATGCTTAGTAATTTTTAATGGTTCTGCAGTTAATCGGCGTTTAAATTTACCAAACCGCGAAATCTGACAACACTGGCTGTGTAGATTGAAACACCTGTTCCGACTTTGGTGGCCTTCCTTGGTCGATACCGCACATGTCTCGGACTCGCAGCATCAATAACTTAAAAACAGAGCTACAATCCTTTCCTGTTTGCTCAGCATTGCTATCGAAATATCAACCCATTACAGAGAGATAAAAATAAAATTTAAAAAATGCCTTTCGAAATAATTAAACGTCGTTCGTCTTAATGACCAAATACATTTATTACCGAGTAATTTTGAGTGGAAAATTATTGGTGAAAGGGCCATAATAAATTTTCAAATTGCTTAGATTAGATTTTTTGTCATGCACCTAAACCTCGTCTCATGGTAATTGTTTCTCCTTTTTTAATGGGCAAACTATTCTAATTGCTTATTGAAATGAGAATTAAAGTTAGGGAAAAGCGCAATTTTTAATTTGTTCTTGCAAGCCTTTTTCATTTTTCCAAACATTGATAATGTCGATTTTTCAAAAGTTTCAAATAATGGTTTACAACATTTCAAAAGGAAACACTTAGTAGGACACCTTTAAAACTAGATGCAAAGTGCAACAAGGCTACGAATAGCAAAGGGGAAAGTTAGTAGAGGGAAAATTAATATGAAAATAAAAAATGATGACGTTAAAACGCAACCCATAACAAGTTGCTTCTTGAGAAATTTTATTCTACTTCTTCCAAGGAAAGAAATTATACACGTTTACCCGCGGAAAGCAAAAGTGATTGTGCGTTGAAAAACACGACAATAAAAATGAAAGCCACGAAAAGTGTGACCGCGCAAAAACTCGAACGATGCCCAAATCAGTTGTGCAACTGCATATACGTTTCTCCCAATATGTACTGGTGTTTTACTTGCAATATGTAATTTATTTTCAAGTTTGCGATTTTGTAACAAAGCACAAGACGCTTAAACTAACCTAAAGTAAACCTCGCCCTATGGCCAATAGCCTGGAGCCGCTTACTTCTCGCCAGCACATAATGCTACCGCCGAGAAGTAAACGACATCAGGCTGGCAACAGGCTTCGCATGAGGCACTTACGTAACTTTATCTGGGTTAACCTAACCTAAGCAAATGCAAATCGTTAAACCTTATAATGCGATCTAAAGTTCAGGCAGGATTGAAGCACAAGGGATAGAAAATGCACCCTTTAAAATCCGGGAAGAACTGAAATCAAGAGAACAAACCTGAATACAGTTATGTTTCTATAGGAAATGTAGCGGGGGAATAAGGGGAATGTGGCTTACCTGCCGGATTAGTTGTTGAGTAGGTTGCAAACGCTTTGACACCCTCGCCGACCATAGAGGCTCTTTCGATCATCTCCTTGACACGCCATTGCAGCTTCGCGGGGACCTGGTGCAAAAAGACGGCCGTCAGACGCGGCGAGGTGGGCGCAACTGGCGTCCGCAGCGTCTGCCGACGTCTCGCGCCCACGCAACGCGGGGCCGAGTGGCGGGGCCGCAACGCGACGCGTTGCGACGCCCACGTTACGTACCTTGGGCGCTTCGGCGGCGGCGCTCTGGGCGGCAGCAGCGGCAGAGGCGCGCAGATCCGAGTTGAGCCAGCAGGTCACCAGGCGGTCGCGCTGCAGGCGCGACGCGGCGCGCGCCACGGCGCCCGCGCCCCGGAGGACGCCCAGCATGTCCTTGCCGCAGTTGGCCATGACCTGCGCACGAGGACGCAACCGTAGCCAGGTTTTAAGCTGACAACAGGGAAGTTCTATCAGTCCAAAAGGTATTGTCCGGTTCCGGTCGTGTAACAAGGCGGTGGCCAATGTATGTTCCCATAAGGCGGAGTCTTCCTGCGCGACTAAAACCGGACAATACCTTTTGGGACGATAGTTCTTCGACGGCAATGCAACCCAACCTAAAGAAGGCTCTTTAACCCAACCCTAACTCGCCCAGTGTACAGAGGGCCGCAAAAGTCGCGACTTTTGGCTTTAATAAGAAATAGGCTGCATAGAAGCAGCGGTCATGACGTTCGTGGCCCACTGTAGAGTTTAGATCATAAGTCGTGTCGCATTCGACGTAGTGACACTTTGGTCGTAGAAACTTGAGTTTGGCGCAATACTATAGAAATAAGCTGACCGTGCGCGTGGTCTGCCGTATTCGAATGCAATAGTAATTACGGAATTTCCAGCGTAAAGGGCTAAAATTAGATGATGACTTAACATTTTCAGGATTATTTCAAAATGTGAGTATCTATCGTACAGCGAAGTCCAAGTAAATTTGACCGTTCCGTTTTTACGTGATTAGATTCTTAAGTTAGGAAAAATGCATGATATCTTATGGCAGCTCTGAAACATGGCGCTAAATCTGGTGCATTACGATTGATAGCGTCTGATTGACATTAGATGAGGAGCGAAAAAACTATTTCCGGGAGAGATTGGAATTTTGAAACAGTTTAGACAAGTTTGACGACAATCCACTGTTTCGTTATTTTTTAAAACTTTTAAAATAGCTGCATTTTGTAGTAAAAGAGTCAAATCAGCAACTTAATGATTTTCTACGTGAGAAATAAACTTTTATGGATGTGAAATTAAAATGCGAAGAACAACTCTGGTAAATGCTGGTCAAAAGCGATAATTTCCTCAATTTTCAGATTTTGAACACCCTTTTTGAATTTTTTGATGAACTTCACAACTCGGAAGCGCTGGAATATCCTTAAAACAAAATTTCAAAATAACTAAAATTTGAAGACGAAATGACTGACGATCTTAATAACTGTAAAATACCTCCTACAATGGAGATTTTGAGTCGTGTCGCGTTCGAATCTAGTGACTTACATTGTTTCGAAATTTCTGTTGATAATACTGATGCATTTCAGTGCAGAGGAACCCGCGCTCTGCCAGGTCATTTCAATGACAATTCCAACGTAATCTTCCAAAACAAAAAGTCACTAAATTCGAATGCAACACGACATTGGATCTCCACTGCACACTGTAGGTACTATCAGTCTCAAAGGTATTGTCCAACGAAAGGGGCCAGTCACACTGCCATCTAGCGGGAGAAAATAGAACTATTTGGCTCTCGCGTGTATATGCATCTCCTAGACCGTGTTTT
>Ga0058701_10002268_pt1 | contig 14431 bp, 8 predicted proteins | sample AgamicOrMae_FD_97039 | JGI IMG/M metagenome (GOLD analysis project Ga0058701, IMG submission 97039) | Agave microbial communities from Guanajuato, Mexico - Or.Ma.e | ecosystem: Host-associated > Plants > Phyllosphere > Phylloplane/Leaf | place: Guanajuato, Mexico | collected 2012-06-04 | reverse complement strand
TGATCTCGAGTCGTTCGCATTCAACCTGAAACAGACATGTGAGGATGAGAAGTTGAAAGATAAAATCTCCAGCGAGGACAGGGAGAAATTGGAGTCGAAGATCAAAGAGACCCTCTCTTGGTTGGATGCCAACCAGACCGCTGAGATGGACGAGTTCCAAGACAAACAGAAGGAGCTTGAGCAGCTGTCAGGCCCAATAATGACCAAGTTATACCAATCTGCGGGAGCCGCTGGTGGTATGCCGGGCGGTATGCCAGGAGGCTTCCCTGGAGGCTTCCCAGGAGGTGAGGGCGGTGCAGGTCCTGGCGCTGGTGGCGCTTCTAGTGGAAAGGGTCCAACTATCGAAGAGGTCGACTAGTCTATCAACGCAACATAGTATTACTAACGAATGTTGTCTATCTAATTTTGAAATATATTGAATAAATTTCTAGGCCAGAAAAAGTCCATCAATCGAAAGTTATTCAGAGTTTGCCGTTGATTTATTTCATTATTTCACGATTTTCTAATACAGTTTCCTCTAGGTAAAATTCTCACTATGAAAGAAACCCCGTTGTTCCAAGAATCCCGCAATTATTTTCTGAACTTGAACTGAATCTCATTGGAAACATATGCTATGAAGTAAACGTTTATTGTGTTCTGCCTCGAATTCAGTCAATATTTCGTCTATTTCGTTGTCGAGGTCTTCGCATGCCGAAAGTCTCTGGGCTAACTCTCTCAATTTGAAAGCACCTACTGTGGCTTCTTCATGATTATCTTGGATATCCATATTGATTACATGTCCTGGCTCGTTGTCTAAAGAATTCCTATTCGCTAACTCCTCGACTACCTGATCGTAAACACGCTCCTCGCAGGTAAATATAATGTCAAACTTATCCTTGCACAATTGAAAGCGTTCTGGACACGGTTTGATCCGTCTGTTCCTATCAAGCATATGTAATATACCATTCTGAGTGTAAAGATTGTGATCCTTTGCGGCTAGATCTTTGTACATGACATCGTAGAGGGTTCCAAATTCGTAAACATTCGGCTTATCAGCTGCACTGCCGGGCAATTTGACCTGGTTTCCACTACCGAAACTTTTTATGTTGAAACCATTCTTCTTGAGCACATCATGTGCTTCCATGGACCTATTCTGATTGCTACTGCATACGACAGCAAACCTCAAGTCTTTTTTCATGTTTTCCCCGACGCCGATGGGTTAGGTTTTATCGAAACAACGAGAGAAGTCGTGCCAAAATGTATCCGACAGATCAAGGACCGATTAACACTGTAAGCGTGCTCGGATGCAGATCAGAGGTTGAGAGATCCACTGAGTAATCAGTCGAAAGTGTAAAAAGTTTTGTTATTAAATTATAAATGCGGATGGTTTCTGACAAGGATCGAGATGGTTTCTGATCACCTGATGTTCAATTCTCTGCACGTGGCGTGCCTTTTCTCCAGACATCATTCGCTGCGCCACAGAACCGATTCGTGTTTGCCATTGGCTCGTTCGCTCATTTGCGCCGCATCGGTCGCCCATTTTGTGGCGGCGCATCATTTCGTGGCGCCAAGATGGGATCTTGGCTCCTTGCTGATCGCATGAGCACCCTTTACTATAATCTAGTCTGAACAAGCCACCCTTTTTGCTCACCTCATTGTCTGGAGTAAGTAGTTGACAATCCATTGGTTAGACAGCCAATTCTGATTGAGTCCCTATGGCGTCAAAAGGGACGTCATCTCATTAGAAATGTATGGGTTCTCTGGATGAATATTGCCTCCGATCCAACCAGAGTATCTGTGTCTCCTTTTTCACAGCCTAGCTGTTGGCAAAGAAAAAACAAGCCCAGTGACAAAAACCCATGCACAGGGACGACAATCCACAAGCTTGCCTATAGATCGCCTCTTAACCGTTGTTCACGTTGAAACCTCAGGCAGGCTTTTCGTCTACTGCCACGACACACGAGACACAGTGCGACATAGAGATGGAGGGCTTCATTAAAAATCAGATATTGAGTTGCATTTAGAGACCCAAACGAGGAGAGAACTCTTGCTCTAGATTATTGCTACTCGAGCGCAGCTCAAACCATTTGTACTCGTTCAAATGGTTGTGACTCTGCGCCTTCTGCTCATTGTGGTCGAATCTATCCGAGCAGAAAACGCCCTTTGTTTTGTGTTTCGAGAGAGAGAGAGAGAGAGTGAAAAAGTATTCCAGGCCACACAGTTGATAGTTGAAGGCGCTCAAGTGTATCTAGTGAAAGTGAGCACTTCTGAGCAGCACTGAGAGCGTATGATGAAAGTGGCAACTTTCTGTTTTGCATTTTCCACCCCTCGAAAAGGTTCCCTCCAAATGATGATGTTCGCTCGGCAGAAACAACAATCGCCCGTCTTTTGTCTGGCCGCCGAGGGCAGATTGGCGAGGGCCCCAATCAAGAGTCTGGGTGGAGATGTGACGAGGCTCAAATTTGCACTCAAGCAACGGCGGCTCGCTTGGCAGCGCACACGAGCACACAAGCTCCCTCGGCGCTCAGCAACACGGCTTGAAGGCAGCTTGCTGGAGACTGTAGTGCTTTCACGAAGACCAGCTTGGCGCTCATTTGCAAAGGCAGCTAATTAATCAAATTGTTCGCTGTGGCCAAGATTGTGGCCAAGTCTAAGGCATGATTCAAACTGCGGGGCCCCATTTGAGTTTTCCTCGATCTTGGGCCTTCTTGTGTGCTCGTGTGAGTCGTTGTTTCAGCGACAACATCCTGTCGGCCGACCTTTAACTCGCCCAGTGACTCGCCACTAGTTCTTGCAGTTGTTTATAACTAAACAGAGTGAGAGAGTGCCATCTGTTCAATTGGTTGATTTTATCGGAAGCATCAAAAGGACAGCCAAGATGAATGAAATGATCAGTGAGGTAAGTGACGAGCCGCAAAGGAGGCTCTTCTCCTTCTCTGACTGCCTGCGAGTGTGTTTGGAAACTGTTGAGGATCAATCAAAAACAGACAGTCTGCTCCGTCTGAAACTGTGTCAATTTCGTGCTCTTGTTCTCAGTGATTGATGATTAATCAATCTTCTTTCGATTGGCTAAAATATCAATTATCAACAATGCTCAGGAGGAGCGCAAGAAGCGCGAGGAGCGCGAGCGCAAGAAGGCCGAGGTGCGCGCTCGCCTGGAGGCCCAAACCACCAAGCCGAGCAAGAAAGGGTTCATGACTGGTGAGAGGAAGAAGAAGCTCAGATTGTTGCTGAGAAAGAAGGCGGCCGAAGAGTTGAAACGCCAGCAGGAGGCCAAGGCCAACGAGCGCCGCCGAGTCATTTCGGAAAGAACAGGGACGAAGAAAAACTTCGACGCCATGGGCGAGTCTGAGCTCATTTCGGAGTGCAAGAGTTTGCACGAAAGGATCAAAAGTTTGGAGAACGAAAAGTGGGATCTTGAATACGCAGTCGGCCGCAAGGAGATTGAGATCCACGAACTGTCCTCGCAGGTGAGCGACAGTCGTGGAAAGTTTGTCAAGCCCCCATTGAAGAGGGTGCCTAAATACGAGCAAAAGATTGAGCGCATGCTGCTGAATGCCAGAAAAGAGGTTGGCTTTACGGTTACTCTGAAATCTGTGAAAAGAGATCAATTCAAAGTGGACGAGCCAAAGGATAATAAGGATCAGGCGCCCGAATGGTCGTGGAAAAAGAATCCCGCCGTTAAAGAGGGCGCCGAAGAGTAGGATCGATGAATAGTCTGCTCCAACTGGAATAGGTTGACCCTTTTTCTCCTTAGCGCTGGCACTCCATGCAGCACTGAGTCCCATTTCGGTGCAAAGCATCAGCAGAGAGGAGGCCAAACTGCCGCTCGCTAGCAGTCAAATAAACAGGTTGTTTGTCAAGCTTGTTTGTCCTCAGCGGAAGTGGCGCTCGAGTCGCATATTTCCAACTCGCCGGTTGGCCAAATTTGCATCAACTTGGCTGAATAGATTCACGCCAACCAGACGGGAAGTGCCGTTTCTCTTCGTTTATTCATTCATGATGTCACACGATTGTGCTCCATTGGAGCTTCGCGCCGATCGTTGTGTTTGACTTCGAGGCTTTGGCTTGCATCAATCCGATCGACTGGCGATTATCGGCGCCGTTTCCATCGATTGCGCGGGTTTGTTTTAGGAATTAAACAAACAGTTCGGATTGGGCCGCACTTTATGGCTCAAACTGAGTCAAACAGAAACGTTCAGCCTGTCTCTCTCCTTTGCCGCCGTTTTCCGGTGTGACTAAACTGAATCCAAGCACATAATGAGCGAGAAAAGGTGGCAATCTCCTGGATATTGAGCTGTACTCTCAGCCTGTGGAAAGACTCGTTGCGCCAACAGACACACAAAAGGCTCATTGAGACAATTCATGTGTGCAATAGATTAGATTTCATTCGATGCCAATCGGATATTGCTAGCGGGCGGCCAGGCTCCATCGTGATTAGTTTTTGTTGCAGCTACAGCTGGAGAGAGAAACGCCAAACCAGAACACGGGCTCGCCCTTTGAAACAACAATCGGAACACAGAGAGCAGGACAGGATTGCTATATGCGCACCAAGCGCGCAGACACACAATCTCTATGGCGAGTCTCATTATTTTGCAAAGTTAACGTTTCTACATACGCACAAACCACCAGTTGCCTCCGTGTCCTGCTTTCAAGTTAGCTTGGCGCCGCCCACGTGAACTAGAAGGCACAGACTAGTGCAATTGCTGCGCCTGGATGCAGGCCGCAATACTGGCCTGCAATGAGCGCCCTATTCGCCGTAACCGCGATGGAAAGTTTACACTTGTTGCTTGCCTCATTGTCATGATGCAGTCCAATGTCGAGGTCTCCTTATCTTTGCCTCGACTTTATTGTCGTGGCCTGTTATTCATCAGACACTTTTACTACTTACAATCATTGTTAGAGCACAAATAGTAAATTATATCCTAGTTCAAGCATTTCTCATCACCATCTCCCTTCCCCCTAAATCATATCACACTTGTTCACCCATTCATCACCATTCAACTTCATCCACTCACCATTCATCATCATCATCATCATCATCATCATACCAATATTACACGAACTTGCCTGCCATCAAACTCACCGCTAATGGTCAGATAACTGAAAAACATCATGATCCTCTTCCTAATAGCCTTTATAACATTCTTCTCATTCTATTATTATCTCGCCTATCAAGTTATAATCCTCAACGACTTAAATGAAATATTCTCACAAACTGCCATCAAAGCACAAGCTGATCTCAAGGGACATGTGGAGTTAGTTCTCGAAGATTTGGCTAAATCTTATTACCATATCCTTCTAATCATATCTTGCGCTGCAATATTGTCATTCATATGGATACTCCTACTCAAATATAATGCAAAGATTATCATCTGGGCGTCAATATTCTCATTGCCGATCATTTTGACAGTTGGCGCTTACTATTCCATAAAGACATATCTCAATCTACAAAAGGCCAATGGACAAGACGGCGACCTCTTGAATGGGGATGGCGATAGTATAGATGGCCTAAGTATTGACGACCAGCAAGCGCTAGCTTTCGACAAAGCTTTACAAACAATCCTAACCGCCGAATTATTATCATACGTCCATAATGAAACCCTTTGGTTGGTTCTTTCAATTATTCTATGCTCCGTTCTTGCCATTTCAGTCCTGCTTTTATACTCACTACGTGAACGTGTACGTCTTTCAATTGCCCTCATTAGGCAAGCCTCAAAAGCTATAAATGGTGTCAAATCTACACTCGTTTTTCCCATCATTCCAAGAGCGTTGGGCATTTCGCAGATCATTTTCGGTATTATGATAAGTTTGCTCATCATATCGGCAAGTCATCCCACATATCACATTGTCGGAGGTCCCAGGAATGGTAAGCCCTGTCATCCAAGAAGTTTCAATAGAACCTCCCATTCAGCTGTGATCCCAGCCCATCATGGCTCCCCACTACCTCAGTCAGTCGCACAGATTCCAAGGGTTCAACCATCACTACCACCGTCCCTATCTCAGCAACAACCTACAAGTAGATTATTCAGCAACCAAAATCCACCTTCACTGCCAAAAAACAATGTTAGGAACAATGTAAGATTCAGCACCATCGCTGGTCCCAACGATCTCACAATCAACAATAACACCGTTAGACAGGCCAACGCATCAAGATTGGCTGAGGGACAATGTGTGGTTAATCAACCGCTTAGTAGACAGCATGTGTGGAAATATCATGCCCTCAATCTGTTTGCCACTCTCTGGTTGATTCATTTCATCTCAGGTATCAGCCAGACCACTCTGGCGGGTGCATTCGCTTCCTATTATTGGGCCCACCGGAAGCCGAGGGATATTCCATTCTTCGCTGTCACTCGCAGTTTCTTCAGAGTGTTGAGGTACCACTTGGGCGACATTGCGTTCGGATCATTTTTAATTGCAACCATTCGTTACGTTAGAATTGTGATAGAATTCATAGACAATAGATTGAGAAGAAAGAACAACAATGGAGATGCCAACAACCCAGCTCGATCTGTTGCTTGCTTTTTCAGGATATTTTTTTGGTTATTAGACAGATTCCTCAAATACATCGATCGTAATGCTTATATTATAATGTCCATGTATGGGGAAGGTTATTTAGCTTCAGCAAAGAGAGCAGTCGGATTGTTGTACGAGAACTCCACTCGGGCCATTGTATTGGATTACGTGACATATTTTGTCCTGCTGGTTAGCCGATTGTTGATCACGGGCATAGCTGGCTATGTAACTGCGCAGGACAAATTCACTGCCGGCCTACATTACAGATGGCTGCCAATACTTCTGGTAGTTCTAGGGACCTATTTCATATCTAAGGGTTTATTCAGTGTCTACAGTATGGCTGTGGACACCCTATTCATATGTTTTCTCATCGACACCAAGAACAATGATGGCTCCATAGAGCGTCCGTTCTTCATGTCTAGAGAATTGAGAAAGATTGTAACTCGCAGTGCTGTAAGAACCGACTAGTCCGACTGGCTCGAAGGGATAGTTTAGGAGATAGAACTTAATTCAATTGATAGACCGAATATAATTCAACAAAATAAACAATCCGAAACAAGAGAAGATCTTATCCTTTTCTCAGCAGAGATTCTGTCTAGATCCTCTTCCAATCTATATTTATTGATCGTTTGATGAATCTCACCTGAGCTAAAACTTGGAGCAAAATTCCATCAGTCGAGACATTGGAGCAGCCACCCAATTTGATATGAATAGCAATGTAGAGTAATCGATGGCAAGACGCGAGCAGGATTGTGAATGATTGGGATCGGCATCAAGGTGTTCGAGCGAACTAATTCCGGCGCACACGAAATTGTTCGCTCGACGAATTTGCCCCCTTTTCAGTGGGCAGCTCTTGCAGCGAGCGAAGAGCGGTTTGTATTATTAGCGGCGACAATGAGTTCGTTGACCGCGCTTGAATACCGCTGCACTGAAAAGGCAGAAATCATGCGAGAACAGAATCAAAACACAGTTGTTGATATTGCACTATTCGCTATTTAGTGCACAATCTTGTCAATTTCTATCGGGTGATCGATACCCTCCTATCAAATTGGCCTTTTGACAACAGTCGCCCGATTGCCTCTAATCCGTTTTTTAACCTCCAGACACTTAATCAACTCTTATTCACCACCTTTGGCCAACCAGCATTTTCCATCGAGACCATAACATTTCTATTTGCCACTATTGCAAGAATCTACCTGATCACATATAAATCTCAGCCACGAATATAATTATCTTCTTTTACAGATAGGCCCTTTAGTGAATTTTCTTGAAAATTTTCCCAAAGATCGCATCTTGAGAAAACAAATCCAACGCCATAATCATAGTTGCCCAGTCTTGACTGCTGATGTCCGAATAATTGACCCACGAACTTGATAATAAGCCACACCACAAACTTAGTCCAAAACAATTGAACAAAATCCTTGAGAATAGCCCATCGATATCTTTGTAAGAATATTTTTTTTTGTCTGCCTGTCAGCATAGATTTTTATATAATTAACCAATTTGATACAAGATCGATTGAAGCATCATGAGTGAGATCCAAGCACAACAGGCTAATGGCGGTCATGACACAAATTCCACCAGTAGGCACTTCATCTGTGGTGTTGTTGAAGGATTTTATGGAAAACCATGGACATTCTCCCAGAGAAAGGATCTGTTCAAACGTCTGAAAGATCTAAATCTCAATTCTTTCATGTATGCGCCAAAGGATGATGCAAAACATAGAGCGAAGTGGCGTCACTTATACAATGAAGTCGAGGCTAATGAATTGAGGATACTCATAGATGCTGCTGAGAAGAACGGGATCGATTTCTACTACTCTCTTGCTCCAGGTCTAGACATGGTTTACTCCAGCGAAGAAGATTTGACGATACTGAAACAGAAGTTTGATCAACTGAGGGATCTCGGTTGTCGTTCGTTTGCCATCTTATTCGACGACATCGAACCAAGAATCATCAATGATAAAGATAAAGCCGTATTCCAAGATAATTATGCGCAAGCACAAGTATCAGTAACAAACATGATTTACGAGTATCTGGGTAGGCCAAAATTCTTATTCTGTGGAACGGAATACTGTGAATCTCGCGCCGTTCCAAGTGTCCCAGAATCAATATATCTCAACACAATAGGCACAGGTTTGGAAAATGATATAAACTTCATGTGGAGTGGGTCGCGTGTCATCTCGCGATTCATAACTGAAGAGTCCATCCAGGAATTAACCCAAGTTATCAGAAGACCACCGGTGATATGGGAAAATCTTCATGCAAACGACTATGATAAGAAGAGAGTTTATTTAGGGCCTTACTCAGGCAGATCAACAAAATTAATCCCTAAGCTACGTGGTGTTTTGACAAATCCAAATTGCGAGTATGAGGCCAATTACATCGCCATCCATACATTAGCCCAATGGAGTCGATGCACCGAGGATGTAAATCCGCACAACAGATGCAGTCAAGAAACTCAGATGGAAACGGCTCTCAGATTATCGGAGCATAGAAAGCAACCTGATGGACAGATAGAGCAGCCTGGTGGTTTTGGCGAAGTCAACGAGAAGGTTTACGATCCAGATAGGGCTTTAGCTCGAGCTATCCGTGATTGGTTACCACATGTCTTATCAGAGAGATCCCTGCCCATGGGAAACGAATCTCTCAGACGAGAGATGCGCGACGACGCAAGTGGCGAGATACAGGTCACCAAAGAGGTGGGCTGTGAGGTGCAGCATGCTGATCAAGTGAAAGATATTGAAATAGAAATGGTTGATGCCAAGCCAGCTAGCTTGGAAGATTTTTCTACCACGGATAGTAGCAACTCTGGTAAGACATCAAACGAAATGGATACCAGCGGAAGTTATCCTGTGGAAAGTATCGACACAAAGAAGGGATCGATGCAAGGGGTGGGCGTACCACAGACGGTTGGTAGTCAGATAATAGACACGAACAGCTGTGATTCATGCGAAATGCAGGATGTAATCAATTCTGATGAATGCAACAACGCTTCGATCGTTAAAGACAGACAGAAGGACACACAGCCGATAATCGATTGCATTGTTTGTTCAGCAAATAACATGACAGAAGAGAAGAAAGCAGAGAATCAAAACAACAACTCTCCAGGCCAGAGAGTTGATTTGGATAGTCTAGCTCTAGTGGTTGATTTTTTCTATTTACCATTCGAGCATGGCCTTCGTGGTCATGCCCTGTTGAGTGACATCAAATGGTTGGTGGATAATAGTGACATATTTTTGGATAACCAAGATGAGAGAACAGAGGAGGATAGCAAGATGCAGCCTGATCAAGAGCAACAGGAGGATAAAAGCAGCAATCAGCCAGTGTCTATGGAGCCGGAGGGCACGAAAGAGAGTGGTAACAACAAGGAGAGGGGAATGGGTTGCAATAGTAGGGCAGATATATGGTTGGAGCGTGCGGATAGATTGACCAACTTGTGCAATTGCATAAATCGAATCCTGAGCGTTATAATCCACGAGTGCCCAAACAAGATGATCACAGTGGAGTTGTATCCATACCTGGCCGAGCTAAGCGATGTAATTATGCTAATGTTGGACTATATTAAGTTTTTGCGCCATAGGCGCTCGTCCTCGGACCACTTCTACTACTCGTCCGGGTGTGCGCGCGGCGAGCCCGTGGCGCCGTGCGACGAGCAGGAGCCCTGGGTGCACAGGGGCGGTCTCATAGGCGACATGCAAAGATTGATCTCATAGTGTCCACAGTGTGCGGCTCGGGTGAGCGTCGGACAGATGCCATCAGTCTGGCCGGTTGCTTGTGGCCGGCTGCTGGTGGTCGGCCGCTGGTGGCCAGCCTCGAGCGTCGTGCCGAAAGCGGAAGAAGTTTTCAGAAAGGCGCAAGCTTCGGAACAATCAGCTGGGAGAAATAAGCCTATAATAAGCCTTGTTATTACAAGAAATCGCTGCTAGTCCAGGCCGGGGCCGGCCTCGGCCTTCCAGATGGAGAACGATGACACATTTGGCATAATCGATATAACGAAGACCATTGATCTAAGTTGGATGATCTGACCTAAGGGAGCTGAGAATTGGAGAGTTTTGCGGGCGATCCTCACGGCAGCCTGGCCGTTGGCTCGCAGCTGAGCTTGCCAGGCCGTGTTGTGGGCCCGTTTCGGAATGGGGAGTCTGTGTTTGTTTGCATGCTTTATTATCGCGAAGTGAAAAATAAATAAAAAAAGAGCGCTCCCCGCGCCCGCAAGCGGCAAGGCGGCCTCCAAGGTTGGTTGCAAATGGTTCCAGCCCTTGGGTGGAATTTGCGCGTCCTGTGTTGCCAGAGGCTAGGCGCGTGGCGCTGTTCACTCCTCCTGCCAGAACTGGAGGTCCATCTCGGGCAACTGGGCGCAGTCTAGGCGCGGATTGAGCACCGGATGGGCGAGCCGAAAGGCCCAGCGCTGGATGGTGGGCAGATCGTCTGAGTTGGTGCACAGGAGCTTGGCCAGGCTCACCTTGCGCAGTTCGGCCAGTTGGTCGGGCGTGAAGGAGGAGGGCAGCCCAGGGTTTTCGTACCAGAAGCGGTCGCCTCGGCGCGTGTTCGAGAACTGGCGCGCTATGATGCAGGCGAAGGTGGGCCCAATTGCGGCGCCGGGCAGCTTGCGCTCGCTGACGCCGGCCGACCAGAGGTCGATGTCGTCCACGTGCCTGTAGAGGCGCTTGTAGTGGAAGGCGGTCCTGTTGCTTAGGTATGGCTCGAGGTCTTCGAAGGTTTGCGCGCGGGGCAATCCGCACCACTCGCGCCACAAGTTGTAGCCCGGCAAGCCTTGTTCGCGGCCTCGCTGCAGATTGATGGCGGCCAGATCGTGGCCAAACTGGAGCTCGGGCGCCTGAAACAGGCGGCCCGAGATTTCCTCCGACAAAAAGGGGTCGTACTGCTGAGAGGCTTGGTTGAGCATTCCAAGAGTTAGCTCATCAAGGACGCCTGGCTGGTAGAGGAGAAAGGGTTGCTTGAAGAGGTGGCGCAGCTTTTCGGCAGCGACAAACTCGTGGAATTTGTTCCAACGCTCGATGGAACCCTGGACGAAGGTGTGGCCCTGGCGGAAGGCGGCGGCTGCGAAGCTGTTCGAGACGCTGGTGGTCACGCTTGGGTCGTAGCCGTGCCAGAAGGCCTGCTGGTCCAGGTGGGCGGGCTGGGCGGTGAGGTTGTAGAGGTGGGCCATTTTGCGGCCGATGAGCAGCGGCAGGTACTCGTTGATGAGCACGTGCTGGACGCCGGCGGCCACAATGTGGCGCGCCTCCTGGAACAGTCGCTCGTCGTCCCAGTGGGGATTGAGCTCGGCGAGACGGTCGGCGAGGCGGTTGTGCTCGCGCATGTAGATGGTGTGCAACACGGTCAAGTGGGTCTGCTCGTTGGCGCGCACGTCGCCCGCCAGGAAACAGAACAGGTCGCGAGGGCGCCCAATGCACTCGAGGTCGGGCTCAACCTCTTGGGCGGGCAGCAGGGGCTTGAGGCCCTCGTTGCGGAACCAGTGGCGCTCGCGCAAACGGCCCCCCTTGAACTGGCGCAGCCCCTCCGCCTGGGCCTGCGAGGAGCCGTAGACGAAGTTGGCGTCGATGGGCGACGTAATGGCGTTCTGGTGCACCCTTGGGCCCAGCACGCAGTTGGGCCTCACGCCGGCCAGAGTGCGCCTGAACTCCAGGCAACGCACCCCCAAAGGGCCGTAAAAGGGGTCCTCCTCGCCCACCTGGAGCGGCAGGCAGAGTTTGTGCTTGCTGGGGGGCGTGCCGTCGGGCTGCGGACAACACTTGATGGAGCTGGGCGGCTGGGCGGCGCGCGTCATGTCGTGGTCGAGCAGCTGGCCCCAGGACATGAACAGGATGCTCAGGTCGTGGGCGGGCGCGTCCGCGTCCCTATGCACCAGCGAGGTGACCAGGCGGGCGGGCGGCAGCTCGTGGGCCACGGCCCGCGCGTGCCCGTGCGGGTGGGCGTGGCCGTGCGGGTGCGAGTGCGCCGTGTGCGGGTGCGAGTGCGCGAGCATGTGTGCGGCGGGGGCGGTGCCGAGCGGCTGCAGGCCGCCCGCGGGTCTGCGCCAGTGCTCTGCGGCGCCCAATGCCAGGCCCTCCTCTTCGGGCAGCAGGGGTTCGCCCACGGCGGGTGCGGCTGGGCGGAGCCCGCGCGGCGCGACGGTTTCGCGCACAAACTGCACCGAGCCCGCCCGCTCCATCGGGTCGTCGGGCGGCGGCCCGAAGCCCGCGGCCGGCCCGTACGAGTGCGCCGCCCCGAAGGTCGCCCCGCCGGCCAGCTGCACATGCCGCTCCAGCTGGCCCATCCGGTGGTGCCCATTGGCCAGCTGGGCCCGCAGCTCGGCCATCGGGGGCTCGGCCGGCGGGCCGCCCAGCTCGAAGACGGGCGGCGGCACGGAGGCGTGGCCGCCCGCGTGCATTGGGTGCGCGGGCTCGAACTGGAGCTCGCTCACCACAGACTTGCGGGCTATCCAGACGCCGTCCGGGTGCACTGGGGGCAGGTAGCGCGCGAAGGGCGTCTTGGCGGCGCCCCAAGTGGGGTGCTTCAGGTTGTTGCAGTGGCCCGTGAAGCTGCGGAAGCGGCCCAGCTGACACTTGAGCTCCTGTTTCACAAAAAGGGGACAGATTTTCCAAAATTTAGTCCTCGACATGTCGATCAGCGGCAGCCCATTGAGCAGCTCGTCGTTAGATAGATCAAATTGGTCGGCCAAAATCTGCGTGGTGGCCATGTTTATCTCGCCAATGGCGGCCACCAAATCCTCCGGCGGCTCCAGCGTCGAGTGGATGACACTGAGAGGGGCGAGCGGGGCCTTTCCAGGCTCCTGGCTGGCAATGGGCTCCTTGCGCATCTTGGCAAACTCCTTGAACTTGAGCTTGTGTTTGGCCTGCTCCACGGCCTTGTCAATGTGCTTGTAGCTGATGCAAGCCTGTTCGGTCTTGCCAAAGGGCACCAGTTGACGTCTGAGCGAAGTGGCCAGTGCAGTGCAGTGTTGGGGTTTCGTTCCAGTTTGTGTTGGTTGAGTGAAGTTTCAGTTAGTCCTAAAGCAGCCGTAAAGCTTGGAGGATTGGAGCAAGAGCTTGTTACAGCCTCGAGGGCAGACACACAGACGAACACACAAGACAGAGACTGTGTGTAGTCTAGTGTCCAGACGGCCGCCAAGTGATAGTATTATTATTATTATCATTAATATTTGGGCTCAGCGAGGGGGCAAATCGGAAGCAGAATGGAGGCGTTCAGGCAAACGGCGAAGGGCGAATGGAAAATGGCAAATGGCGGAAGGCAGTGAACAATTGGCGCCAAGTGTGAGTGGCACCAAGCGAGAGAGAGTCTATGTTATGTTGTATGTTATGGGCTTTGTGTGCAGGTGTCAGTGTGCAGTGAGCAGTGTGTGCGCTTTGGCTGCACACCTAAGCTCAGGCCGCGCGCTCCACAAATCACTGCCTGTTTCATGCCTGTCAGAACTCACTCTCACAAGCTCACAAAGCTCCAAAACACTGTTCCTGCTCTCTTGCTTGCTCGCCACACACTCACAGCTTAGGTCAAGCAAAATTCAACAAGCCTCTCAAGAGATAATCATAATAGGCCCAATGTTGTTCCGCTATCCATTATTTCCACCCTCCACTTGTTGCAAAATAGCTCCTCTTACGTGTGAAACGGGCGCACTTATCTCAGCACTTTCCTATCGATATCTCTTGTCATTATGTTGTTATATCTCACTAAAGATGGTCACCGATACGAGTCGGAAATGGATCAAACCTTTCGGCGTTCGTGGAGCAGTTTAGGGCGACCATTTGAGAGAGCAAATTGGGCTCACTTTGGGCTAAGCTTTGGGGGAAAATTTGCGAAAATGTGCAGCAAAAGGCGACCAAGAGCAGCGCCCCAACGCTCTGGAGACACTCGCTGGCAAGCTAGAAACACTCTTCGGTGAGCTAGAAAGAAACATTTACTACTAAGCTAGAGGC
>Ga0058701_10002267_pt1 | contig 14431 bp, 7 predicted proteins | sample AgamicOrMae_FD_97039 | JGI IMG/M metagenome (GOLD analysis project Ga0058701, IMG submission 97039) | Agave microbial communities from Guanajuato, Mexico - Or.Ma.e | ecosystem: Host-associated > Plants > Phyllosphere > Phylloplane/Leaf | place: Guanajuato, Mexico | collected 2012-06-04 | reverse complement strand
GTTCAAAATCACAATATATTTGATTTGATAAAAAAAGGAATCGTTTGTTTATGTGTCTTTGACAACTTTCGAAACTCCCCTATCTGACCCCCCTCCCCGCCGTTTTGGTTATATCATAAAATAAGCCGCCTGCAAACAACCCAACCCCATAAAATATCTCAAAACCCTTTATATCAAGGTCGGACGACCTCGATAGGAAAGGTAAGCTAGGACGAGCAGGAAAACAGATTAAACATGTATAAATATCCTCGAACCTGTAGGAAACATTTAAAACACAATATTTTTTAATGTTTTAATTTTTTTTCACCCTCCCCCGTTTGTTATCCCCAACGACAAATTCAAGAGCTCATTTAGCAAGCTACCCGGGATCGACCTAACCCTTATTTATTGCATGAAAACTATTGCATAAAATTATTACATTCTTTCGAAAGATTTTGGACAGTTTTTCGTAGAATAAGGACGAACAACAAAGTCGATAAAATGTTACGGAGTACCTGTCCGCCATAAAATATTATTAAAACGCCATAATGTCTCAGCAAATTTTAAGGCACATTTCGGTAAAGAGACAGAGCTAGATTGAATTTTCTTCACAGGGTAGTGATAATTTTTAATTGAGTATAGCTTTGAATTATTCACTGCCTCGCTGAAGAATGCCACGTATCGAAGGTATTTCGGCGGTTAGTAGGTAGTTTCTATTATTGACCTGGCTAAAGTTAGGTGAGAGGGGCCGTCCTGGCATCCTTGTTGGTATCGTACCGTTCTATGTTTTGACTCAGACAAGGTATGAAGACACATCAAAACAGGACGGAGGTCCAATAGTGGTGATCCAGCATCATGTTCATGATGCCAATAAACTAGGTGCCGGTACAAATAAGTTTAAAAAAAACCTATGAAAATCGGTTAAGAAATTAAATAGGGTGTTATTTTTAACTAACAGTTTCTTGTCAACTTCCTTATCTCTGTGGGGTAACGTATCCCTTTTTTTTTCTTTTTTTCCGCTTACTCTTTTTAAACCGATTTTATCACATCCTTCGAAGTGTCTCTATGTCTTTTGCGGGTTTATCGTATCGCATCGCCCATTGCTTTGCTTGGGCTATTTCTGTTGAGTGGTATCCCGTAATACCTGCTGACCCCTATTGGCAAACCTTATGATGTCAGATCGCTACGCTCTAGCGTGCCTGCCTGTACTCAGGTCGCATCGCAATAAACGGTTCAGTCCAGTCATAGGCATTATTTCCTCCACTCGCACATCTTCACCTAAACATCAAATGGATGATTTGCGCGACTTCCAGATGGTGCAGAAAAATCAAAAGACTATTTCCGGTTCCACCTTCTACGAAGATGGCCGCCGATGGCAGCCAACATAATAGTCGCATATCTGACTACAAGGGTTGATAAATTTTACTATGTACGTATGACTTGCATTTGAAAAATCGTTTACAAATGTTGCACGTGTATTTTAAAATAGAAAATAGCCATCGTGGCCTCTTCATTTTGCCATTCATGCGCACTTCTTTTTATTTTGTACACGTTGGCAGTGCTTGGAAGGCCCGGTTGGGGGAAAGCATTTCCGGATATACGCCATCTTCGTAGTCGCGCAAATCGTCCATTGCACCCCACCCTGTGTTTTTATATTGATTTTAATAAGGATGCGCTGTAAACAGATTGGGTAAAATTACAACGCAGCGGTTTTAACCCCCAAGTTGTTCTTATTTTACAAGCAGGGTTGCGGGTGAATAAAACAGGTCTTTAGGTAAATTCAACCCCACACACAGGTTTTACTACCTTCAATCTGGGGCTACTTTACAAAATGTGTAATATTACCCCTGACGGGGTGTGAATTACGCAGGTATGAGGTAATGTTACATCTCATCGGGGTTAAAATACAACTTGGGTTAAAACCGCTGCGTTGTAATTTAACCTATTCTGTTTACAGTGTATCATTTTTGAGTTTAAAAAGTGCGAGTGTTTCGAGGAATCTTTACGAAGAAGATAGGAGTAGTGAGTTGAAAGTGAGATTCAAAAGGATTTCTGCAAAGTTTTTTCTTTTCTTTCTTTCTTTTTGTATAGTGGAAGCTAGTGCTTTCGGACACCGAGGGAAATTTGTTTTGGGCGTAGAGTGAAATAAGTGATATTTGTCGTGCGAATAGGAAATTATATTCAGCTGAAAATGATGGAGACAATATTTGAAGCAGACTGATTGGAGGAATCGTGTTTTCGCGGTCGTAAAACACAAACACGGATTTTAAAATGTTCGACTTTGTTTTTGACGCACAGATTTTTAGCGTAGTTATATATTTTTGACGCACTGATTTTCAACGTAGCCGGGGATAATAGAGTAATTTCCGACGTTGAATGAGTGAAAGAGTCCGTGATTTAAGGCGAGAGACCGAAAGGTCAGTGATTTTTTGACATAGATCAAACATCCTTACCATTTTACGCCTTTAGTATTTACAGTAAAATTTACCTTATCAGAAATTGAGATACTTTAATTGAAAAGTGCAAATTTGGCTTTTTGAAATTGACCAAATATTAGATTAAAGGAATCTGTGAAGGTGATATATTTTTTAAGGGAGTGTCTATTGACCCGACTGTCCCATTTAAAATGTATTAGGCTGCGTTCCGTGCGTTCAAGTCTTTCCTTATTAATACATGTCGGGTCTATAGCAACGTCCAGTTTTCAATCACTGTATTACTTCAATAAAATCCCCTCTTGGGTAAATGTAGTGGCATCGGGGGCCAGTAAGTGGTTAATTGAGCTTCGGAACGTTACAATTTTTTTTCCAACAAAGGAAATTTTTCCGGTCTCATCCCCAAAATTATAAAAGGGTTTGGTTTCGTAAAAATACTTGGAAATTTCCGCAATTTCACCCTCCGTTGTGTGCGCGAGCTGCTCGAAATTAATTGTGTGATTGTAATTGCTTGCAACGAATTCATGGGCACTGTCGCGAAGCGTGACAGAAGCATTTACGAAAAGGTAAACAAAAGTGAGCCAACGAATGCGTGCGTCAGGCTAAATTGTTCCTGACACTTTTAAGTCTTTTTATTACGCGTGTGGACATGTTGCAGTGGAGGGCACTGCAGTGCATAGCGCATGCCAGAAAGCGCATTATGCGTGCAAATAACATAACGAGCCTAGTTACCTAATGTGTCGAAGACGTGTGAGATTGCATGGTCAATTTTCTGCCTGATCATTTCTATGCGATAGACATATGGTATTGTTAGTGCCTCGTTAGTTTACAGTCTGTAAAAGAAGTGTTTATGCACCTCAATGAGTTTGTGAGCGCGTGCTGTATTCATTGCAAACGTGAGTTTCGCTGGAGCTAAGAATGTGCACTTAACGAGTAATATCTTTACTGTAGTTGACTATCTACAGTAACCAAACATTACTCAATCTGAACTAAAGAACACATCTTACTTGACCTAATGAAACAATTAATTAAACTCACAACCAGCGTGACCTAACCTTACGTGACCTAACATAACTTTACCAAACTTAACTTGACCTAACCTAACTTGACCTAACATAACTTCACCAAACTTAACTTGACCTAACCTAACTTGACCTAACATAACTTCACCAAACCTAACGTGACCTAACCTAAGTGAACGTCATCTAACTTGACGTGATCTAACTTGACCAAACTAATCTTGACCTAACCTAACTTTACGTAACGTTGCTTGAAAAAATAGAAATTGAATTAACCTACTTCACTTAACCGAGGTAAGCCTCACCAAACGTAACACGTGAATCGATCTTATCTGATCGAACCTAACCTAACCTGGAAAAATCCTACTAATTTTTTGGACTACGTCCGCACGTAGCGCAAACCTTGAGTACCCTACATTATCAATGTAATTTACTGTCTTTTCGTTGAGCTGATTTTAAACCTTTAGCGATTCCATTGTCCAAATTATTACACCCGTTTCCGAAAATTTGAAGCAAAAAAAAAATATTCGAACTTGCTTTTCGTCATTGTTCTTAGAATTTTTTGTTTTACCTACTGTGTAAATTTTATGAAAAAGTTATAGACCGTTTGGATTTTGCCATAAAGCGCAATGGTTTATACAAAAAATAAAAAGTTAAAATGAAAATTTTAAACAAATACAGGTACTGTATCATGATTCAGAAAAACTAAAATGGCTGACCCCTCAGCATTTTTTAGATTTTCAATCCATCATTTACGTTAACAAGTCGATACCGTAGTGCAGAATTTCGGCAGAGAAAATGTAATTTTAAAGCGATCAAAAACAGTAACTAAAAAAAAAAACAGCGGTCATTCGCACAAGCTCGATATCTTTTGTGTGGTATAGTCACTCGCTTAGTGTGTTGTAATCGGTCTTTTTTTTGTCGTGAGATTTTAATATGCATCTCACGTAAACCTCTTTTCTTTTTTTCGAAGCGTGAAAGTATTTCAGCATTGAAAGAGCAGCGAAGAGGTCGTTGCTGCTCTTCTGTTTTTCTGCTCTTCTCATCTGGGTACACCGCTAAAGATGCGCCGAATGAGGCCTTTCCAATAACCGCAAGTCTTGTACTTTGTTGCTCTTCCTGAACCACAGAGAAATTGCGACAATCGGAGCGGGAGATTCAAACCGCATAAAGATCAGAGCATAGTCTTTTCTTTCTTTCTAATACACGAGGACAACTAACGCCATCTAGTAAGGGTTACAGGAGTTACCTTCAGAATGTGATGTTCACTTTTCGGAAATCTCTTTTTAGGGGTATGGAAAATCGGTTGCAGTTTAGTGTCTGGAGCAGTGATTTAACCGGAGAAAGCTAGAGCCCTGAAAAGTAGAGAGGCGCGAATGGTGACCCCTTACCATGGGAGCTGCCATGAACGGCCCAGTATTCCTCACGGGAATATGGGGCTCTACATGGCGGACATGGGTTTCATTTGCTCTTCTACTTTTCAGGGCTCTCGAGAAAACCAGATGCGTGAAAGTTATCCCTGGTTATTTTTTTTATCAGTCGGAAAAGTCTGTTTTGACCGAATTATTATTTTTTTAAACAAAAATGCCTGTTATACCTCCTTAATTTTCACACTTTGAATAACAGGTAGGGTAACCCAAATTAGGCATTTTTATTGTTAGCTTAATTGGAGAATGGTTTGAAGTACGCGCCGAGTGTCGCCCCAGGCGTGGGCAGTTGGCAGCACTGTTGCAAAATACCTGGCAAACCCATCTGCGAAATAAATAAATAATTACGCTGGTTCCAAAGTTGGACGCCACAGAGCCATTGTTAACGGTCAAGGCTAATTCTATGGAGAGATCAAAGCATACAAATGATTCTAGGCTTAAGCAGCTGTTAAAGGAAGGTGCTTTACTTAAGTTTGCTGCCGTTGTTCGATCAAAGGAATGTCCTCCAAGGAGGTCGAGGTGATTTTATAGCTTCTTAAAAATTAGTTTTTTTTTCTTGTAGAGTTTCTTGTTCTGAGAAGTCTACTTTTCCCACTGGAGAATGTTGCATTTATGGAAATGAGATCTTTGTTAGCTTTTTCTTTTTTAAAAAAAAAAAGGTTTTCCACGAATGTAATAATCAGTGGCGCAACCAGAAAGGTAGTGGTCAACCTCCGCCCTAAGACACCCAATGGGTAAAAAAAAGCCCTTTTTGCAAAAAAAAAATCTCTCTCGCGGGTTTTGAGGGCAGTTCTTGCTAAAGGGCTTTTGTCTTCTCTGTATGGATACGCATTGATGGACAACTTCAGAGCGAAAAGTATTTGATTTTGCGGTTATCGAAAACGGAACAAATTTCTTTAAAACTAGATCTTGGTTATCCAATTTTTCGTAATTTGCTGCCAATCCGGAAAAAAATGTAATTGATCAACCTTAAAAAAAATAAAAACTAAATAGAGTGCTTTTATCAAAAAGCAATTCTTTTCGCCTTTAAATAGAATGCAAGCCCATGATGAAAAATAAAATAAAAACCCTCCAAGAGTAACTGAATTTGTAAACGGGAATAGTTTGGTTGATAAGTTTGGTATCAAGTAACGAGAATAATTTCATTTTTATTGGTCCATCTTGAATTAATAACAAAAACAACGTTTAACCATCCCAACTAAATCGCCTTAGAACAGTTATAGTACCCAAAACAGGTACCGTGTTTTTTAATTTTTTATTATTATTATGTTTTTTGTTTTGTTTTTTTTTATCAGTGAAAGGAGAAGGGATTGATGTAAGCAAATTTCACGTGCACGCATCCTTAAGTTAATGGTACGCCTTGCAATATAATTGATATGTTGTAACAACTGCGCGTAGCGAGAAATATGTAATTGTCGAGTAATTCGTGCGAGTGGGGCAAGAAATAAGTAGAGAAAGTGCGTATAGTCCATTAGAATTGTTTGCCTAATTTGAAAATTTGCTTACTCCGCATTATTGAAAGTTTAATGAGGCTGGCGCTCTTATTGGGGAGGAGAAGACTGATTCACGATCGAAGGAACTCACGTTAGCCACACCTTCGATTCATCTGTGTTTCCGCGAATTTCCTCTTATTTCGCCGTCTAACTGGGCCTATAACTTTCTTTCATTAGCGTAACCTAATCAAGAGATTCCATCTAACGTAACAACCCTTTCACTAACCTCGGCCCAAATCGCCCCATAGAATATTTATTGATGAGTCGAACGCGTTCCACTTAGGTTTTTGAAGGATTGTTAGACCCTGATTAATTCCTGATTGGAATGTGGTTATTCATGACATAACCTGCTCGCCTTATTTTTGAACTCTATTTTTTATGATTTGACCCTTAAATAAAATAGCCTATTATTATATTAATTAATTTTGAAAAATATGAATTGATATCAATTTAATTAAAAATATTAATTAAAAAAATAAAAATATTATTAAATTTTAAAAATTATATGAAAAACGACAGCAAATGTTTTGATCAGATCCTGATTGAGTGTCTACCCCCTGATCAGAATAGTCAGTTCATACAAAAATGGTCACATTCTGATCAGCAAATCTGAGATTATTTCATTATTTCTAAAAATCTGATCAGGATTTGTTGAAATCTGCGGATCACAGGTCACACGGTATTTCCCTGGGGAAAGGCCTCCCTTTTTGCTGCCCGCACCGAAAACACTGCTCTTCCGTTCTCCTCTCGCGAAGAACGAAGAGATCTGGGCAGCGGAACCATCCTTACGCGCGCGATCTCGCTTCATTTTCAATCAAGCCTCTCTTTCTAATATTCGCAGCTTTCTGGTCTGATAAATCGCAGCTTTTCTCTCTCTTTATTTGCGTTTTACGGTCAGATTTTAACACGTCAACGGCTTCAAAACAATTTTTTAAGCGCCGAATTTCTCGCTACTGGAAAAAAAGAAAAGAATAATTTTTAATTTTATGACTTTTTTGGTATAAGCGACTTTAAGGTATAGCTAGCAATTCTAGTGATTCAGACAAGGGACCATTCTTAAATTATGTTAGGGATTAAAAAAAAATTATACCACCTAAGTAAGGGTATTTATTTACCTATAGTATTTGGAGAATAAGATAAAAACTTCTCCCCATCCTTCTTAAAGGCTGTATTTCCTAAACGACGTAATTAATGTCCCCTCTCAAATTTTTTTATTATGTATCAATCGAACATTAGGACTTGAATCCATTTGTGACATCAACGCCTCATCTATAAAAGTGGTATATTTTGCACCTTTTCGTGTTAATAAAACTCATACTATACCTATTATTAACAATTTTCTTTAATTTTGATTTTATTATTTCTAATTTGGACAGTACAAAATTAATGAAGTGCAGCAAATCTAAGTAAACGCGGAGTTTATTTTCCGATATTTTTGATCCAAACACAATTCAGTGTACGTGCGTTTCCTCTCTTCGGCCAAAGAAAATGATCTAAGCAATCATTGAAGGCCGTTCAATTGGATTCACGGCCAGAGTTACGATGTGCCATTGTTTTGGTAGCTTGTATGGACGTCTGACGTGGCCGCTCCTGAGCGCCGCTGCTCGCCGTACGTTCGGGACATACACCATGTCCCGCCCGGCTCAGGGTGGACGTAGGAGGACCCTATTCTACTCCTCCGCGTCACCGGGAGATGCTGCCAGCTGTTAAGTACCGTCTCTGCCAAAAGCAACGCTCGCCCAGAGCTTTTCATAGTGATTTCACCAGATAAACCTTAGATACTACTCGAGTAAGAATATTTTTTTGAACGCGTTTTCCCTTTCCACTCACGTTTTTCACGTTTTGCATCTTGTGTTATTAATACCAAATTGATAGGAAACTACATTGTGTACGATTTTGCATTATATTCAAGGTTTCGAGTCAATCGACCAAAACGGGTTTTAAGCACTGCAAAACAATGGCCTTATGGAATTGGGAAGAAGTGACCTATGCCAAGGTTCGGGTTTTCTACACACTTCGAAGATAAACGTTTCTGTATAACTTTCCCCCGTTACTATCATGGGTAGCTTGCTCTGCTCATAGTATTTGGTCATGCAAACGGAGAACATGTTCATGAAGTCTGAGGTTATGTAAAAAAAGTAGACTTGATTTGATTCGTGTAGAAGTTCTTAATGGGGAAACTGTGTCGTGCGAACTGTAATGACCTATATTTTCCCAGCTGAGATATGAGGGTAATGTGAAAAAAGTCAGCAATGAAAAACAAAATTTTTATTCTTGGATTTTATTGTGGAAAATTTGCGATGTATATTTTTTTGGATATTCAATCAAAATATTTTTGAGGTACAGTCATGACGTCATTTTAATGTCGATGAAAATATTACGTAAAAAGTAAAACGTTCAGAAACTGTATTTTATTGATTAGATCATCAACCAAAATTCAACTGCTTTATGATTTTCGATATTAGAAAACACAATCAGTTTTGTGAAACTTTGCCGTTTTAGAAATTCAATTTACGAGCATCTAGCGACAATACAACAGTTGAAAGTGTTTTGTCGTCAATTTTCTTGTGTCGATTTTGTAATTAATAAAATCGGTTAAGACAGTGTATGTAAAATATTACATGGGACTGGTTTGAGGTAAACAATGTTGATGCTTTGGTTTATTTCTCATAGACCAACAATAGGTCTCAAGTGCGAAGATACTCCGATAATCTTGTGTATGGAGTGCGACTAGCAACTCAGCACCTGGGAAAAATAATCTTAATTGTGTCCTGAATGAATACTAGGACACTTTCTCTCGCTCCCTCTCAAATGATGAGATAGATAGAGAGAGAGAGAGAGGGACGCCTCTCTCCAACAATTGGCATGTCTTCTTCACTAGTCATTTAAGTAGTTCAACTTACTTTCAGGAACGGACGTGGCGTGTCTTACTTCCTGCCTACCAAGTAGCCGTTATACAAATCTAAAATTCGCTTGAAGATCTTTTTTGGTTCCGCTTTATGGCGTGCATAGGAAACAAAAATTAATTTCTCCCGAATCGTGATAAGAAATAAAGCCGGGAAAGTAAATAATGCCTTGTTTGTAGCTGGTCATTTCAGTAATGACTGAAATGCTGAATGTTTTTTGGGTCTTTGATCAGCTGATCCTGGAACTCGTCAGCTGATCCTACCGGACCACGTGATGAGTCCAATCAGCTGATGACGCTGATTGGTCGATAAGGTGATTAAGTCCACGCGTATGTGGCTTACTTTGGAGATCATCTGGTTGTGAACATTTCGCCGATCTTCTGATTTTGATCCTCTGATTTTGCTTATCTTCCGATTTAGCTGATCCTCTGGTTTTGCCGTTCTTCTGATATAGCCGATCCTTTGATTTTGCGAAAAATCTTCCGATTTAGCCGATCCTCTGATTTTGCCGATCTTCCGATTTAGCCGATCTTCCAATTTGCCGATCTTGCGATTTAGCCGATCCTCTGGTTTTGCCGATCTTCCGATTTAGCCGATCCTCTGATTTTGCCGATCTTCCGATTGAGCCGATCTTCCGATTTGCCGATCTTGCGATTTAGCCGATCCTCTGGTTTTGCCGATCCTCTGGTTTTGCTGATCATCCGATTTTGCCGATCTTCCGATTTAGCCGATCTTCCGATTTGCTGATCTTATGATTTAGCCGATCCTCTGGTTTTGCCGATCTTCTGATTTTGATCCTCTGATTTTGCTTATCTTCCGATTTAGCCGATCCTCTAGGTTTGCCGTTCTTCCGATATAGCCGATCCTTTGATTTTGCGAAAAATCTTCCGATTTAGCCGATCCTCTGATTTAGCCGATCTTCCGATTTGCCGATCTTCCGATTTAGCCGATCCTCTGATTTTGCCGATCTTCCGATTGAGCCGATCTTCCGATTTGCCGATCTTACGATTTAGCCGATCCTCTGGTTTTGCCGATCTTCCGATTTAGCCGATCCTCTGATTTTGCCGATCTTCCGATTTAGCTGATCTTCCGATTTGCCGATCTTATGATTTAGCCGATCCTCTGGTTTTGCCGATCTTCTGATTTAGCCGATCCTCTGATTTTGCCGATCTTCCGATTTAGCCAATCCTCTGATTTTGTCGATCTTCCGATTTAGCCGATCCTCTGATTTTGCCGATCTTCCGATTTAGCCAATCCTCTGATTTTGTCGATGTTCCGATTTAGCCAATCGTCTAATATTGGCGGAGTAGAATATGGAGTAGATCCTAGGCCGATTTGTGGTTGGTTCGTTACGGTAGATTAGACTCAATCTGGTTGGCTGAATGGAGGTTAGGCTAGGTTAGAATAGGGTTGGGCCTTCTAATCTAGAGATTAGAAGTTAGGTTAGATTGGAGGTCTGGCAAGATTGTCGGAAGTCTTTCTGACGAAGTGCTCCCTCAACTACGCGATCAGAAGTGCTGTTCCAACTACACAAATTCCTTAACAGGAAACAGTTCACTGCCTGTGAACTGTTTCAAGAACGTCTTCCTCGACCATATTTGCGGTCTGCGATGCTTATAGCTAAACGCGTCTTCCGAGGTGCTCGCGGGAGCGAGATGGGAGATCGCTGAGCGAAAGTCCTCTGACAGGTAGAGAGAGATACCGCACGTCACCCTCTCACAAGCAGAGGGAGAGAGCCCTCTCACTCTCTCGCTCGTCGGCTGATATTCCTTCTCTTTCTGACCATTGGACTAAATATCTGTCGCCTCGTCTCAGTTGTCATAATCATTTGGCGTTGCTACGGGTGGACCAACTGCTGCTTGTTTCTCGTTTGCGTCGTTGAAAAATGACCTAATTTGTACAAATACCATCTTTTTGTTTGAATTAACGCTGTTCAAACATGATTAACTTACATAGGTACCCTCATATTTGGTCGTAATCATTAATATGATTTGGATAGCCGATTGGCGCCAAGGATATGCTTAAAGACTTGTTGATTTTAGAAATAGCACCTTTTTTTCTTCTTTTTTTGCTGTAAATGCTTGATTGTTTTCTGGAAATCGACGGAATAGTGAATCGATTTGATCAAGGCAAATCTCGGGTCGTAGTTTTTACTAAAAACAAGTTGAGTCGAGATTTTCGAGCATTGCTGATTGTGAGTTAGAATCTGTCGAGCGTCAAAAACAGTTAGTTAATTGTCAGTGAGATGAATTGATTTCATGTGTTTGATAACAATTGTTTCCCTTTTTGTTTCAGGTAAATATCCTGTTTATAACTTCAAGCTGGAGAAGATTGCCTACAAATCAGTAAGACTTATCCGAAAAAAAAACCTTCTCTAGCCAGACTAACATGCTAATCCTGGCAAAATGCCGCGAAAAAGATTATGATTTAAGATACAGAAAAGAAATGTCTTTAAAGGTTTTGTAAATACAAAATTTCGTAGACACCGCACAAAAATCCTGCCCTTCTAGATACGTGCGCTTAAGAAAAAAACTTTTGCGCTTTATAAAATAGCCCTACGTATATCAATTTTTTCTCGAAAGTAGCATGAATCTTCTATCCTAAAGGGATCTGAAAAACAAAATCTCTGCTAGGAAATCTTATTTGGCAAAGTTTACGAAAAGCTGATGTAAAAACAAAAATTTTACGCTATAATCGTTTTTTTAAAATATTTTTTAAAAAATAAAATAGATATGAATAAAAAAATGCATTACCTCTCGAAACTTTGTCTTTTTTGATTATTTTGACCTTAAAACTCACAGTCCGAAGGCGTTTCCATGGAGGTGGGCGTAAGCGAGTAAAGATAGCTTACTGTAATATCTCAATTTTATTGCAAAGCCTCTTTTCTGGTTTTAACCATTTTTGACCGATTCTTGTGTGGAGCTCTGCGTAGGCTTAACTGGATCCACTGAACGCAAGCGTAACAATCAGCTTTTCGTTCGAATTAATTATGCTAATTAATCAATAAAAGCAGCGCATACAATGAGAGAGCCATCAAATAGGCCGCCTGTACACTTGGTAACTGAAACAAAAGTTTCGTTGCCCAAACAGAATTATTTGTTGAAAACGCGTCATGCAACATCTTTATAACTACGAGAGTTCATGCATATTTCGCGATACTATGGAAATATCTCGGAAGTACTACGAAAAATCCCCTCCCTCCGGTTTTTACCCTTGTTAAATTTGCGTGGATGAATTTCAGCGAATTTACCAGTATCTTAAGAGATTTTGCGTTATTTTGGCCAGGTCCAAGGATAACATTCAAATATTTTACTCTCGAACAAGTGGCCAAATTGAGCCCAAGGCGATATGGACTTTCTTCCGTTGCGTTCATCCATTAGGTAACCTGAAAAGCCCTGTGGACAAAAAAGAGTTATTCTTCTCTTACTATTGTACCTATGGGCGTTTCCTGTTATCTGCTGCGAACGACAAGTCGTGTATAGACATACTTTCACGGCGTTTTTGTCGAGTGAAAAATGATGCACTGCGTGGATGATCTAACTTTTGGCCACCAGTCAACATCATTTGTGCTGTGAATTTTAAAGATTAGATTTTATTCATCTCGTGTTCTACTTTCGGTCGCCAAGCCAAGTGAGGTGACGCACAGGGTTCATAACCTAACCTATAGTCGCAAAGTTTTGTGCACTGGGTTAGGTATCTTACGCCTAGCTTATCATTCCCGATCTTTGGAGAACGACTTACCTATGTTCAGCCACATCAATGGAAAGCTCTCGCCGAGACGTTTTCAGTTATTTGGCCGAACATAAGTCTATCTTTAAAAATTGCCAAAATACGCTCTTCTCCGTTACTTTTTACGATAGACCCGTGTTCAGCCACATCAATGGAAAGCTCTCGCGAAAACCTTTTGAGTTATATATGGCTGAACATAGATCTAAAAAAATAATCAAAATACGCATTACCGCCGTTTTATACTTACCCACCAGGTAAGAACTTCCTAAAACACGTGTTTTATTTTTATTGTGTTGTTCTTACTCCTTCTTTTTAATTTATCATCGAAGAATATCGACGAGGTGGGATTTTTAATGGAAGCCTTTTTTGTAGATTAGTTGAAAACTATGTCGAAGAGAAGTGACTTTTTTTCAAGCTAATTCTTACTAATGTGACATTTTTTTCCAAAACATCTGCAGTCCAACAAAAAAAGAATGAATAAAAAGGAAACGGGCTGGTCGGATTATATTGACTTTAAACTTTAGGATCGTAAGGAATGAGAAACTTGAACGTCAGATTTTAGCGACATGTCTGTCGCTGAACCAGTCGCAGGTCGAAAAGTAACTTCCCTACCGGAACGTAGAGATTGCAGACTTTCGATTTTCAAATCAGATATCATTTCGATGCGAGTGTCGGCACTAATTATTAGGCAAGGTAACAAATTATCGCGGTAGTTTTGAACGCGGTCGTAATGCACTTCGAGATGCACTTCGATAAGTTCGATGTAATATCGATTGGCTCGTTCAATGATGCGGGTCCTTGCTTTACGAAACGGCGGGCGTTACTACACAAGGAGGAAAATAAAGAAAAGAAGAAAAAGGCTTGTTTCGTTCAGGTCGATCAGGCAAATTGACAAGGTTTATAACAAGCCGGTATACTGCAGGACAAAAGTGAATGAAGAAAAAATGTCCCCGCTTTACGTTAAACGTTTGTCTTGGTGAACAATCGAGATAAAAGTCGAGGCCCATAACACCAAATGTCTTGTAAATATATCGAAAAATTATTTACTCTTGTGTAGGAGATTATGCTGAAATTCCCATGCGAGAGCGCAGGAGAGTTATGTACAGGAAAAAAAAGGAGTAAAAAAGCTTTAATTTTTTATTATTTTGTAATTAAGCATCTTTTTTTTTTGGTTTAGAGGTTCATATTAAACTTGAAGCAACTGTTTTTAAAAGTATTTTTTGATAGCTTTTGTAACTATTAACTCAAGCAGATTTGGCATTTTTTTTACAAGATGATTATTCTCGATGGCAAACAATAACTTGAATGGTATCTGATCTTGCCGAAATTTTGAGGGTAAATTTTTTATGACAGGACGCGAGGGAAATCCGTAGGAAAGGAACATTGAAGGCGTACAATATTGCCTCTATGTCTTTTTTCGGTATCTGAAATTAAGTAATTTAAAAG
>Ga0058701_10002266_pt1 | contig 14431 bp, 11 predicted proteins | sample AgamicOrMae_FD_97039 | JGI IMG/M metagenome (GOLD analysis project Ga0058701, IMG submission 97039) | Agave microbial communities from Guanajuato, Mexico - Or.Ma.e | ecosystem: Host-associated > Plants > Phyllosphere > Phylloplane/Leaf | place: Guanajuato, Mexico | collected 2012-06-04 | reverse complement strand
TTCTTTGAGATTGATATGGATCGGTAGGAAGGCGTCAACTAGTACCTTTTCACCGAGCTTTATCAGCACTCGATCCTCGTTGAAGCTGATATAGTCCGGCATCGACTCTGTACTGAGTGAACAGGTTAGGATCATTGATTTGGGTCTGAAGTGGAAGTCGTATAGGTTTTCTTCAGATTCTGTGGTAGTTTTGGTTGATGGTCCTTCAGAAACCACAGAAACCTTAGTATTCACTAACTCTCTCGAGGGTAAAACTTGAAGGTCCTTCAGAATTTCGTAATTCATGTAATCGAGATCAAGTCTGTGTCCGATATTTTGACCTACCAATTGTCCTTCATTGACTCTTTTCTCGGTCTCCACCATTGATGCACATATCAAATAATGTTTGACTATCTCACTTGTTAGAACTTTCTGTAATGCAAACTCTTCGTTCACTCGGAAGGATATGACATAGCACTTTTCTCCATCGTGAGACAAAGGCTTCATGGACCAGAATATGGGGGTGGACTCTTGTGGCATCATCAAATCAGCTTCAAGCTGTGGTATCGGATTGAGAAAGTGCACAGTTATCAAATCTTCATTGAATGCTTCCATTTTGGGTGGTGGCAAATGTTTCGCGGTCCTGAAATTGAGAACCAAGTGACGTGAAGAGACCTTGTCGATCGTTCTCACGCAGAACAGGGGCCCCCCATTTGCCTGAGATGTCATCTTGCGATATCGGATTCAGCATTCAGCGCCTAAACCACGGAGTTTTATTAATACTAGATTGATTCTCAGACTTGGTAGAATGAATGTATCCGGCGTATGATTCTTGGATATAATTTCTGATTCCACTGAGCTTCTGACAGACTCATCACACGTGCAAACAGCCAATCCCTTCATCAGGCTTGGTGCGCAACTTGCGCAACTTAACGCAGGAATCGTGCGGCACGATGCATCAGAGCGCTTCAACTCAACAATATCAACTTCGAACCTTCATTCCACCTTCCATCACAATCCTCCCAAATTTTGCGGGAATTTAAAGTTGTTCCTCTTGAGGACTGACTTTTGGGAGTAGAAGGATGAAACTCTGGTGCTGCGCAAGCAAAGCGGTTCATTCAAAGTCGTTTAGGATAACACTCGGTCTTACATCAATGCAACCTCTTGCCACTCTCTATACTCGTGCCTATCTGATCAGGATAGGGAACAATGAAACCTTGCGGTGATAATCTGGCAAACTCTATCGACCACTTGGGTCAAGCACAGACTCAAGTTGTCGTGAACAGTTGCATCCAATCTTAGTTGTGCGTTGGTTTATCAATAGCTAGTTCTAGTGTATAAGCCTCTCAAATGAGGGTGGATGCAACCGGATACAGCGAGGAACGACTTTTATTGCACCGTATCTGTTCGCATCCAGGCATACTGTCTTTACATAGAAACCGTAGAGATCCGTCAAACTAATTCCTCTGTTAGTTTGATTGCTACAAGATCTATCTTGCCAAGGTTATCATTTCCAATTCTGTTGGATATTTTGATGGCGTTAGCTTATAAGCTGTCTATGTAGCATTCTGATTATCCATCAACATCTCCTCGGCTATTCCCACATGGAAAGGACCGTTCTTCAGATCTGCCCTCATTTTCATGTAGTTCTCACCGCCGAATATCTTCGATCCTGTCTTCGATTTTACTATAGCTTTCAAAATTTCAAATTTTGCTTCCTTGCTCTCCTTACTCTTTTCTGTTGACCGGTCCAATAACCATTTGACAAATTCCTTACTGGCTGCCAGCTCTTTCTGACCCCATTCGAGACCGGCTACTGCAGCTAGCGCTAATAGAGCATTGACTCTAATCTCTTGGAACGGATAGCGGCATAATCCAAGCAACTGGTTGGTCATTTTGTGTTCTCCCTCGATTATCTTGTGATAGAACAATTCGCTCAACTTGCTGGATTCCTCTCTAGGGTCGTCCTCGTAGACCTCAATCAGATCTATCACGCACTTCAGAGTCCTGCTCTTTATCAAGCTATCGGAGCTAACTAGGGAGGACCCAAGTCGGGTAAGACATTTATCATTGAATGACGGAAATGCGTCTAGAACCTTACGGGCGTGGTAGCCACCCCTACCGACTGCGGCGATGAAGTCGACTGCATAATCTATCAGCTGGCGATTGTCTGATTGACAATAGTCGCAGATTTTCTCTAACACAGCCTGGTATTTGGTTCCGAGATGAGATGGATTGACACGGTAGAAAAATTTTAGTGCATGAGGCACTATGATTGGATCACTTTCCTCAAGCATTCTTATGAGCTTCTGGGGAACGCATTTTTCCTCCAGTATCCTAAGACCCTGATTCGTGCATGACAGATCGGCCACCAACTGCATGCAATTTACTCGATATATAACGTCATCGGTCTCATCTAGATCCTTGATTAGTTCATCAATCTTTTGGACTGTGTCCCCAGTTATTGGCTCTTTGACACGAGATAATAGCTCGACAATATGTTCGTATTCCTCAATCTTTTTCAATGGATCTGGAGTCATCATGAGGTTTTGGCGTCGGTTCCTCTGTTGGTGAGTAACCAGTTGGGCATGTAGGGGTGCTGCTATGGTTGAGACGTCATTTGTATATTTTGCCACAACTTATTTTTCACGCGCAGGCATGGAAACTGAATTTTGCGCACCTGAATTTCAGGTGCAGAATTCATCAGTAAGAACTTGTAAACAGCACCTGCTACCGGCAATAGTCCATGAATTGTGGTCAAGAGTTATGTGATAAGATTATCGCCACTCAACCCCTCTACCAAATACGAATATGAGGCTCTTGGCTGCATTGAACAAACTTTCCACCGACTTACTCAATCAAGCGTCACTAGTCTCACTCTACTCATTATTGATAGTATCTACTTCCATCTTCATTTACATCACCATATACAACAACTATGTTCCGGTTGTGCAACACTCCCGTCCAGTCCACTTGCAGTTTGATTCCACTTGTGAGAGGAATTGTACAAATCCTTATGCAATCGTAACCTTTAACGATGTTAGGTCATCATTCTATTTGTCCCGTGGGCAATCTTACAGATTTGTAATTCAGCTAGAGATGCCGGAATCAGATGTTAACTGGAGACAAGGAATGTTCATGATAAGGCTACGACTTATAGAATCTCAAGGTAAAACTCTATTCGACATATCGCGACCCGCAATATTGAAATACAAGACATTTCTGACGAAATTGATCAACTCTCTTGTATGGTCTCCACTGTTCGTCGTTAACCTGAAAAATGAGATGCAAACAATGCAAGTGCAATTGATTGATAACTATATTGAGGGTGCAAAATTCTATTTCAACAAGATGGATCGTGCTCTAGTGGAAATACTAGCCCGAGATGTGCAAGTCTATTCAGCTCACCTACATATCTTAGCCAATTTATCCGGTCTAAGTTACTACATGTATCATTGGCCCATCTCGAGTGCAACCATCGGCGTAGCAACATTGGCGGGTTTCATGACAATCCTCAGTGTGTATCGAGGCCAATCAAGCTGACATTTTCCATTGAAGAGCAGCACCACCTGTTACAAGAATACTCAGACTGCGACAGAAAAAAGGAGGAGATGGGAGCCTCGTTTGGTCCAACAAACTCTAACGATTATATTGGTTACTCTTTAATTGCACTTCTAAGATTGAGTGTTTAGTTAAACATCCGTGTTGATTGAGATTGTCTCTAGTTACGTGGGGCATTGAATGCCATCAGGCCTCGCTACTCAACATCGGAAACGCGACCTTGCGAGCACCATTCAACTTAGCTAAAAAGTTGGGTATTTCAGATTAGTTGACATCTGTCATTACACTGTTCCTCCAAGTATCTCTTGTTGTATGGAAGCTAACTCTATATTGTTATTAGATTTTTTCGTAAGTTCTTGAAACTCATTCTACTGCAGTAGAGCTATGCCAATAGCTCCGGCGCTCAGGAGCCAATCAATACGTACTGCAACTGATGTCCAGCTAGTTGGAGATCATGGAGATATTGAAGAGGTACATTCTATTTTGCTAATGACATTATCGCCATACTTCCAGATAGTCCTCAGCGAAAAAGGACCTAACTCTACGGTTCACATTGATGGAGCTGATGGGGAAACCTTGAAATTGATAAAGGAATATGCCTACGAAGGCAGGATCACAGGTCTGAATAGTGAGAATATTGACAAAATTCATAGGGTTGCCGACATGTATAACATAATAGGAATCTTGAATGAATGTGATGTCTTTTATAAAAAGCACCAACACTCTAAGGTGCAAACAACAAAATCTTGACGACTCGTCAAAGGTTCATTGTTGAATGTCTTACACCTGTGTGAGCTACCATGATATAGATCCTCATCTAGCCAAAGGCCAAAATTTCCCTCGCCAGCACCAAATGCCAAACTATCTGTATTACCTTTTATGAAATATAGATTAGCGCCAGTCCAGGTGAACCTTCTGAATTCGGAGAAATTATTATTATTGTTGTTGTTATTTTTGGTTATATTTTGATTGGTCAAACTACCATCATCACTAACTGTGTTGGTTACTGAAGAAGATGGTACAACTTCAGTTGCTTGTTGTTTGAAAGTGAATAAATACGTCTCACCGGTACCGTAGAAACTTTCACTAGGTTTTAGACTGCATGAGCTAAATGCTCCGAAGACATTGCGATCTTTATCTTTAACTATGAGCAATACTGGTCCATCATATCCGGATAGACTTCTGTAAAGTGATGGTAGACTGTAACCCATAGTTGAAGTGGTGAAGGCCAGCGTCCATGAGCAACCCTCAGCTCTCGCTGGCAAGTGCTTGGACAACTCGTTGACATGCTTCTGCTCGAGTATCTCGGATTTACCATGTAAATCGGGTAACATGCATGATTCAAGATTGTAGCATTGATTGATAGGATCCATTTCTTCTTTATGCGCCTTCTCGTTACGTGATTGTTTCGATAAGTAATGATTGCAAAGTCAACATGTAACAAATAGAAATATACGACTGGTATGGATCTAGTTAATAATTCAGTGTTATATCTTATTTGTATGATTTTGGCATATTGTGAAAGAGAAGTTTTTGAAAAGACACCAATGCATAGATGAGAATTGGCTCTTTTAAACTAAATGATTGTCGTCATTTCGAGATTGGTTGTCCTGTTGGACCCCAAGGAAGACCAACATGAATAGTGATACAAATTAGGCGTTTTGTAACAACACAAAACGAGGGACAAGTATGCCATGAAAGAGTGCAAATGCTGCCAGTGTTGTGATAACACTTCTGAGAGCTCAAGAGCTAGACTGGAAGAAAAGACTCAGGCTTGTTTCTAAAGCCTTCTGCAGACTGGAGACTACAGCCATATCCTGTGCAGCTCAGGGCAGATGACACCGCCAACACCCCAACTCCGTGCATCCCTAAAAGCTTATCGCCACGCGCCCTGCGCCAACCGCTAACAATGCCCATCTAGACGCCAAAACCCTAGCACTCCGGTGATTTCGACCCCCAAGAATTGGGCGCCATAATCCGACCTAATGAAGTGTCGCTGTATGCATCCTATCGGAATGATATTGAGAAGTTGAGAAGTGCATGAACCAGCGAAGTCGCGACTCGCGAGCTGGATTCTTGAAGTCAACTCATGGTCAGATGGCTTTCGCCGAGCTTGTTGACTTTTTCCAATTTCATCCTCAATCCGCTGATCGAGTTGGAGCCCCGGAAGGTCGGGAGCCTGACACCAATTAGGTTTAGGCTAGGCAACCCTATACGAGAGCACGCTGCACCAAGCATGACACCATGCTACACCGTATCTCCTTTGCATGTCCCCTTACCAAGTAGCGATATGGCTTATTCATGCGGGACAATTGACTATGGAATGGGTTGAGATAATGATGTCCAAGTGTCTCATACTGGAATCATGCACTGAGAACATCTAACCCAGAGGCTTGAACAGATGACGGGCTCTTGTTATTGTCACTCAATCGAATAGTTTCCCTGAAGATTGCGAGGAGGAGCCAGTTCTGAACAAATGTGATATTTAAAACTAACCCACGCAACAATGGCCCATTTGAGATTAAATTTCCGGTGCTGGGACGAACCTCAATATGGATACCACAACCGGAAATTGAGAAGGCCGAGCCCGCTGGAGAGAGTCAACCACGGAGTGAAGTTTTAAAGTCATGGGAGCAAAATACCCGGGCGACATGCATGACAGGACAATGATTCCCATTATGACGCTGAAATTCGAGACTCTAGCCCAGGGTTGCCACCTGCCAGTCGCAGCTGCGACCAAACTAATGGACTCATGATCAGCTCCGAAATAGAGCCAGTCCTCGTGGTGGTAAATATGATTCATAGGCCTACTTTGCTGACCCGTGGTTGCATTGGGCTTGGTGAGACAGCTTGTTATCCTGTCCAGATGGAGCTTAACATGGTCCCGCAGGCTCTCTAAGGGTCGGTCCATAGACTGGCAGCTAGACAGGAGAGCTAGTTTGGTGGTGCAAAAACGCTGCAAACTCGCCCCATTGTTTACTTCGGCCACATTGTATGAGTCACAGAGGATGCAATCTCCAGAGATATGCATGGGAATAGAGAGCGCTGATAAACAGTTTAGGTTAGGCATTTTTAACTCTGGTTGTTGACTAGTTTCACGTTTATCACTCTCCAGGTTTGAAAGAGGAAACCGAGAGATTGCCTACGTTGTCAAATGTTTCGTGAGTCAGCGCGCAGACCACCGGTCGCTGGCAGCTGGATTTTGTGGCACGCGCTTCACTTGTATCATCAACGAATCGAAGGCATCTGCTTTTGCGTCCTCTCCTCTCAACGAATTATATCTTGTTGTTGAAGTCTATCAAATTTTTTCCCCTCCTCAGATATCGATCTGAACATTACAGTTAACATAATTCGATTAGAGTTCTTTAATTGCTGGAACCCACTGATGATTGTTGATCGCCGAACTATGAGTCATGAGCAAGCCTGGTGGCGAAAACGCATGATTATGAGAAGATAAGAAGCCACTAATACGAATCATTATCAAAGTAGAGTGATGGCGAAAGCGAAGGTTCTCTCAACCTCAATGCCACCTTCAAAGAGAACTAAAGAAACACTTAGCAATCTCAGGGGTGATTATGGAAACATACTATTTCTCTTGTTACTATATGTTCTACAAGGCATTCCGATAGGTCTTAGTTCTGCCGTCCCATTGCTTTTGCAAAATAGAAAAGTTAGCTACTCAGAGCAGGCCTTATTCAGCTTTGTCACATGGCCTTTCAGTCTGAAGCTATTGTGGGCGCCAGTTGTTGACTCAGTTTATTGGCGGTCGATTGGAAGGAGAAAATCATGGCTAGTACCCATACAATTAGGTATAGGTATATTTATGCTCATACTATCTAGATCAATCAATTCCCTGCTTAGCGATGATCCATCGACTGGTCAGAAGCCAAATATTCAAATCTTGACCTTCATTTTCTTGATGCTCAACTTTCTCGCTGCAACACAAGATATTGCTGTCGATGGGTGGGCTTTAACTATGTTGAAGCGGCGTAATGTTGGCTATGCTTCTACTTGCAATACAGCAGGACAAACGGCAGGTTTCTTCATCGGAAATGTTATTTTCCTAGCACTTGAATCCGCGGACTTTTGTAACAAGTACATAAGGTCCGCCGGTGATCAGCAAGCAACCGGATTAGTTACTTTTCAAGGATTCCTTTATCACTCAGGTATCGTCTTTCTGATCGTCACCATACTAGTCGCATTATTCAAAGGCGAAAAATCATCGATAGCAACACCAGTTGGCCACGAGGCTTCAGGAGGCAAGGTGTCGCCCAATGACTATGATCCTGAAGTACTCGTAAGATTGACAAAGCGGAAAACCGGTGGTTCCGATTTGGAGGACGACAAGCCGAGCGAACATGAGGATGATGATGAGAGGAATTTGGAGAAAGATCTCACCGTAAGAGAAACATATAATTTATTATACAAAATCATTAAATTACCTAGTTTTAGAATATTCGCCGTGATACTGTTAACATGCAAGATAGGATTCTCAGCGCCGGATGCAGTTTCAGGATTGAAGCTAGTCGAGGCCGGTGTCCATAAGGAAAATTTAGCCATGTTAGCCGTACCAATGGTACCATTACAGATTATTTTACCTTGGGTAATCAGCCGCATCACCTGTGGACCTCGACCTTTAGATCTCCTTCTGAAAGCATACCCGTTCAGACTGGTATTTGGACTAATCTTTCCATTAGTAGTTTACTGGACCCCCTCGTTCAAATCCTCCGATGGAACTTTTCCCGCCCTTTACTACCTCGGTCTGATAATAATATATGCTTTGCACCAAATAACTGTGTATTCTATATTTGTTGCTCTAATGGCGTTCCATGCTGCTGTCAGCGATCCATCAATTGGAGGTACCTACATGACCTTATTGAACACAATTACCAATCTAGGAGGCAACTGGCCATCCACATTATCCCTATGGCTGGTTGATAAATTAACCGTTCAGAATTGCACCGAAGTTTGTCGATATAATAGCACACAATCAGCTACCGTCAATCCCTCAATCAATTCCACTTCCGATCCAGTGACCACTATCGCTCCAGGAGCAACAACGGTTGCCTCGCCAGCTTACAGCTGTCAAACTGATTGTTCAACTCTACTTGACGGTTACTACATCGAATGTGCAATTTGTGTCATATTCGGATTTGTTTGGTTGCAATGGGGAAGTGGCAAATTGAGAAGACTGCAATCGTTGCCTCCAGTCTCCTGGAGCGTTTCCTCAGGAAGCAATAAAAGTAATAGATAGCCCGCTCTTAGCGAGGCATTTATTAAAATTCACTGAATTCCACTCTGATATGAAAGATTCTGATTGGGCTTTCCTGTTATCTTTTTAGACCTCATACACTCGCCCCAATCCAGCGTAATCTTGGGAAATAATTTTGATCTCAGGAGTGCGATAATGGTCGATACCACGATTCGTATCTCGAGCATTCACATCGTTCACGCTTCCAAAGTTCGAGCCTGACCCTCCTCCAAAGCTTATCCACTGACTCAACACCAGTGGCATATAACCTGAGCCCGAGTGCTTTTTCATTGGGGCGGATTCTATAGAAGATGGACCTTGATAGGATGACATGAGGCTATGAGTTTGTGCACCTGAATGAGTTTCTTGTGAGATCCTTTGAGTGATTGCACCAGTTGATTTAGCATAATGATTATAGTATAGGCTGGAGGAGTTGATTTCCTCTGAGCCCCTCGGCGAGTCCACTCTCAGTTGTTTGCTACCACTCGTTGAACAACTTCCGGTCCTAGAGCTCTTGGCGTTGGCCCAATGTGCACTTGAGCGATGCTGGGGACCTGGCACAGAGCTAGAGGCTGGTAATTCCTCAACTAAAGCTCTTTCGTTGGCATACATGGACGCATGGAGGCCAACAACAAAGAAAGAGGCTCCAATGACCCAAAAAAGAGCCCCAGGTGCGCCTGCTATCCATAGGGGAGGAAGGGCGAGCATGGTGATGAACGAATATTGTTGGTGCAGATTCAGGCGATGCCCAAATATTTTTGTTTGCTTACCGAATGCGCTACGAGCGGTCACTAGGTACAAAGCAAATAGGTAAATAACAATTGCCAGCAACAATAGTGGTGAAGTTAAGATGCAATAAATCACAAGTACTATCGATACGCATAGATAATTCCCTTGGAAATAACTCAAGTTGGCCAGCAAGCGTCTCGTAAGCTGTTGTCTCGTGCAGGGGGCCTTCATCATTCTGGATGTGTTGAAAAACTCGGACCAGTTCTGGATTGTTATGCCCAAAAGGTATTGGCCAACTATTTTGGAGGCGTTTAGATAATTCGATCCCCATCGTATCTTACAGCTCAGATAATTCAGTAAGCGAGTGGAGGTGATTTGGTCGAGATTTTGGTGGTCGATTTCAGGTCCCGATTGCCTGGTGCAACTACCTCCACCTGTTGATAGGTCTACAAAGGAATTGGCGCCAGTTGGCGATATGGGACCAACGAGGCCGAGATTGGCGTTGTTCTTATCGTATGAGTAATAGTGATCAGAATTGAGAGGATCTCTGGAGAAGTGGACCTCTTCATCGGAAAGGTCGCAAAGTCGATAGTTGCCATCGCTCGAATCGCCGACTGTGCCTGTTGTCATTTCGCTCTGGTCTACATGGGGTCCATAGTGGGTCGTCATGGTCCTCGGTGGAATTTGAACATACTACTAGGATGTTCTGGTCAAGGTGAGAAATACAAAGTCGAGAACGAATCTAGGGTCTCTATTGCTCACAAGTCTAGTGATTGAACTTGTATGACTCATAACATAAACAAAAGCTAGACGAACGGTGGAAGATCGTACCTCATCAAAGCGAGAGCGACAGGTGACATCAGTGTTACTCTCAACCGCGGGCTATATGCGACCAACTGGAGCTCGCAGAGGACTCAGCGACGTAGGTGTCTAGCTACACCATAAGGGGGATCACTTTCCACGATTGGAACAACTACATCGTGGCTCCTGAAAGAGTGCTCACAGATATCTGACTTGAGCGATGGAGCATACAATGAAAGGGTGACAATGGTCCATTTTCAAATTTCGAACGATCAAACTTCTGTCACAGCCATACCTCAATTCTTTTGTCTCCGGACTTGGGCCGCGCAAACAACAACCCTAAAAATAGAAAACTGAGCCAGATGGTTCATGAGCCCCCTGAGGCCAGTCAAACCATACTGTTTCACCATATAGAATACCATAGATTGGGTCTATCGGGTGAGCCTCTTACAGTAGCCTTGTTCTCTGACTTCGTGAGCTTTCACAAGCCTCCTCACAGAAGAGACTCTCGAAGGTATCCTAAGTTTTGATTACGAGATCACTGTCTCGAATCTTCGTATCAAACGCCGAAAATGACCCAAATTGATCTTTCATTCGTTCACCAATTGTATCACTCGTAGAGCGGTGTTCGGATTTGGCGCCATAAGGCTTCAGTGATCTGGTGCGCCTGCGCCTTGCGCCCAGTTTCGAAACACGCGACTGGATTCTAGCCTCAGAGGCGCTCAGCTCTGCGCGAAGGGCTCAAGCGGCTTGATGCTTCAAAGCAAAGTGTTTCTTGTGCAGCTTCAGTCCCCTCCGGCGGCTCAGTTCAGTCCTGCGCAAAACCATGTGAGCGGCTGGCTAAATCGATGCACTCTCAAGCATGCCGAAGTTCCGCCGCTGTCTCAACACCAAATCGATACTATCCAGTTGATGAAATAACTTCTTTATTATCATAGAAATCACCAATCCAATCTCACATCACCATGGGTAAGATAATGAAACCAGGTAAGGTCGTCATCATATTGGCTGGTCGATACGCTGGACGCAAGGCAGTCATCCTCAAGAACCACGATGATGGTAACTCAGACAAGAGTTACGGCCATGCGGTTGTTGCCGGTATCGATCGATACCCAAAGCCAATATATAGGAAGCATAACAAAGAGGAGAGGAAGAAGCGTAGCCGAGTAAAGCCTTTCATCAAGTGTTATAATTACACCCACATGATGCCCACCAGATATTTGGTCGACATACCGTTCGACAAGAACGTTACAGCTCGTGATGTCATCAAAGACAAGGCAAAGAGAAAGAAGGCTAGATTAGATGTCAAGAGCAAATTTGAGGCCAGGTATAGAACCGGCAAGAACAAGTGGTTCTTCAGTAAGCTTAGGTTCTGATAGGCCTAAGATATTTGACCACTGGATAACTTTATTAAAATTATTGTAATACAAATCCTCAAACATATAATCAGATTACTTATGCAGCCACTGATGTTTGTCGGTTCGCTTCCTCCTCGGCAGATATAGCCGGTAACATGGCGTCATAGCCCATAGGGCAACCCTTGAACGTGTTTGCTGCCAGCGGACCGGTAATCTTTTTCGATGGCAGCGCAACTTCCTCGTTATTGTTGTTGTTGTTGCTATCCGCCACTGCCATCACTGGACACTTGCCAAAATAATCAACTCTATCACTATAGAAGGTGTACTCATCTTGGTCTTTATGCGTTTCCTTCAACTTCTCGTAGACCTCATCCTTATGTTGGAGTCTAGTTTGAAAACGCTTCTTGTGTAGTCTGTTCGAGAAGTTCAAGAAAGCCTTGCTCTTCAACAGAGTGTTAAACGATAGCTTCGTCCACTGATACAAGAGTCGCTCCTTACCCTTCAATGGTTGCAGCTCGTAACCATTGAAACTGAAGCAGTCTTTCCACCAATGAGCCAGAGAGTTAAATGTGATAAGTGGCATGTAGTAATGCATAGCTATACAGATTGCCTGAGTCATTTTGAGACCCTTAGGGCACTCATGTTGAGCAAACTTTTCTCTGTATTCGTGTTCGAATATCAATCGGTGAAACTCACGGATATCTTCATAATTATCAAATTGGCAAGCATTGTATTCATCGTTCATGCCCATGAACCAGCCGAGAACTCGCCAATAGTAATTGATCAACTCGAGCTCTTTTTTACTGGCTGAAATCATGGCAGTCTTCTGTGGCCAGAGCATAGCTAATCCAATAAAAGCCCACTGAGTTATGGCAACATCGTATTGGGTCATCCACTTATGTTCCTGATTATTCAAATCCTTGACTTGATGACGTTCATTCATGAGTTGTTGCACCCGCCTATGCATGGAGCGCACCTGTCTAAGAGACTTGTAACCCTTAGTTTCTGGATCAAATATATCATCCTCATACCAACTGTTGATGTGCAACACCGTGCTAAGGTAGCGCTTATAGAGCGATGGTATATCTTTGGAGTTTCCTGTCACAAGGAGAGGCTCCAGGCCGTCAGGTAATTGGAGGATGAGCAACAGACCGGTGAAGGAAGAATAAGATAATCTGGGAGTCGAATTGAATTTTCCAGGAAGAAACAAGTTAGCAAAGACTAAGTGAAGAGCATCGTTAACCAAATAAACGAGAGATTGCAATTGCTTACCCTATGAATTGGCCCAAAACCGCCTCCTTTGCAGCTTTGAATCTTGCCTCGTCGAACCATGATGGCTTTTCGCTGATCATGTCATTCGAAGATAGATCAACAAATGTCTTGGGGCCATTTTCGCGGAGATGCCTCCAACGAGCCTCTGGTGTCATCTTGACATTGTCACTCATTGCTACTTCAGTGTGTTCAATCAAACTGGTGAATTATATTTAAATTGATACTTTTTTGCTACTCTAACATGAGTCTCCCCAGTGCTGAGTCAATGGCTAGTCTTGGCAGTGGCTATCTCTGTGCAGCAACAATCTGTTGTCACATATGTATATGAAGGATAGTCGAGATTTTGCCTTTGCTCTTTATCAATGCCACCTAGTGTCAATAACTAGTGATTTGGAGGGAAAGAAGATAAGACCTTTGATATCTTGAACGTTGTTGTTTATGCGTGCGCGGAGCAGAAACTTTTACTAACTTGGACAATCGCTAGTTCCAGCGCGTTCCTCGTACAAAAATAAGAGCGCCTAGCTGCTGGGTTGGGTCTTATAACTGCACTTTATGTGTTGTAGCGGTACTATACTCCATCTAGAGCTCACGGAGAGAGGCGACTTTATTGTGTGTGCATTATGTTGGTGCTTCTAGGCCGAGCAAGACTTGAAATCAACAAGAACTTCAAGTTATATAATGAGACTCAATAGACTCTTGACACCATGGGCTTGAATTTTGCTTTATGCAGGCCGCAAGCTGCTCTAGGCGGAGCAGGCCATTGAACTAGTTTCCGCTCATGCGAGTCGGAAATTAGCTCACGGCTAGGCTCTAGTTAACTTTTGAATGAAATGACAAAAACCTTCGCTAGTCAATCGGGCCAATTGGTGTGCGGCAAGCTGTTAGGATTGGCGCCGCATAGCTACTCACTCAGTGAGCTTGCTGACGAGAGGCGACTGCGAGATGTTAAGTGTAAAATTGTGTTCATGATTTGACTGTGTAAGATTTTTCAAAGTTAGCGGTCTCATATGGGAAGCTTTGGGCGTTACTTGGACGTAAACAAATGATAAGGCACGCAAATAGTGCCTAGTAGAGAGCCCACCATCAATTGCACAAACTTTCACTCGGTCATTCGAGGTTTCTGGCAACTACTTTTCCTTCTTGCCAGCAGGAAGAGTCTCAAAACGTGGCCTCGTCAAACCCTCTGCTCAGGCAAGCAAATAATAGCTCGCCTAAAACACTCAATGCTAGTGTATGACACACACAATAGACAGAGAGGAATACAACTTATTCAGTCTCGTCATTCGCAGCGGCAATCTAACTACACTCTAACTGTTTGCCAGTTTGGGCTCGCCAATGGCAACATCTGTTGGCTTGTGCTGGATAATTTCGCGGATGTTTCTATTGATACACAAAGAGGAGGAGGAGGAGAGGGAGAGAGAGAGAGAGAGAGAGAGAGAGAGAGAGAGAGAGAGAGAGAGAGAGAGAGAGAGGGAGAGAG
>Ga0058701_10002265_pt1 | contig 14432 bp, 5 predicted proteins | sample AgamicOrMae_FD_97039 | JGI IMG/M metagenome (GOLD analysis project Ga0058701, IMG submission 97039) | Agave microbial communities from Guanajuato, Mexico - Or.Ma.e | ecosystem: Host-associated > Plants > Phyllosphere > Phylloplane/Leaf | place: Guanajuato, Mexico | collected 2012-06-04 | reverse complement strand
TTATTGGAGTTATAATTTATTTGAGAGCGTTACTATTTTCAGATTCATAAGTTAGTAGACCACACGCACTGGTATGATCTTCTTTTCTTAATTTTGGGACAGCGAAAAATCACTCAAGAATAAAATTATTATCAAAAAGAGATGTACTTTTCAAGGTGGTATACTCATAAATACTTCCGAAAACACAATTACAATTTTGCTCAAAAATTAGCTTTTTTCATACGCTGATTCTACCATTGTCACGCCAAAACATCTGTTATTATCTCTAAAAGCCCCCTTTATACACATCTTTCCTAATATTTTTATACATTCCTCAAAAACAATTATGGTTCAGATTTAGGCTAACCTGTTGTTAGAGGCCTCGCAACAGCGCTGCTGGAGGGCGGGGCGATGGTGAAGGGCACTTCGTGAAGGTGTCGCGGATTCGGGAAGCCGTGGGTCGCCACTGGCGCCGGCGCCGCCGCTTATGTCTCTCGATGAAGCTATAAATGTCCGTTTAGACGGAATGCTACGTTTTCCACATTACTAGAGAGATCTGGGAGATTAGAGATGAAGGTTTCAACGCTAGATAAATAATCGGCCGTCACGACGGGTGGGTGGTGACTTAAAGGCTGAGTTAAACTAATTTGGGCCACAGGAATCGCTTCAAAATATAACTAAATATTGAATTAGTAATGCGGAGGGTAGGCGTTTAGAGAGGTTTAATGTGTCCATATGTCTCGGACTTTCGATACCGAATGACAATAATCGCGGCGCGGCCTGGCGCCAACACTTTGTTGCATACACAGTAGTCACGGCCTGGTATGATTCTTACAATTCCTGGCTAAGGAAGTCTTTTACAATTTCTTATTACTATAACAGTGTTTTAATTCGATGTATTTTGCAAAATATTATTGTTTGCTCTTTCAGATTAAGTTTATTGCTTGGGTTCGAAAAAAAAGTGTACACTCTAAATTTGAATCAGTGAGAGTCTCTGAGATTAAGTGAAAATTTCAGTCATAGCATTACTGAATTTTTTCAGTGATGCTATATTAACTGAAATACAGTAAATTTTCACTAAATCTTAGGTACTCACTGATGCTAAGGGTGTATTTGCTGGAACTATGTTATAGACTAAAGTGCTGAGTGTTAATCCCATCAATTCACTTTAAAAATAATTATGTTGTTATTATGATGTATTTTCTCCTCTCTCAACTAAAAATGAGATTCGGTGGATTTTTTTAAGCGGGTGGCTGGCGAGCTTGTGTCAAAACTCGAGTCTAATTGAAAATGGTGGTGTCCAAAATACGTATTGCCCCAGCAATGAACAATGTGCATACGATAAAATCACACGTCGCGTAGGTAACAATGTAAATTCCACAACAATACCCATCATAACACCCACGGCTGCATTCTTACGTTTCGTCGTCGACTTGTGTCTGGTCCACAGACGCAGGCCTAGGTTGCAAACTAAGCTAACCTTTTTTTTGGAATCGTCCCAAAAAAGTCCTAAAATAACAATTTTTTTAAGCACTTAAGAAGATAAAGTAAGATAAAGAAGATAAAGCACTTAAGAAGGTAAAATCACTAATGCACTAATCGATAGATAAAATTCCTCAACGACGAAATCTAGAAAAAAAAAACTTATCACTATCGCGGTCAGTGCATATTTTTGACAAAACGACATCGCTGTTCGTTTATATTTTAGGATAGGTCAGAGTAGGTAAGCTCACGGTACCGTAAATGAAAACAAACCCTTCGTTAAAAGTACAATTTTCAGACGGCAATTTTTACAGTTACTGAGCAAATTGTAATAGTGACAAGGAAATAGTAAAGGCGACAAAATGACTTATTTCAACAGATACGGTTGTAGTCTGTATAGGACCGAAGCGCGATTGTCATTGATATTTGTTACAGATACAAAGTCTTTTCTTGCGTGTAGGATTAGTTTAGAATCGGTCGAGTTAGGTTAGGATTTTGCCCGTAAAGCTAGTATTTATTTACTACCCTCTTGTAACTAAGCGGACACGCTCCACCGCGACGAGGGTTCATGAAGACTGCGTAGATTTCCTCAAACCAGTGGGGAAAATGCATTTTTAAACCTTGTTTAAACGTGTATGAGATCAAAATATCTCCGCTGTGAAGTCTTTTATAGTAGCAACGCAAGTTATTCAGAAAAAGGTCAATATGAAGCCTCGAAAAGGGCAGCGATTAATGAATTGGTACCTGGTAAAGTTGGTACTCCGTCCATGACAAGTTGACTAAGAGTGTCCATCCATAAAGGAGCGTTAAGGGCCAGTCATCGGTGATTAAGAGTGACCTAACACCTCATAGACTGAGTGAGGAGCCGCCTGGCTTGCCGCCTTCGCTCTCGCGGCGCGAAATTCAAACTGTCATGCCTTTATACGGCTGTTAAAATTTAATGGCTCGGTTTATGCTGGTGTTATCAATTACATAGAGAGAAATCAAAGACTTGTGGACGAATATTCCCGCTGGAGAGACGCGAAAATTATCCGAGTTTTTTATATCATCTTATAAAACACCGATCTCAGAACATTTCAAATTTTTCAAAGAGTCACTTTCGATCTGACTTGTCAGGTCGATTTTTCTGAGCCTTTGTTTTTATTTTCTGAGGTTTGTTTGTTGAAGTCATGGTCGGTGTAAGAAGGTTCACGTCGTGGTAGGTCAGGTTGTGTTAGACTGTCCAAGGTTACGTTACGTGTTGATTACATTAGCTTGGACGAGGTTTATCAGATCGGTTGGGTACTCGTAAGGCAATTTTAAGTTTATCTGAGTTAGCAAATTTTTGGTACGAATTTTGTCATTTTTTACTATATTGCTTCACCAATAATAATAATAACAACTTTTATTTTAAAAATGGCTGGGAAAACAAAAAAGAAAAGGTCACTTTTGGGTCACGATTAGAAAATTTGCTGTCAATTTCGTCTGGCTAAAATGTCATTTAAGGCACTTTTAGGAGACGAAACTTGATCTGCAGCCCTGCGCAGCGCATGTGCCCCGAATCAGATTACCCAATAAAATCGGGATTAACGGCTTGCGCCAACATGAGGTCAGTCATACGGTTATCTCTTACGGTTGTTTCCTGAGCCTCAGTTAAAAAGCAAGTTGCAAAAGCTCACCACGTCGCCGATTTCGCTCTCCGACTGGTCATCACCGCGCTGACAAACTGCACTCATGTAGTGATTATATTCCAGGCATCAAAAAGTTGTATGTGTCACTTTGCCGTCATCCTTATAAGACCGCGACAAGGAGCAGATGCTTCTGTGACGTCATGGGGTCCGAAAGGTCCCGCCATGGGAACGGGAGCGGGCTCTCTGACCCGGCCGGCGCGGCGCCACGTCGTGGGGCCATGAGGTGCGGGCCAAGCGGCGTGGGCGGAACAAGGGCCCTGCGGCGGGGATTGATAGGGGACCGTTTGCTGACCCCGCGCCTGGGGTCACTTTCTTCAGTAAAAACTAAAACACTGTACCAGAAAATTATGTGAGGTTTCCGACATCTCACATAATAAATTTGGTTAGAACTAAACATAACCTATTTGACCTAACCTGGCTAACGATTAACCCTTTACCGCCCAGCGATGCCGTTCGGCAACAGAAAAAATATTTTAGGGGATCTTATCAGTTCAGTATTGTCTCAATTTAAAAAATATCACCCCTCTGGAAGCCTTAAACTTTATAATTTAGGCATTTTAAAAAGCTTAAAATTGCGTATTTTAGTGAAAAAACCTCTCTAATTTCCCTTGAGCTAAATTTCACTCCAAAATCTCTGGGCTGTGAAGGGTTAAGCTAGTTTCCAGCATGGAGATCACCCCTCTGTAGCACTTTGTCCAGTGAGTCTTTCTCCATTTGACGATTTGTGTATTTTCATTCAAGGTCAACCTAAGTTGTGTCTACTTAAGTTAGGTCAACGTAAGTTAATCAACATCGAGTCAAGTTAAGTTAGTTGCTCTCAGGTCAATTTTATTTAGTTTAAGTGAAGCTGGATCAATTAAAATTGAGTCAAATTAAATTAGTTCAACTCAAGTTAGGTCTACATTAATTCGAATTCAATACGTTTGGTAATTTCATGTTTGGTGAAGTATCTGAAATCCCTAACTTTTGGGTCAGCTGACAAGCAGTTACGCTATCTAGACAGTCGCTTTGTGAACAACGAAGGATATGGACAAGCGGTACGGTAATAAAACGTTAACAAAAAGGGTTTAAATAATTCTTGTTGAAAAACAAAAACAGGAAATTTAGTCATCGGAGGAAGAGTTTGATTCATCCTTAAATGGTTATTTCCTTCCCACCCACCGCAACACCCACCGCCTTGGACTGTAAGTATCTGAATCATTTAACGATGGAGCACTCGTTCCGAGAAGCAAATGTTGCAAGGCGCTTTTTTCTTCTTTTTCCACCGCAGTCGTAATTTAAGACGACTGACGGAGCTCTGGCCGCAAAACACTATTTTGCCAAAGTTTCGCAGAGGGCGTTGCTCTCGAAACTACTCATGGCTCAGACCGCGACTCCACACTCGGAGCATTCCAAGACCAAACATAGTCTAAAATTACTCCAAAAAGAAGGATTTTTCATTGCGTAAATATTTTCAAATTTAAAAAGGTGTTGCTATTGACCTGGCATACATTAATATGGGGAGACTTGAACGCACGTAACCAATCTGGTACACTTAAATGGGAGGTGACTTTAACGCACGGTACCCAACCTAAAGACATTTTAAATGGGGCAGTCGCATTAATAGACACTCTCCTTTAAACAATGTCAATCCTAAAATTTTTCAAATTAACATTACTTCATGAACTGTTCAAGCTCTATCTTTTAAGAGAACAATAAATTTAAAAAAAATGTAATTTCAACGAGTAATCTTGATTCCCCTAATGAATGTCATAGGAAATGTTCGTAGAGAATTCCGTAGGAAAGAAGCCAGAGATTCCGTCGGAAATGCTAAGGGAATATTGCAAGAAATGCGCGACTGTGATTGGTTAGCAGATGTGCTCATGTAACATTACGTCCAATGAAGGCATTACGATAACGCGACATTTGGTAACAAGTTGGAAAGTGAAGACTTTGAAATAAACAAGCGGCCGGTGGTGGCGCAGAGTGGCGCGACTGCGCAGCGGCCCGTAATGGCGCAAAGCTTACGCACTCCCTCTCTGTCCCACCTTCCGAAAATGGGCATGTCTTTACGGACTTGGTCTCTCTCTTTCTCGCTCCCACTCTCGGGTCTTATTCTTTCTGTGAATAATCTACACTTGTCCTAACCTAGGGACCAAACACGCAGATCAAGGCTGACTTTAGACTGGCACACTTTTACTACCAAAGCCACTCGTCTTGACCCCCCTTCAATCTTTTTAAAATTTAAACCGGGCGTTTTTTCGCACAATATAATAAAAAAAGAGAAAAAATAGCGTTTAACTTTGCTCTTGAGAGATATTCGCATGTCTCAAATAATTTCCGAGGTAATATATAAAAATGGTTTTGGCTCCTTCTTGTGAACGTCTGGAAATCTTGACTTGTGTCAAGACCTTCTATTTCTTCCTATGCACCTCTGTAGTTAGGTCTAAGATAGAACTAGCCCACCGCCGCGACAGCCGCCGCGACAGCAACCCAACCTAACTTAACATAGGGTTAGGCTGCAAAATAACCTTAGGTGAAGTTAGGTTAGGTTGCAAAATAACCCTCAGTTAAGTTAGGTTGGGTGGCTGTCGCGGCGGTGTCACAGCGGTGTCGCGGCAGCTGATGCGGCGGTGGGCTAGTTCTCTCTTAGACGTAACTACTCACCTCGGTTTAATTATTTTTCAAGGTAACTTTTTGCTCAATTGAAGAATTTGTAATCTTTCATTTATAGCTAAAAAAACACTAGCCACCTGTTTTCGATAGAAATGGACAGACAGGAACATCAGTGATTTTTCCTTCGTGCATCAAGTGAAGTTGTCTCTTGCTGTCACAGCAACCAGTGTTTCTTTGCCAGCTGAGCAGATCATCGTGAATTACAGTAGGGGTTTTAGCTTCCCTAGCAACCTATTAGTGTATCAGTTGAGTAGGACGTTCTCGTAGAAGAGGCCGCGCTAAAAACATAATTAAAGAAAGTAGTAGGTCCACTTTTGAAATCGACGTTTACTGCAGTCGCTATTCAGTTTGGTGGGCGTTTCTTGTCATAGAATGACTGTGCAAAGCGCTCGCTATGCGGGCCGCGTGTTTTTGATGCCTCCAGCTGCACGGTCTCCTCTTCGTCGCAAAAAGAACAAAGAATTTTATGCTCGGGGTGCTTTTGCTAAATATTTCCCGGAAGACGTCTGGGAAAGGTACACATCATCCGATAGTCGTCGCGTTTATCACGTTATTACTGAAAAACAACAACAACAACGACAACAACAACAAACATAAACGTATGTAGGTAAGATAGTTTTTTTTTTGTACAGTACGTCGACACTCAGTCGACACTCACCTCCATCTTCGCTGCGGCATTGGTGCGGCATGGCTGCGGCACGGCTTCGGCATGGCTGTGGTGATGTTAGGCCTACCTTGTCTTAAGTCAACTGCGACCTTTGAAGGAGCGGACAGCTTCTCCACTCGCGTGTTTTGATAAGTTGCAGAGAAATATGACCTCTGTCAACGGTATTCCTTGAAGATGCGTTCAAAAACCAACTTGCGCGGTTAGGAACAACCATAAAAATACTCGTCACTACCCACTTTTTTTGCACCTCAATCGTTCAACTTGAAGTCCAACTATTTGCGATTTTTTTTCGTCTTCGGTCCTGGAAGTTACCCCTAAACTGATATTTTTATAAATTTCCCCTTACGTATTATTTTCGCCGTTTAGGAGTTACCCCTTTTCAGAATTACCGTTTGTCCTTTTTTAAAAGCAACCTTTTGACAGCTCTTGGAATATTTCGCCCTTTTAAAAAATAGCTCGTTTGAATGTGCCCTCCTTCGCAGCATTTTGAAATTTACCATTTAAAAAATTCGCCTGCTTATTAGTTGTTTGAAAATGCACCTGTTCAGAAATACTGTATACTATTTCGAATACTAGTACTCACCTCTTCGTAGTTCCTCTCTGAAGAAAATAACCCATTCTCTAATTCGTTTGTTTAGAAACCAGCTTGTTTCGAAACAAACCAATATGGAAATTCACCCGTCGAGGTAGTCACGCAGACGGAATCTACTCGTTAGTAAATTCTCATTCTGTACCAAGAATTGCACCCATTGTAGAATCCACCCTGTGGAATCGCCCTTGATAACTCGCTTCATAGGGACTTTGCCCACTTTAGGATCGAGCAATGAACAAATCCATTTATCGTGGAGCATAAATGAGATATTGGGATATTGGGAATCCCTATTTGAGCGAGTTTGGGAGATTTGGCGAGAACTGAATGTAAGGTTTGGCCATTAGAAAACAAACATCCTTTTTCTCCCACGCTGTCAGCAATTTGTAGAGGCCTCCCACTTTTGACGCGCGCCTCGCTTCACCTTGGATTGAGTTGGAGGCACACCCCTGCAACCCATTCGGCTTGCGACCGGCAACCCATTCATTAATTCGTTTGGTGTCGATTACAAATCAATAGCTAATTTAGCTAGCTATTGTTCCGACGAACAAAGCACATCGCGCCATATTCAACAAATTAAGCAAATTTCTTCGGCCTAAAAACGTCACAATTAGTCAAAAGAGATGCCACTTAATTATTGCACTTCCCGTCCAACGCTCAACCCAATACATTGGGATACCCCCACGACCGTGACTGCGTTGAAATGAGTGAGATGACGTGCAACCATGCCTTTTCTAAGGAAATGCTCTTAACGTGCGTTGAAGTCTCCGCTGGGAAGGTGTTCTGTGGTGCGGAGCATCTTCTGAAGATATATGCTCGAAAAATGCTCTTCGCGTGCGTTGAAGTCTCCATTAAAGAAGATGTTCTGCCTTGCGAAGCGTCGAAGGTATGATGGGAAAATGCTTCCGTGCGTTGAAGTCTCTATTAAGGAAGATGTTCTGCCATGCGAAGCGTCGAGGATATGCTTGGAAAATGCTTGCGTGCGTTGAAGTCTCCATTAAAGATGTTTTGCCATGCGAAGCTGCTTCTGACGATATGCTTGGAAAACGATCTTTGCGTGCAGAAGTGGGACTTTCTCGAGTGATCTGTATTTCGAATGATCTGGCTCAGATTAGCTCTCGGTTCAAGCGATCAAGAGGTGCAAGCGAAGCTTGAGAGGGGGTTGCGGTCTGCTCATAGCTGTCATTTTAGGCTACACAAGGTGAGATAAATTGAGGTTGAGTGACATAGACCAGGTTTGTACTATAAGTACGATGAGGTTAGGTTACGGTAGGTTAAGTTCGGTAGGGTTAGTCGCAATTTGGCCAGATAAGGTTAGGTTAGGTAGGTTAGGTTCTCTCCCAGCGATCAGCAGACTATAACCCCCACTCAAGCCTGCGCGCATATCTGGACCACTTAAACCCAATGTTGATCAGAACCAGATCACTCGGTACGGGCCCGATGAAGTCTATCCAGGAAGATGTTCTGTCAAGCGAAGCTTATTCGGTAGAAGCGCTCAACTTAAAAGATTCTCATCGTTGAGCTGATTTTGCACCGTGGAACGCAAATGACTATTGTCAAAATTTGATTCGGACTATCTTAAGACTACAGTTATGTCTTATCTTATAATTTGGGTTTGCGCATCTACTAAATATATTTTAGTTTTATTTCGTGTGATGTAGGATTCAAGATTGAATTACACTAACTACGCTTGCGCTTTTGTTCATTGAAGCATCTGGGGAAAGGAAGAAAAATAATCGAAGTGACTATTCACATGCTGCCCCATTTAAAATGTATTAGGTTGGTTTCCGTGCGTTCAAGTCACCTTCTATTTACAATGCATTAGGTTGGTTTCCGTGCATTCAAGTCTCCCTTGTTTCAACATAGGCGTGCGAATAGAACTGACCAAAACAAAAACACTTTCAAGAGTGATCTTGCTATTCTTCGGTCTTCGTATCCTTCGAAACAACTAGCGAATACGATGATGGAAGAGGTCTCCAAAATTCATCACTTGATCTGGGGGTCCTCCTAATCTCTGTTCGAGTTGACTTTTTTTTTCGCTGCGGACCTATTACCCCACATTCCGTACATGGTCAGCTGCTGGTGGCACCATCCATATTCATTTGCCCCCCCCTCCCCCTTCCCCCTTCCCCACTTCATCTGAACTCATACGTACTCGTACCGACTTGCAAGCAATATTTCCATTGTATTCCTCATATTGACATTCGTGATTATTTGGTTAGACATGCAATTTCGCTCGTAATCAGTGCGTTTTCTGTGACGAGAAGTAACTTTTAGTGCATCTTCGAGAGAAGTTACTGTTTGATTTTATTGCCCGTAGATTCCCAAAAAGTCTTTTTTCTTTCGTTTTGTTTCAGGCAAGTTGATTTACGTAATTCACTCTCATAGATTTTTTTCCTTCAAATATTGCATTTTCTACCTTTTGAGTCTACCTTGAATGTTTCATATTATCGACCGACGTACATATAACACAATGTAGATAAGGTAAGAGTCGGTTAGATGAGATATAGTTAGGGTAGGTTAGGTGTACATGATGTACGATTCAATCAAGTGGAAGTAATTCAGGGGAGTTGAAATTATATTAACGCCGATTCAGCTTGGAATATCTGATACAGTGACTTGTAATCCCCTGTAATCCTCATGGGACCATACGGTTCACGTTAAACGGAATGGGTCGACGGTAGTGAAGATATCTCTTTTATCCGACAAGTTCAGCGTGATTTGTTTATTACTGTTGCCACGGCGTAAGTCAAAATAGTCGTTATCCGTGTTCCATTCACGGAGAGACCCATTCAAGAAGTATCCGCAAATACACTCGTTTTGTGGGGTGGGGGAGGGACGCCGTGGCGGGACACCCCCCGCAGGGAAAGGCCCAAAGAGCAACGCGGCAGATGCACCTATCTGATGCCCATAAATTGTCACCAGGAAAAGCATGAGTTCGCACGACGAGAGGGGAGGGGGTAACAAGACGGAGAATTAAGGCGAGAGGCAAATAAATATGATGAAGAGATAAGAAAGAACGAGTGAGCTTCGCCGTATAACTTATTCCCTTAATCACTCTTTATTTTCGCACGGAAATCCACATATACGCTTCAATACACTCTGGATTATTTTATATTTCCTTACAATAAAAAGTGATTCATCGTTGAGGTAGTTCCATACCGCTTTTGAGTAAGGTATAAATACCCTGGTCAAAGAATCTATAGCTATGGATATTCATATATATTTCTAGCGATCTTGGATATCCCTAGGCCTGATATGGACATCCATAGAAAACTATGGATATCAGTGTCAAAAAGCCGCTGCATTAATGAAGATCTTTAGCTGTGGATATCCACGTGTAAAAAGCTGCAGCCTTGAATATCCGTAGCTATGGATATTCATTGCAAACCTGTGGAGGCTTCTTATCGATATTCCCTTAAAAGCTATGGATATCAGTTTCCAAAAAAAATCATAGGACTCTGAAAATATATCCACAACTATGAATTTTTCGACCGGGGAAAGAACTAGCGTAACTAGGTAATTTTAAAGATAAACCTATTAACAACCATATCAATGAAAAGATTTTGTCGAGAGCTCTCGATTGATTTGGTTATAGACACGGATATCTTATAAAATACCCAAATATCGTTAATGCCCTATTTTTGCCTCCATAAGATAAAACTGTTGTTGAACTTGCTTAAACATTTATTTTATTTCTTTGAACGGTGCTTTATAACCACCGATAGGTACGTATCAGATTCCGCCGCCAAGCCTATGATCATGCTTACTGCTGGGAAGAATTTTCGACTGTTGTGACATAAGCGGCATTAGGCTTGTATAGCTGGACGGCAGCGAAGCCAGGGACAGTACTTAACGTATCAAAACTTAACCAAAACTAACTGCAACTCGTGTTGCCGTGATACCCCTTTAAATCAGACGAGTGGGCTGTAAAAAACTCAAAGCGAATCTGCGACTTGAAAACTCAATTTTTGCGCGGAAACTCGGGTTCATTAAGCGACTATCACACGTAAGTAATTCGGCATAGATACCGGAAGCATCGAATTACGGGCACACCCCACATCTCTGCCCAGCAGCATCTTTAGAATCTGTCATTGATGGATTGCACAAAAGCTGCGTGGGATTGAGCCATTGATTAAAAATCAAAATTAATGACCAGCGAATCTATTGCAAAATCTAAAAGAAAGAAATTTCGCACTTTATTTCAACTGGGTTTCCTTGACATTTTTTCGGTTAAAAAACATTGATTTTTAAAGGAATATATCGAAATCTTAACCCCCAAATCGAAGCGAGGCCAATAAAGTGCTTATCTAAGGAGGCACGAAATTGAATTTTCTGAGTATAATATCGTTTCTCTTAACTAGGTCAACCTAACCTAACTTTTTCGGGGAATAGTCGTTAATATTAATTATGTAATGAAAATTTGAACCTAGGTGGATCACAGAGATGGGAAATCCATGGATTTCCAAGATTCTGTCTCAAAGCCTGCAACGTTTAAGACAGAGAGAAACCAAACTTGTATTGAGACATCGTCGAAAAGTTTACGATGACTTGTGGAGCCACGTAGCAGCTGCTACAAGAAACAGTCTCGTTGCTCGTATTAATCTTTCATTAAACCCCATAAAAAAACCATTTGTACTTATATCCCTATGCCTGATGAAAAAAAGTATGTCCACGAACCTATCGCGTCTGTCGACGTACTAATAAGAGGATAAACTTGGTGCTAATGGATGCAAGTGCCTTGAACGCATGCAGCGTGGAAGGCCAAATGCACGAAATTCGCGGTGTTTTTCTACCGCTTACCCAATGAATTTATGACATATTGCGACGAAACTAGCCATTAATCATGGATAGGCTGGTGGCATGAATGTCAGACTTAGGTTGCGCGTGGTCCGATCAAACTAGTTGCTCGGGTACGGCAGGAACCGTTAGGCCTGTTCGGGGGTTGGACTATATTCTGTTGATACCAGTTTATCTGAAGATAAGTGTTCAAAGGTGTTCCAACGGGATAAGTGCCACTTTTTAACGGAGCTACTTAGTTTTGATCAAGTGTTCAGCATATTTATCTTCCAGGCGTATTATCAAAACTTAGAGCCAGACTTAATTCGCGGGTTGTTTGTGTATGCAAAATGTCTATCATTGTCATTGAAATGGCCGTCATATAGTGTACGTAAATTTCATATTTCGATTTTTTCAAAGATAAAGCGCCGCTCGTCAATGAAAAGGAATTCTCCTTAAGGTTCATAATGTAAATTGCACTTGTTTTGTGACGGACTCTTATGTAAACGCAGCCGATGCTTGAATGAAGTGCTGAATCCATCTGCGGGGGTGACCTAGTGAAACGTCACGCGTCGTCACGTGACGTCACGTGACGTTTCACAGAGGAAACTGCCAGTCTCTATACTCAAGGCCCCCTTAACGCCTACGAGGTGAATTCAAAAAGTTCCGCACGCCCCGCGCATTCTTGTCCAAGACCTTGACATCCCGTTTCCCGACCTCGAGAATCGTCTGGAACGACCCGAAGGGGTGCGGATGTATGCACCCTGTGAATTCGACCTTGCACGCGGAAGGCTTAGGGCCACTAGAGAGTCTTTTTTATCACTTTTTGTTCACTTAAAATAGTTTGTCACTGTTTGTCGCTTTGTTTTGTCGTTTATTTTGTCACTATTGTAAAGATCCTTCTTTGTTAGTCTCATTAGGTGAAATATTGTTTTTGCGCGGAACGATGATTCCCCAAATATGATCCCTCATTCGCGACCTGCCCTCGCGCAGAAGAGCATTTTAAGTTACGCCTTCCCCTACCATCTCCCGGCCGTGAACTGCACCCTCTCCTGGTCCATTTAAAATCAACGAATTAAGCAATCATTTCTGAACTATTTTAGTTTCCCTCAATAAGATCCAATCTTCAAAAGCCATAGATTTCAAATAACAAAAAATCGGGACAAAAAATTAGAACAAAAACCTAGGGGTACACCCGTTGCCTTTTAGTAAAAAAAATTTTTCATTCGAATTTTTTTGTTGAGATTCTAACATCTGAAGTTTGGAATGGATTAAAGGGAACTAATATTTGTTTTTACCATCGGCTTTTGACCGCTTATTCCATATGTCACCCCATAATTGAAATTTAAAATCCGTACCCCAGAATCTTCCGAGCATATGATTGGGCTTACCATTAGTTCGTGGTCTTACTATTATTCTTAGCACGAATTTTTATACCGCTGGTATATTTTTTTCTGAGCAATGTATACTTTAAAATGCTATATTTAAAAGCGGCGTCTATTTGGATTACTCTCGAGCCTATTTCGCCACTTCCCAGCCTGAATATTACTATTAAGAATATCCACGCCCTTGCAATAGCCTTGTAGGCCTAATCCCATTTGGTCTACGGAGCACCCAAACAATGAATTCGTAAAAGTGTTCACAATGCAGCCTGAATGACGGTAGCCATATGCGATTCGTTATTCGTCGCGTCTCTCTTGAGCGACATCTGGTGGCTTCTTGCCGAACTCCTCTTGGGGGTAGATAGCCAAGCTCAATTTTTCATACCGAGCAGCAATTTTTCATAGCTGCCCGCCCGAATTGGTTGGGCGCCGGAGGTCGGGACCTTGCCTTAGGTTCGGAGTGTTGTGGCCCATCCTCGTCTCCTACGTCTTTTTGCTAACGGGTAATTAACGGGGCGCACCTCGATGCTTCCGCCTCGCGATTGTGATTGGCGGCCGATTTCCCACCTAAACGCCGATTTCCGGCTTAAGTAGATAATTTTTCCGCGTGTGAATATTATTTCGGCAATCACCGCAGCCGGTGACCATGTAACTTCAACAATGTAAGGTTACCCAATCGACGTTTTTAAGGCATATTTCGCGCGCTATAGTTGATTTCCAGGCAGTGTTTTAAGAGAGACTGGGCATTTGGACATAATGAAAATGTTCTTTTTTCGTAAGTTGTATTCGTCATTGGCAGCATTACTCATTAGGAATCTTGAAATCGACACAGAAAGAATAAATACTCGTTTTGGGGAATGCTGTACCTGTTTTGGGTGTGAAACTAAAACGGGGGTAGTACGTCTTTTGGTTATTTTTCAAGATAAACCCATGTTCAGCCATATCATTCGAAAGGTCTCGGCGAGAGCTTTCCACTGATGTGGCTAAACTTAGGTCTATGTAGTAAAATTACCAAAATACGTAGCAACCCCGTTTTGGCTTTACATCCAAAACAGGCATAGCATTTCCCCAAAACGAGTATTTGTTTTCATTGTGGACGATCCCTTTACACGGAAAAAATGGTTTTGTTACGGCAACAAAATTAGGGACAACAGATAAAATTTTTGTTGCTGCAACCAAAAATTTTGCTGCAGCAACCAAACGTTTTGTTGACAGAACTAAACATTTTG
>Ga0058701_10002264_pt1 | contig 14440 bp, 8 predicted proteins | sample AgamicOrMae_FD_97039 | JGI IMG/M metagenome (GOLD analysis project Ga0058701, IMG submission 97039) | Agave microbial communities from Guanajuato, Mexico - Or.Ma.e | ecosystem: Host-associated > Plants > Phyllosphere > Phylloplane/Leaf | place: Guanajuato, Mexico | collected 2012-06-04 | reverse complement strand
TGTTGAAACGATATTTGAGGTTAGGAGGCACATACTCAAAGCACCTCATCAAGCTAAATTGAGCTTTCCTAGCATAAAAGCGCAACGAACCAAATAAAATAGTATTTTCTTTTACTATTCCACACATAAAAACACTTTTAACGGTTTTTATCACAATAAAACGATATTATAACCTATTTGTTTACACCGGCCCTCCGCCGCCTTAAAAAACGTTTCCCCCCAACATTTGCGAGATCACGTGACTGTGGAGTTACTCTACTGGCTGTTTTTCAACATCCCTGAGTGATGATAGACTATAAATTTAAAGTGAATAAATGTAAGGCCTTAAATTTGCAGAGCTTATTGTGACGGCTCTTATCCTCATTTTCAGAATAATGGTGAGGGAATGACGAACCGGAACTTAAATTATAACGTGAATTGCCCGTATAATTTGTGAAAATAGAGACATGGTTGCAGGGATTGGGAGGTGTGATGGCTGGCAGCCAACTGTCTCATAACCTATGTTGGTCACGGCGTAAAGAGTGTCAGTTGAACGTTACCGTGACGCGTACCCATGATGAGAGTCCGCCTGGGAGGTATCCCCAGGTGCCCGGGTAGGCCTACCTGGTCATATCCTGCAACGACCTTGATCGGAGCAACTACCTGTTTCGCCGCGGCCCATCCTCAAATGCCATCACGGTGGCGCCACCTGGCGACAGGTCGATCAAAAATTCTTCAAAACGCGCTTTTTCCTGATTCGCTTCCGTTCAAAAGGTATTGACCATTGTGTGCCGAGGGGACAGCGAAAACATTAGCGCGCAAAAGAATGTCTGTCAAAATTACAAGTTTTTTGACAGACAACAATTTTCATAGGGTCACAGATTGCTAAATGTGACAGTCACCCTTTTATTCGAAGTACGTATACTTTCAAGATGGTGTTGTTACATTCTTTTCTTTCCTTTTAATACAATACGGTACAACTGCAAAATAATGTTTTTGAAAAGACTCACCCTTAAATGACACCCCTAAATTTTCTATTCTCTCAAAATTGCGCTTAAGAATGTAGCCCAAATTTTGCGTAAATAACATTGATACAAATTGCCACTTTGCCACATATGCTTATTCTTCAATATCTTGAATATTTAAAAGTAGAAATAATTTAAAAAGGCGCGGGGTCTTCAGCAACCCCAATGACTTTTTACGTTCAGTAGTAAATGACACGCTGGGGTTGTTTAAGGACAGCACCTGTGCGTTTACCTCAAATATAACCATTACAGGGAAGTTTCCTGAGAAAAAATAGTGCAATGGTAGAACACTCACCTAATCATAACAGCTTTTACGAAACCTGGATAAAATAGTGAAAGTAATGAAGTGGTTCAAAAAGATAGCTAAAATTGGTGTCATAGACGACCCCAGATTGTGACTTACGTTAAAAGAAAAAAAAAAGTGACAGTCATTTGAAGGTCGAAGCGACAGGTATGCGTTTAATTTTAATTTTTTTTTTATTGGGAGAGATATTCATTCTGTCGTAGTCAGCCAAAAGATCAGTTGTATTGCTTAGGAGAAGCATGTATAAATAAAGCACTTTTTATCATCAGCTTCAGAACAAAAGCGCACTTTATACATTAGACTCAAAATCTGGGGCCGTAGACGACCTCGTAGTGTCATTTACGACCCCCCCCCCAAGGAATTTATGGGTTGAAATTTTTCTTAAAAAAATTGCACATAAGTATAATTAAACTTATAAATAAACGGTAACAGTAGAATGGTATTTTTGCGTAGTGGTATTTTTACAGTATACATATATACAGTATATTCAAACTTGTATTTCTTTTTAAGGCGGATTTTACCGTTTGCAATCTATCTAAAAAAAGTCTCGGAAACTGCCTTTATTCTTTATGGTTGGTACAAATTCGAAGTCACGGAATATTTTTTAAAAGTGCACAATATAAGCAGAGGTTTCCCCATTTGGAGAATGGCTTGCAAGATCGGCATACTAAGATAAAGTAAACCTAAACATTACTTGATTTGAAAACATTGATTTTCAAAATATTTATCTTGATAGACCTCCACTGGATCTGTATATTAAAGCGGAAGTCGGTACCTACAAGCATTAACCATCCAGTTTGAGAGGACCTTTTCGTACCCGTCCAGTTCGAGACGACGTTTCCCTAACCACCCGCTTCAGGACTGCTCAAAATTGCGTTTCCCGTGCTCTGTAAGTATTTTTTTTTCCACCGGTATGGCTTAATTTTATTTAGCAGAGGTCGTAGATGAAAGGTATGTTAACTGTTTCTGCTGAACAAAATAAACACATACAGGTGAATAGAGGGATTACAGATCACGAGAAACGCAGTTTTTAATTCGATCTCTCCAACGAAAAAACGAACACGTGGATGGATGTATTTTAAAAATCGATCAAGTGAAAGAGTAAATTTTAAAAATGGATCAACTGCAATGTATAAGATAATAGCAGTTGATCGTTTTTTCAAGTTTCCGCGTTCATTTGATCCATTTCTAAAATACGCATTTGTACCTGATTGATTATTCATTGGAGGAATCGAATTGTTCTCGAGGTGGACGTTTCAGAAAACGTCTTCTCAAACTGGACGGTTAATCTTTGTAGGTAACCAAAACAGCTGCGGTCTTTGTGAAAGCAAATATTAAAACATAACCACCGAAAGTACGTTACAACAATGCCAATGATTTACGCAATGTAAGACCAACGAAAAAATCTTCCGAAATACCCGCTAAAGGCAAGTTCCAAAACGTATATTACCATGGAACACGCAGATAAGTAGCTAAGTTTTCTGCACCAATTGCTAGTAGTCCCCTAAGCATGCACGTGACATATTCAAATATATCTGGCAGCGTAACCAAACGTTATGATTTCGGCACAGCTGGCCTCCGAGCCCGTATTTGGTGTTCCCTTTTGTTCGGCCTTTTAATGTGTCAGTGATTTTACACGCTTGCTCCACTACATATCTATTAGGTCCACCAAGAAGGCAGCGCAACGGCACGAAGTAACTTACTGTCATAAATAAAGGATTGAGGGGGAGGGGTGGGGGTATCCAAAAGTGATGACACATTGGGGAGGGTTTGAGTTTCGAAGACAGGGTAGGCGAGGGGGCTCAGGTCCAGGATATCAATACATGGGCAAGCTGTCCTTTCATAATTAAAGTTCGGGTATAATTGTGTATAATCAGGATAACAAGTCTCGGTTTAATATCCAATGGGTTGCCGACCTCGAGTTTGTTTAGGCTGGAAGTGTACGAAAAACGGTCTCTGCTTTTTTGTCACTGGACACCTGTTATTCAGAGGGTTTTGTGACGAAAGAGGGTGTTCCCTCAACTGATGACGTGTTGCGGTTGACCTACATATTACTGAGCTCGTTTGATACGTGAAGCTTCAATGAAACGGGTGGATCGTCATCGATACTCGTAGAACCATTGTACACACCGAAATAAAAGTGCAAGATTTTTTTCCTACCGCTTGAAAGAGGTCTCCTGATCTTCGCCTTAATCTTAGGTTTTGATCGAGTGCCAATGATGATTAATTAAAATGCAACATGACTTAACCAAAAGCAACCGACCACAAACAAACCCACAAGGACGTGGCATACCCCAAAGCGACAAGAAAAGCAGACTTGACCTATACAAGCTAATGGCTTCAAAAGAGCTTTTTTTATTTGCTGTTATGTGCGCAAAAGCGTAGTGAGCTGATAAAGAAAAGGGCATATTTATATGAGACTAGATGACGAGCACGAATCACAGTTGTGGCTAATATCAAAAGAATAAACACTCCCCACCCAAAAAAAGGTGGGGAAAATGTTTTTCCAGTTAGGCAAAAGGATATTTTATTTCACTTTAACAAATCTAACTATCTAGATCTAGAGGACAAAACTGGGGCCGCGGATTGCAACAAAAAAGGAATGTAAATAATCAAAAAATACCTTTTTTCTCTTGCCTGAATGATTCATGCTAAATTGGACTAAAAAAAGAAAGCTTCGAGTGTCGAGCAATTAGCCGGATGAACGAGGATCAGGATTCATATGAGTGGCGGCAAAAAAGCCGCGAGCGAAACCAAAATGATCCCATTATTACCACATTTCTATCTGAATTCAGAATCAAATATGACAGGCTAATGAACGAACCCCGCATCAAACCCTTGTCGAAACTCGCAATAAGAATAGGACACCTCTTCCGGAAAAAGAATTATTTACACTCGTCAAAACGATCATTTACTTGTCTCGAGGGGAAGGTAACCGCTGGAAAATGATTGCTCACGATTCGTCAGGAAAGAATGCAACTGACTTCAAGGAGGGCAAAGTAAAAAGGCTGTTTATTCAACGAAGAAATGGCAAACTCCAGAGTGCAAGCGTTTCACATTTAAAGTACTATCTTTCAAAAAAAAAGAAAAACGCTCCCCCTTCCCTCTGCATAACCGCTTACTCTCCGATATGCTGCGGCTGCCTTCAATCAACTTAAGGTGATTGGCTCGGCATCAGCCATTCACCTTCTGGATTCCTTGCGAAGGTGGGCAACCGAAACACACCCGTATATAAGTGGTTGCAGGTGAAGGGGGTCTTTTTTAATTGATAGTATTACAAAATGAGCACTATCAAGGTATTGAAGGTACAAAAAGTTCTACATGAAATGGCAGAACTTTAAGCTTCAAGTTATCATCATATTTTTTTTTTTCGGAATGAAAGGTCCACGATGGATATTTTAATGGGGTTTTATGATAGGAGTCCTTTAAATTGATGTTCTCCCTTTACATGATTTTTATGTATAATGAAAATGGTCAACGACTGAAAAGCTTGAGAAGCTGGAGTCATCCACTCGAGCCTTCTTCATATGTATTTCTACATCTGGTCATCACGTTAGGTTGTCCATCGCTATAGAGACTTTTACAAAGCAGTACGAAGCGAAATGGTCACGTGACCATACCACACAAAACTGAGCGGTGGTGAGCTTTGCCTTTCCGCCAGCAGCCAAAGGTATAGGCAGGTGATTAGTCACCTGGTATGGGAGCACAGTAGACCGTCGGCTGCTGGTGGGAAGGCAAGGCTCGCCACGGCTCGGTTTGTTGTGGTCTGGTCACGTGACCATTTCGCTTCGCTCTGCTCACTGAGTACCGGTAAATCTTTACAGGGTTTATCATTACGAAGACGAATATCCGCCACGATATCCACACAAACGTTACAACCCGCATATTACCTCAACATGACAGCCTTGTGTCACTAACTGCGGACTTTGACAGTAGTGCCAGGTGACTATTTTAAAATAGCTATTTAGATAGATTTTGAAACAGTACTAATTAATTTCTGTTTTTTTGACAATGACTGGTCGTTTATCTATAAAGCTGTTGGATTGATTTGGTCGATATGAAAAATAGAAAGAATCTCTCCCGGAAATAACAAATCTGGCGAAGAGCGCATCAAAGAGAAAGAGGAAGTGGCGGGGATCCGCTAAAAAAAAGAGGAACTGGAATAGTCACCTGGTAATGCATAATAAACGATAGGGCAATATAAGGTTAGGTACTTTATTAGATGCATTTTTGACGGAGAGGGTTTCTATATCTAATAAATGTAGGGGGCCCATCGTTCTTCCAACCCTCACAAAAGTCTCGTCTCAAAAACAAATAGGCAAAGGCTTACATGCAATCACGAATCATATTAAATTCATACGTTGCATTCATTTGTGGAATTCTTTGAGCTTCTCCTATTGGCTATTACCCTTCGCGCCAAAACAGCGCCAACAAGAAAAAAAATAGAGTCGCAGAAGTGCGTCCGTCGCGGTAAATTGGAAACTCGAAGTTTATTGTTCATTTTCGTTTAATGGAAACCATCAAGAACAGCGACATTCCGTAATCGCAGAGGCGTCGGCGTTGCTCGTCTTACAAAACTGTCTATTGCACACCATTTAAAGGGCTAGTCACGTGTGAGCCCTTCCCTCTCCCTTCCTTCTTCCCCTCATTTGGTTTGCGTAGCGAGTTCATTCGTGTCACTTAACCGACCGTAGGCATAACGGGGGGACTATGACAACGGTTTGCCTTCCTCAGGTTATGTTTATCCGCGTTGCTAGCGTACTAGTTGGCTTTGCTTAGACGACCCGGGGTCGGGGGACAGTCTCGAAGGGATTACGTTCAGTACCTCTCATACTGAAAATTAGCTTACACTGTACATTTGCCGTAAAAGCTCGAGTTCCCCGCCTCTTTTGTTCTAATATTTGTGTCCAATCAGAGCGGAGCGAGGCACAAAGCATGTTAAACAAGCCTGACTTAAAATATTCCCCGTGGTTATGGCGGGTAACGCAACGGTCTTTAGATAGGGGCACCAATTAAATTAAAAACGCAAAGCCTTAGAAAACTAGCTGTGCCTAAAGAGCCCAATGATACCTCAGATATCCTGCGATAGCAGACACTGATGACGTACAACATAGCATTGACACATTGAAAAAAAAATGCACCGTGTACCTCTTGCGCGTATCTCCTGCTTCATTCAAAGCTTATCGAAAATTGGTACTCAGCAACTGGATAGTGAAAATAGTAAGTATATATTTTTACAGTAAATGTGCCTCTATGCGTAAGAGCAATAATGGATACGCGCGCTTTCTTACTTGCCTACCCCGGGGAAATACCCTTTACCTAACAAGAGGAATACTGCAACTGTCCGCCCCCGATTTTCTTGAAACCCCCAGGACTTGAAGATAGCGGTATGGAAAGATAACCAAACACTAAAGTTGCTGCCGGAAAATTTTTTTACGATGTTAAAAATTGAACACAAAAAACTTCTTTTTGAAGTTGACCCAAAACAATGGGCAGTCCTTATGGAAAAGTGGAAAGTAAGGCCCCTTTAGAACGAAAATTTCAAGGATTTTGCGATATTTTTAACTGGTTTCGAGGTTATGCACACATCATCGATTTCATTTTACGTGTAGTGAGACAGTTTCTTTGTGGTTTTTAATTTTTTGCCGCACGGCTCGGAAAACGTATTTTCTCCATTGTCTAATGTCTTTACGTTTAAGCAACATCAAAACATGAATTTTACCCTTATATCTGACTACATGCAAAATAAAATAAATATATGGCCAAAGCTCCAAAACCGTTAAAGGTATCGCAAATTCCTTGAAAGTTTTTGGGGGAAAAAACGTCACTTTTAGTATAGTAAAAAAATATTTCGGCTAAAGTTTAGTGTTTGAGTATCTTTCCATACCGCTATCTAAAAGTCCTGACGGTTTTAAGAAAATTGGGGGCGGACAGTTGTACTGTAGTTGTACCTCCCTGGTAAGTTGATATGACCTAGTCTCGAATACTTTTCTGAACAGCGATGCCGCTTACCTCTCACAGTGGCAATCACTGCCGCCGAAAATTAAGTCGCAACAGGTTTAGTGTCACGCAAACTGAACGGTTGCGGAGCAGAGCGAACTTTTAGGCTGAGCGAGGGCCAACAAACTTGAATAACCTAGGTTAACTATACGAAAAGTTTGTCTTCACAATGTAATGGGCTGAGCCACAGTGGATCGCAGAAGTAGAACATCTAATCTTGAAATTAGTGTCTCTCTCATGTGGCAGAATCGTACACCAATATCACGTTTTCAAAATTACGTTTGTCAAGTTTTAAAATTAATTACATTACACATTGCCTTACAATAGCCTAGCACGGCCTTTCATGTATTACTTTTTTGCCTTGTTTTTGTTCGAAACATATTAAATTTTGATAAATTGGACTGGCAAGAAACGGCACAAAACCTACTCTCAAATTTATCAACAATACATATCCTCTCACCGAGAACTGTCCACGAGTGTCCACAGTGGACTACTTCAAAATTGCCATGGACTAGTAATCAATTTGACTGGAAAAAAGTGTTTCTTTCATTTTCATTTCTAAAATATGTAGTTTAATGTTTAAAAGAAGTCTGTTTTGTCTGGTTCGCTTAAAAAAAAGGACGATAAAAACAAGAGCAAAATGCTGAAGCAGCTTCAGATTCATCACTCATCAACAATGCAAAAGGGAACGCTGCGTAATAATGAAAAAGACTTTGTTCGGAAATGCAATTGAACACCAAGAGAAAGTTGGTGACAATGTTTGAATATGTTGACGTAGGGAACGTCGTAAAGATGAAAGAAAACTGTTTGAACAAACTCACTTTGCAATCGCCATTGAAAAGTTCTGTCATAAAATGGTTTCCAGCGGAAGATCAATAATGAATTTCCACTGGAAGCCAAGCTAAAAATAAAAAAAGTAGGAACAAACAGAATTACTTAACAGCCTTCTTCTTAGACTGTCTCTTATTAAAAAGCCAGTTTTATTCATGGTAAGCGTGGCATTAGCATGGAGAAAAGTTTGTTTCGCGAGCCCCGAGTCCTACGAACAGCCAGCCATCTCCATATTCTTCACCAATGTAAATAATTTAGAAATTCGGACCTTTTCTGTTCCTTTATCTCCTCGGATTATTATCAGCACGCAAAATGTCCTCAAACATTCTTCGCGCTTTAGTAAATCTTGTTACCGTACCACTTAACAGGTGGCTGATGTATTGTACTATCACAATAAAAAGTTAATGACCACCAGCCTTCAGTTCAAATACTGCAGCCGTCTTCTTCGCTGGATTAGAAAAAACATCATATTTTTCTTAGTTATCCATTCCTCTTCAATCGATTACAATTTCAAGGTCATAGCTATTTCTTTTTTCTTTTCTTGTTTTTGGAAAAATTGCATTAATTTTGATATAAGACTGTGTTCACAAAATTTTGATGGCGATGGTATGATACATGTTTTCTATAGGAATGTATTTACGTTTAATTTTGGGCGGCAGTAATTGTTGCAGAGGAGTCAAGTAAGCGTTATCAAGCTTGGTGACAGCCAAGCAAAGCGAGGTTTATGGTACTTACCAGCGGAGCGAGGCACGAGGCACTAAACCTAACCTAGGCGGCTGTACTTCGTTACGTAGACTGATAAACGGTCGATCCACGGTGGAACCCAGAAGTGAAATATTCCAACTTCGAAACTGAGTGCTTATTGGTCTTGCCCAAGGGCCATGCCTTCATGGGGGTCATGAGGAAGTAACGCGCAGCTAGTCTTTGTTATGTTAACGTCCAGTGTATCTAGTTATGACGGCTGGATAGAGAAGGCTAATCTATCCTATTAAGGCTATTAGCACGGTTCGATGTCGGAATACAGCAACATTTGTTATGCTCCATACATCTCACTTCCGGTTCTTCCTTGGTCACGTCCCAAAACTTAACACATTCGCATCTGCTTCATTACAAACAAAGGACAAACAAAATAAATCAATAAATGAAAAATAAAAAAGGGACACCCTAATGGAGTGTGCCCGAGTAGTTTCTACGGGATTTCTCGGAAATCGCAGAAGTCAATGTACGCATCAAACAAAGCTTTTAGCTCTTAAGTTGCAGAGTAGGCTTCAGGCACAGTAAGCACCAACCTCTGTTTCGGATAGTTCCATACCTGTTTTGAATATGAAGGTAAAACAGGGGAAGAGCAAAGTGTGTGTGTTTTTTTATGTATATAGTAAACCTACCAACAACTCTCAATGGCTATAGTTAGTTATTGATAAAGGTCTTCATTAATTACCAACTAACCGTCTTTTTCTTTCTTTATATTTTAAGCAGTTATAAAATACCTAAAACAGGGGTTGGTTTTTACTGAAGAAACTTTTTTTTTGGAGGGGGAGGGGGTGGAGCCGGCCGATTTTGCGCATGAATCGGGTAATCAGCGCAAATTTTAAGTCCCTCTATTCCGATGGTTTTCAAAAGGAGAGATCGCTGAATCTGATGAAACTTTGTCCAGTTGATCGAGGACAATAAGAACAATGCGCGACTTGGGGAAATCCTGCGACGGCGCCATCACGATAATTTAATGCAATCCGCTTGACGATATCAAAACGACTGTATACATTACAAGTGACATTGGCAATTTCTCGAAAGCTCTCGAAGAGAAGCTTTCCAGTAATAATATGAGAGGCATTGCGCCGCGGCGACGCTGACAAAAAAAGCCGTCAACAAATATTGATTTTGACGGATCCAGATTTACAGTCCCCAGTAATCAAAAGACTTCCTTCCTCTCTTGCGCCTTAAAAGCTAATGCTATATCAGCCGTTATTTTCCTGAGTATTTTAAGTAACCTCAAAAAGGAGACTCACAGTCAGACAATGACTTGTCTGAAAACCTGCTTGCGCGTAGTACCGGTATTTAGTTAAAAGAAGACTACCGACCTATGGATTTTCCGAAACCCGTCGTGGGTATATGAAAGTAATTGGGGTAGAACTCGCATAAGGATAGTTTTCGCGATACACACGGAAAAAATTAATTGATGCCTCAACAACATTTTGTTTGTACAGCCTCAGCAAAACAGACTTGTTGAGGTGATAATGTCATTTCACGAGCGTCCTAGTGGATTATCCTTCTAAATAAAAGGGAATAGTACGCCCTGAACTTCGCGTATTTCAAGAATTTTAAGGTCCAAAAGAGTCATTTGTTTTCGTCAAATAATATTTTCATATATCCAAACTTATTCACATCATTCTCTGGGCACAAAAATCGGTTTAAAATAGTAGTGGTCACGTCTCGGTGGCGCCAGCTAATTCCCGATTCAAGTCAAGAATGATAGACACGTAGTAAAGTTCCCACGTTAACAAAGTGTCGCTGTCCGGCTGGCCCGCCGGCCGGTCCTAAGAGTGGCGCCTGAGCCAGCAGGGCTGGGCCGATGCGAGCCGGGCTTGGCCGGGCCGACGCGAGCCGAGTCGGGCGTCTCGGCAGCTCCATTGGATCCGATCGCCTGGCTTCTGCCTCGCTTCGCTTTTGCCTTCCTCGCCGCTGTCAAAGTCCCTGGCCCTTCACGGACTCCCTGACAGGCGGCTTCAAAATTACAAACTTGTGATAAATGGAGGAACTAATTATAGATTCAGAAGCTGTCGACCAAGAGAAATCGCTGTGCTTGAGCAAACCTTAACTTGCTCTGACGCTTCATGATCCGTTGCAATTAGGACCTGGAAAATTACTGGTCACAACAAAGCCTAATTACCACCTTCATATGTCAACATTTCATCATATTATCATTTGCGTACAGTAATCGGCAGATTATTCTTCGGACCTGTGAATTTGAAAGGTTCTACTTTCTACCTTTGTGTTCTATCTTTCCTTGCAAAGCGGAGATGTCACAGGGCATCCACACGGAGAAAATGACTTTGATGTTTCATCAAAACGTTTGTTTGCCTCACGAATCGAAATTGTTGGGGTTACATTTTCAATTATTGACGCAACATCAATATGGATTTTATAACAATAACTACTGAAACATCACTACAACAGATTCAATTGAAGTCGTCACCATTCAACAGTTTTGGTTGCATTTAAAAAATCTGAAGGCTATATTACGATGCATATTGTTGTGTATCAATTGAAATGATATCACCACAATAATTCTGTTTTGCTGAGGCTAAAGGTATATTAAAAAACTTTTTGTTGAGGCAACAAAGTCATTTTATCCAAGCAACTTAACCTAAGCTTATATATTCCGTCACAAGTGGGCCTTATGTCGTTTACTGAGGTTGCGGTATGTGCCTTGAAGTTGGCTTGCGCTCTGCTCGGCTTTCACTCTAGCTTGGTACTTTTCGGCGGCTATTAATCCGTAATATTTTACGGTTGAATTTGATTGACGGAGAGTAGAGAGAGTTCAAGCGATGCTGTCACTTAATAAGTCGATTACAAACGAAGCGAGATTGAGGGAGGCGAGGGGGGCTCGTAGCGGGACGTTTCACTGGAAGAAGTTACTTCAAAGTCGCTTCAGCGAAAAGGTAGACCGTGTATGGGTGATACGCAAGCACGCTCTATCTCGACAAATAAGTCCATAAAGGCTATTTTAAAAGAAGGTGCTAGCAAAAGAAACAAAATTCAAGAGAAAGAGAACTCACAGTGACATAGATTTTTTTCAGTGACGAGTGATAAAACACAGACTCACCGACAACGCGGGACTGATACTTAGAAAATAAATTCGCTTCAACCCATACCTGACAAAAATGGAAAAATGTATAACTTAACATTATGCATAATACGAATACTAATGTAAAAAAAAGGCCAAGAGGGAGAATAAAAAATAGAAAAATAAAATATCGATACCGCATAATGATGTAAAGTGGCCATGGCTCCAGACATATCCCAGTGCAAGGGAAGGCGCTTTACATTGTACATCAGGGCAAAAACTGTCTGGGTGGAGCTTATGAATTTTGTGGTGCGTGTTACAGATCTCAAATCGGGGGCGCCACATTTTCAGCGAAAATGTGTACTAATACAAGTCAACTTCCCCGACTGTGCCGTGCACGGCACTCCCCTCAAGCGGCCACCACCCCGTTATTAAAGACGGCTAACACTTCTATATCGTCCCACAGCCCTAAAATTGAAAAAAGGACTTTTTTTGCCAAGTCCCCAAGGCAAACACCCCTTGAGAAAGCTCCAAAACATCATACCAACAGTGTAATAATCACGCCATTACGAATGATAGATTCCAATTCTCGGGGGATCTTCGCCCCGCTCTTCTTTTTTGCCTCACTTTATTTCCATGATTGTATTTATTCGGACCCGTGAAAAAAAGTTGTGAAGCGTGTAGCAGCTGTGCCTTGAAAAAATGATGGAGCGTTTAAAGCTGATGGTGCAACGAAACTAAAGACCTGAAGAGTTGTTTCTTCGATCGCATCGCCATCTGGCTTGAGCCACCAGCACGAGTATCAACGCCATTCCATCAGGATTTATACCATAGCCCAGCCAGGGAGGTATCGATAAAAGATCGGAAACGCAAGTTTGAGTCCCGCAAATTCTAGTGACCTGTTCCGTCATTTCCAATTTTCATGGGCTCATGAACAGAATTATGTACCTACTTTGGTAATATCAGATGACGCTTTACACATTCTTAGCTCTAAAAGCATAGGAAATCCCATAATTCTAGCGCAACTGATCAGGACCTTACCAGAGACTGATAAAAGTTGCCGTCAAAAACTATGAGGAACTAACAAAATCGTAAGGAGCGGGTAATTAGGAGGACCCATCCAAGTATAACAAATCACGTTTTCCGAATTCCTAAGCATTCTCTGATCAGTTCCTAACGATCTCGGCAATTTCTGAAATTTCGGATCAGTTACTGCCAACTTCTGTCAGTTCCTAATCAGGTCCTGATAAAGGGGTGCCAAAATTCTGTTCGGGCCTGATAAGGAGCAAACGTATTCAACCAGATTTTATCTTCGAGCCCGCCAAATCGTCCATGCGAAGTCGGTTCATGTCGGATCTCCTCACATATTTGCTTCCTCAAAATATACATCGCTAAAAAAAGCTGCCTTGAGAAGGATTGAAAAGCTGTAAAAAAAATAAAAAAATCTAGGTTCTTTAGAGGTATTATGTGATATCATTCGGTTCGATGACGTAAAACACTATAGTAAAATACCAACCAATTTCAAAACCTTAGTTAGTTTGTTTTTTAAGGAAATATCCACGTCACAAGAAAAAAAAGTGGCTCAATTTTTTCTTAAAACTCTTACTCAATAGTGTGGTAGTGTGAAACGAGACAAAAGCCGTCAAATTACTTGTAGTGCAACGTAAGAGGGTTACAATTATCACCTATTAGAAACACAAGATTAAAAGACTTCACAAATACAATATTCATTGCAATTCCTACCCACGGCACTCCTGCATCATAGCGTTTTTTTAAAATAAGAGGAAAATAAAAACGAATACTTACGGGGAAAAGAACGAGTAATTGAAATGAAAGGTACAGTGGAAAGTAGAAGCGCGTGAAGCTGACGTAGTGAAACGACAAAGGAAAAGGATTCGCACGAAGACCTAGCAAAAAAGGCAAACTTTCATCATGCGCAATCCAAGCTACGAACGGCGAGCAAGTCTTTTACCGGAAGAATAGGAACGTTCTCAGCGTGGCACGGTGATTATACCAGAACGAAAGCATGATTTTCCAATTAGTATAATGCTCTGCAGAGGGTAGGTAACTCGCCTGCTTAACTTATGTGCCGTGAAGTAAATGAAAACGAGTGAGTGCAATTTCGCGCACCGTATTCGGGGAATCAACAACCTTATAAAAGGTACCTTATCTAAATAAACATGTGGTTGTCGTGAGGGTAGATGAATCTAGGGGAACAACTTACCACGTCGTGAAGCGTCCACAACTGCTTTGGCTTTCGGGATTGACAAAACAAAAACTCAACTCCAATTCCGACTTGGAAAAGGGCATATTGGCCGGAAAGTCGGCCGGCACACTGCATAATTTACAACTCCTCCTCAGCAAATTAATCGTGAGGCCGCACGGTGCTTTGTTCCCTAAAGTTCTTTGTAGGTCTTCATCTGCTGCTTCTATCCATGTCCGTGATGGAATTTGGTACGGATATAAGATCGAGAGGATGGTGTGATCAAAAGTAATCTTTTTTAGCAAAAGCTGTGG
>Ga0058701_10002263_pt1 | contig 14441 bp, 12 predicted proteins | sample AgamicOrMae_FD_97039 | JGI IMG/M metagenome (GOLD analysis project Ga0058701, IMG submission 97039) | Agave microbial communities from Guanajuato, Mexico - Or.Ma.e | ecosystem: Host-associated > Plants > Phyllosphere > Phylloplane/Leaf | place: Guanajuato, Mexico | collected 2012-06-04 | reverse complement strand
GGTTTTGTTTGAACGCTTTTTTTTCTTGCTTTCTTTTTTCTCGGAACGCCTCATTAAGGTTAACCTTTATTTTGGTTAGCAGACGTAGAAGTTTACGGGTTTGACGGGGATCTGCGATTGTTAGTGTTTGTTTTCCACTGGAAAAATTTAAGTTTTCACATGATTTTGTGGTTGAGTTCAATCATTCATCTTATATTTGTAAGCATTGTTTCGGTCTACTTATTTTTATCATGTAGGCAATAATAAGTTTCCCAGCTGCCATATTTAGTTCTACTTTGTCATCACACATTTACCCTCTGAGTTATGAGTGTCAATAAAGACATTGGAGATGTTACCTCTGTGTGGTATGAAGGATAGCCTTGTTGGAGTCTCCATTGTTAACTTTTCTTTCACTAACTGCATCAAGTGGATTGTTGTTCCATATTCGAAACTTTGATGCTTACAAGCAAAGTATCAAATTGGGCTTTATGGTAGGGAGATTTACCAATATTTGATTTGACAGGGTAGACAGTGAATAAAACTATTATATGGAGGCCAAAGTCAAGTATTTTTCATGGTTTCTATTTCATATGAGTACCAATTGATAAATCCCTTGTGGGACATTTTCAACTTGAAATGTACTACATTTAAGAGTATTATTTTGTATTTATTGGTTACAGGCCCCCATGCTCACGCTAAGAGCCCTGTTTTGTACTCCACCTGTTAAGCCTCGACTGTACCCATGCAGTCTTTCATAGGTATGTATTGATTTCAAACCAATTCTCTTTTTCTGTTTAGTATTTGCATTTGTACCAACATACTTTGATGCTATACATCAATCACATTTACTCAAATGTGAATCAAAGAATTGTTAAACAAATGTCAATTTGATGATTTTTATCAGTTGGTTCCAAACATTGTTTTGGAAGTCAATATCCTTCCAATGTTTACCTTCTGAGGTGTCCCATCAATTATGTGTGCTGATGTCAATCCAATTGTGGTTGTTTGAGGTCTCTCTCAGGCTTGTACTATTTTTTATTTACGTAACAATGCAATATTGCTCTCTTCAACCTGATTATTATCATCTTTCTGACATTTCTGTTATGAGCAATTTGTCTTTGACCAGATCCTGTTCAGTTAATGTTGAGTGCAAAAATACAAATGTTAAAGCTGTTTATGCACATGATTACTGGACAGTCTTTGAACTTTGTAGATGATTAATTCACTTGAGATACCAGTTTTGCAACATTCCTTTTCAGCCCAAGCAAGACTTTGCAAATTAAGTGGAAAATGTTTTTAAGGTCTTAACTTGAAATATATATGGTTTATACTTGTATTACAACTCACTACACATGCATCAATGGCCAGTTCATTTTTACAAGGCTTATGTTCTTTAAAGATTTGAAACAAATTCTGGAATGGGATGGTGGATTTTGAAGGGATTTTCATGCAAAGTATTCAAAGGAGGATCAAATTCAAATTTAGTTGATAGAATGGTCAATGATTTTGATTGGAATACCTAAGGATACTCTAGAAATGAGTACCATTTCGTCAGCCAACGGAGAATCCCAGCTTGTCGGGGGAAAGCTTAACAGGGCGAAATTGATTGGTTAAAATATCTCAGTGCAAAATAGAGTAAGAGGTTTGTGATGTTTGTAGCAACTCTTCGATGCGTCGACTGCAAAGACAACCAGTTCATCTCTGCGGCTTCGCTCCTATCGCACTTCGCTCAGCACATCATCGAGCATGACTCGATCAGCGGGGCGCGTGACGCCAACTGCCGGAAGCGCACCAGCATCCTGGAGCAGGTCCTCAAGCGATCCGTCGGCGGCCACGGCGGCGACCTGGGCGGCGCCGCCAAGGCGGGCCACGTGCCCGTCACGGTCCTGGTGCCCGTGCGCTCGCCGTCGCAGACCGACTCGTCCGGCGAGGGCTCGCTCACGCCCGGCGAGAAGGACGGCAGCCGCTGCAGCAGTGCCAGCAGCTACTCCAGCAGCTCCTCCAAGCAGGTCGGTCTAGCCAAGTTCGATATGCAGCAGCGCCTCGAGAGCTGCGTCCTGAATCTGGTGTCGAAGCGCGAGCTCGCGGACCCCTGGGACGGCGCTGGCGCGGCCCTCAGCGAGGAGCTGAACCCACTCACGCTGTGCACCGTCACCATCGAGGAGGGCGACGCCGACATGGACAGCTACGACCTGGAGCCCGCCAAGAAGAACAGCACCCGCAAGCAGCAGAAGCCCAAGAAGATATGCCGCCAGATGAACGGCATGCTGGACGAGCTGTCGGCCAAGCTCCCCGAGAACACCACCATCACCGTCAAGAGCGCGGAGCCCGAGAAGAGCAGCGCGCCCAAGAAGAAGTACCCGTGTCATATTTGCTCCAAGGTGTTCGGCTGGTCCACGGACCTCAAGAGGCACATCCTCATCCACACGGGCGAGCGGCCCTTCAAGTGCAGGCACTGCACGTCGTCCTTCACCAGGAATTTCCTGCTGCAGAAGCACGAGCGCAAGGTCCACGGCAGGGTAGTGTCGGCCGACAAGGACTCGGCCTTGCTGATCGCCGTGGAGAGCAAAGTGGACTCGGGGCCGGTGGACGACGATGACAGGAGCAGTGCAGACGAAAATGACAACCGCACCAGCAAGCGGAAGCGGGTGGACCCGATGGGGGAGCCTTTGGGGGGGCCCCTTGGGGACCCAATGGCGCTCCTCAGTGTGAGGTGCTCCGCGAACGAGAAGGAGCAGTGGCGGCCCGAAGTCCGAGAAGCGATCAACAGTTAGTACACACATAGTCAGTATTGAGCCAAATATAGCCTGTTTTCGTTTCAAGCAGGCGGGCTGGAGTCCGCGACCGAGGGATGTTTTAAACGCTGAATAGAAGAATGGGAAAATCCTTAAAATGTCTGGGTGACATGTGAAATACTCGTACTATTATTTCTTTTATTAATAACCAGAACTTTATTTAAAAATTTTAATGCGCAAATTCTAAGGGATCGGAAAAAAAATTCTCATCGCATGTTTTTCTTAGGAAAAAAATAACTATAAATTCTAATACTTTGGAAGATATTTTATCGAGGGAAATCTCAGAAACTTGCATGGAAGGTCTAAAACTATGGGTGAGACACGCATTTCCATGTTTAATCATTCCAGCATAATAATAAGTTAAATCAAACATGTAATATGGCCTAGATTGAAAGTTATAGAACGTCGGTAGAGGTTTCAATGCTACCAAATTTTTAATTCCGTACCAGCGATTTACGTCGCATTAACCTGTTTTGGATCCTTCCGCAATTTTTTTATTTTTTTATTTAACAATCCGAATTAAAAGAGGAAAGGGCGAATAAGGTCGCATAAACATTGTTCGTCTTTAAACTCTCATTGGAAATTTAAAAAAATATATCCATACCAAAATAATCGCTTGTCTTTTACCCATTTTTTTTTTACGGAAACTTAAGTGTTCCTCTTGTTCACGGCACCATTTTGTCAGTACTCTTGCCCTTTGCCTCTGTTTATCAGTAATATTGTGCTGCTTGCGGAAGAGATTACGTCGTGTTTTAATTATTCGCGGTTAAATCATGGGAAGTTTAATCATAAAGGTAAAAGGAGAGCTGCACCCAATCTTGTGGCAAATACAGTTTAAAACAGCCCTCGTGACCGGACACACTGGGATATTTATTATTGGTAATAGTTACCTTTTCTTGTCATAAACATTGCTGGGAAAGCGATTAAGAGTGTTAACGGGAACCAAAGCAAACTAGTAAAATATTTAGTTTTATCCATAGTATTATTTTGGAAAGAGTCGTATAGGATCAGGTTATGTATAACGGTTTATGACTTGGGTACTGACAGAGGCACTGTACTCTTCTTTACCTCCAGTATTAACACACCCTAAGTGGTTAAAGAAGAGAGTGCCTATATTTTTTGCCCCTGACTGTTCTTCAACTCAAAGTTCTCCACAAACGAATTAAACCTCGTGGAAAGGATTCAAAATTCATGGGTTCAATACAGTTTACGGATTTACAGGGGGTAAATTTTTTTAAAAATGGTATTTTTTGAGTGGAAATAGTTTTGAGATACTTGATCCAGCCCAGGAGTCCGTTTTAAATTAATCCTGTCCATCACAAACGACTCACCTTAACGTTTGTTTTCGGGTTCCTGGAGCGTCGAATTTCCTGAGGTTTCTTTATCTAAGCATAGCGAGTCACAATTCCGAAGGATATCTACGCGGTAATTAATACAAGTTTGTGCAAGTTAATCAATGTTTTTGCCGATCTAAAATAGGTTAGGGTTTTTCTTGAACCAAGTTGATATAGCCGTTTCCAGCGCCCTGCTGTATCATTAGAATTCTTCTATTTTCAGTTGTAGGACTCGTGATCCGCGCGTGCGGTTGTTCGGAATAAGACGTGGTGAACTGTTGAGTTGTTTTGACGTGCAGAAGTAAGAATAGAGGGTGCAAGAACTAATCCGTTACCAGTAAACCAAAGGTATTTAAACCAAACGAAAGTGCTCCGTGAGGAGTTCTGTGATACCACTAATAAAAAGAGGAACGAATACAATAACGAAACATGTGACTGTGTTCGAAAACACCACATGGACGCTGAAAATTTGAGAGGGTAGTATTTTTGTAAATGAAAGTTTCTTGAACTTGATAGGTTTTGTATTACACAAGTAAGCGAGCATTATAGAATATCCTCCCGAAAATCGTATTTGTATTTAGATGTAAGTCCAGTTAACAGGACACAGTGTTCTGAGGCGAGTTGTTTCTATTGTATTCAACGTACTTACATGCTTGTATGTGTGCGTTAATGTTTACGAGGACTAAGTGTGTGGCTGTGCTGAGCTCTGTCATTTTATTTGTGTCATCGGAGTAGACATGTAAATTAATCGTGGTACTTAGTCACTGGATTTAGGAAGCCACCGCTTCTGCGACTACTTAATTTAATGAAAGTCGATTTATCGAACTTAAAGCAATCGATTGTGAGATGATCACTCCAGGAAAGCGTACTTGTTTTAATCTAAAAGAGTAATTATTTATCTCCTAGTGTTGTTATGAACGGCTGTAGATCGAACGACGTTTTTGGATTGTTTGTACTGTGAAGTAGTCTTACTAAGAAAAAGTGATGATTGACAATATTTGTGAGCTGACAATAGATGAAGGTTATGTAAAATGCGTGTCGCTACGGAAGCTGTAGACAAGCTGTACTTACCCCCAGATAAGATATATTATACCAGTATAATTATGAAATTTTTTCCGATGTCGAGGAGCGTATTGTGATTACTAATATGGAAGTTACTTAAGACAGTCGAAAGGCACGTATGGTTTGGGGATACTTTCTCTTTCGACAGAGTATTTGGAAAAAAACACAACTCAGGATACAAACCGTTTTCGGACGTGCCCTGAGTGAGCGAACTGCCATTTCTGGTTATTTATTTTTTACAGGGTGTTTAAACTTAACTATCAAGGTCATGAGCGCCCCCCTTATTTTCCTGATTTCATTCTTTTTTACTGCGAAATAATGGCTTTTTGCCGTCTTTTTGTAATATTTAAACTGATTGTCAGTCTTGGAAAACTCGTCAAGTAGGTGTGTGGAAAAGTGGGAGTCTGTAATGGCATACCTGGGCGAGCACCGGAGGAGTATGAAAAACTAAGCTTCCAAAGTCCCTGTGCTGAATTTGCAATGAGCCTCGCCTGCCCGAGGCTGCCTTTTCAGCCGACGGAACGATCTTTAAGGGGAAGTCATGTTAACAGAAGTCAAATAGTGTTACACTGTGGGTTTACTATAACCGCAACTTTCAAAAGTACTGGACCTAAGAATAAGCTAAGTAAATGGTACACCGACTTTGTTGAACACGGACAATAATTGTTTAAATGTAAATATTTCTATTTTCGTTTGCTTTCGATCGAAATATTGTAAGACTGAAATGTTGCTGGCCTTGGTATATTCAAGCCATGTATGTTTCTGGCAAAAGGCGTTCAGAGTAACATACCCAGTCATGTTGGTTGTCATTTGTTTACTCGGCTCATCGCGTATTAATTTTAGTAAAACGGGAAATGCTTTCTGTGGTATATTAGACACGTCGTATTAAATTTGGTGCCTACTGCTAGTCAAAAGAGTGTATGTACATGTTCTGTAAGTACTTAATATGGAATTGCCGTTGTTAACTTTTATCGCTTGGTAATTCAGAGTAAAAGGGGAAAGTTTGAGTGAGGGTTAGGGACCGATGGCTGATATTCTCAATGGCCTGTCATTTCAGTGAAACCGAAATGAAGCTTTTGACCCGCTATTTATAACAGATTCAGATACCTAATCGAGACAATACTCATAGAAGTCTTGATCGCCCGCACACGGGTGGAATTTGTACAGGCCTCGTAACAGTGATTACAGACCTCAGGACCTAGCTTGAAGACAATAATTTTTAAAGTTTCGGTCGATTTGCCGAAGCCTGTGGTGTCCTCTAACGGCGTTTTAGGAATACCTTCACGGGAAAGAGATATCCTTCACAAGCTTTTGATCCAGACTGTACGTTTATCATGTCATCGGTCCATTTACCTGAATGTTCGGTGAGAATCAAACTGTGTTTTGTTCGAAGTTAGCTTTTGAAATGTGTGCAAGGGACTCTGTTGTATACGACAATACTTAAGGGAATGAAATCCCCGCTGAGAAGGTTGAGAGGTGCTCTGCAGAGAACTGTCACAAGATTTGCTGTTTCGGCAACTCAAGATTCCTAAACTTTTGAAATCATTTCTGTGTACTGACAGAAAACCCAATGAAGACAATACTTGTAGCTGCTAAGTCTATGTTGTAATCGTGTTGTATGCATACTTGATAGGTTTGTTATGATCTAGTGTGATTTCACCGTAGCCTGTTCCTTCTGTATCTTCCTCTAGTTAAGCAGTATTGCCCTGTTTTTGAAAGATTATTTTGCGTGGATGTATTCGAGATGTGGTTGAATGGAAAGAGCGTTAGAGCTGTGGCGTGCGAATATTGTTTTCCAAAAGAATTTGCCATATTAAACCTTGATTTGTAAGGTCAAACAGAGTGTTTGCATTTCTGCACAAGTCCATTCGTGTTAGTCATTTTTTTTTCAAAAAAATTTATTTCGCTGCAGGGTTGTTGATTTTATTAAGTATATATATTTACGGTGTGTTAATTAATGTTCTCTGGAATTTAACTAGCGTTTCTTTCTTTGACGGTGCTTATGATCAAATTTGTTCATTATCGGACAGCGCTCAGGGACCCTTTGGAATCCAAATTCGAGTTTTTACCATTCATTTTTGACAAGGAACCAACATTTTGATATTAAGTTATTTGCCGTATCGTCGTAAGAAATCTATCTCTCGTAAAATATGTTTGTTGCTTAATTACAGGAACTTTAGAAATGATCGCTATTTGTTTCAGAAAAGGGTTTCCTTGTGCTGTCTTTATAGTGCAGTCGTCACGGATTATGCGGTCCATTTACTGATTGCTTCCATTCTTAATTATTTCCAGTATTCTTCCATCCTATATTACAGAAGTGTTTCGTGTTGTGAAACCAGATCAAAATTGTACCGTCATCTCTTGTAAATTCGTGTGGATTGCAATTTCCCACAAAAACCAAAGTGAAATTAGCAAGCGTTGTTGAATCTAGAAATCGTCAACACTAGAGATTATTGCGAGTTGGTGTGCGAAACCGCAGAGGGTGGCATTGTAGCTCATAGTGCCGTCCTATCGGAGAAAGTCGCAATCCACTTTTGGAACCAGTGAAAGATTCTACCGGGTTTTCATATACTTTTATTGGTTCAAAAGGCGGAGTTGCCACGATTTCTTTTTTTGAGAATAAAGTGGATTGCTTCGTTAACTTTTCAAACAAAAAATGAATTTCAGTCGGAGTTGTGGAAGCCTTAATTCTTTGTACTGCCATAAAACAGAGGCTATTCTCTGCTATGTATTTGGCTGCAACTTTGCAGTGTAGGCAGTTTCTTTCCCAATACGGCCTGAGTCGGTTTTTGCCGCGTGGAGACCCGAAAGCTTACAATTAGTTGGGGGGAAAAAAAGCATTGAGTTGCCAATCACAGGGATTCTGTTTCATCTTCTCAGGAAATTAGTCTTTACCATGGGCGTTTTTCGGCATTGTGCTCAGAGGCGTTCGAAAACACAGTGAAATAGAGCTGGACAAAAATATCGAATTAACCCGTTCAGTAATGAACCGACGCCTTGAAACCGTTTGTTTTCTCAGCTAAAATACTTCTCGCCCGAGAAAAAATATTCCAGTAATTACGAAAGGCTTTGTTTCGTGAAAATTATGTTATTTTAGACGGTAAAATGTGGAAAACGAGTGAGGAAAAATTGCTTCGTGGAGAACGCCACGTTTACCTCTACGGAGCTTCCAGAACCAACGAATAATAATTTTCTCAGGTAAAAATTAGTCTCAAAATATGAAGTTCTCGTAATAATGGTTTGAAGGCGTTCGGCGTCGTTTTGGACATTGGTTTAGGTTATGTTTGCGTTGCTCACGATTGTACTGTACACCCTACGTTTCATGAGTATTTTTTGATTACGACTTTGTCTGTTAATCATTGTGACATCCAGCTCGGCGTGTTCTTTATCAATTGCGTCGTTCGGAAGGTGAAGACTGTATGTATGAAGCGTAGTTACTTGTTGATTATGGCGTGCGGTGTGCTTATTTGAGCGAAGTGTTTTCCTGCGCATACCTTTGATCTAGAGAGCACATAGTTTTAACAATATGTGCTTCTTATTTGTTAAAATTAAGGGATTGCCCATTGATACTGTGTTTCTATATGTACCGGTGGACTGAACGCAACCATTTAGAACAATAAATTATGTAAAATTACATTTCCATCAATGTTCTCCATCATTTGATTCGACCCATTTTTTTTTTCTCAGAAAGTTTGTACCTTTCGGGTTCGTATGAAACAAAGTTTTTCTCGGCTAACTGCAGTCCGATCGATTCCGGTTAATGAAGCCACATCAACCTCAGCCTCTGTTCTTCTGTAAGAAAGAAAGCTGCAACTCTATTTTCAGAACCTCTCAGAAATCAAACCTGGTTTCTTTCTTTTAAGCACGCGTTCGAAATTTTAAAGATGACGTTTTTTTTCTCTCCTGTTTGAGAGGCCTCCACCTTTCCACCCGGTCTCGCCCGCGAACTCTGCGCTCTATTTAATCGTCAGACAGAGCAGTAGACATCGGTTATAATTATTGTTAGTTTCCGTACAATACAATCGTTAAAATTTGAAGATAAGTATAAATGCTTTTGCCAGTTTTTTCTTCTTTTTTTAAAGCCAAATGCACAATGCACACCTTGCCCTAAAAAAAACAAAAAAAAACAAATAAAAAAAACACTTTTAGCCCAGAAATCGTTTTTATTTCTTCTTTAATTTTTTGCTTTTGATGATTGGAATTGACCTAAGGAAACTAAAAATGGATGAAGCCGTTGCCTGTTGATCATTGTCTCGATTTATACCCCTCAAAAGAGGACGCAACCAAGAACCAACCGTATGTTTTCTTTTTTTTTAGCTTTTCCTAACCGATTTTGGTTTACAATTATTTTAGCGAGGCCCCACATAAATTCTGTACTGAATTACTAACTCTTCTCAAGACAACCTATCGTGATGCTTCGTCAAAGCTAAATCCAGAAATCCGGTACCCCTCCCTGCTAAATACCGGGGTCTTAAGTCTTCTCCGCTGAAATCTATTTGCCTCGACCTCCCCAACCCTGACCCTCTCTCCCCACATCTGCATATGCTGTTATTTCCCACCCCACCCCCTCTCCCATGTCTCTCGAATGCCCGTGTAACTAATTAAAAGCATAAATAAAACCCTTATTTATGCGATCTCAATTACCGCGCTGTTGAAGGAACCTTAAAATAATACTAATTAATTTCTTTATGGACTAATTGATAAAAAAAGTAAATAATGTAAAGAGTTAGTAGTCAATAATTGTGCCGGCGTTTCGGGGACACCTCCCCTTTTCTTCTGGAATCTACAGAGGTAAATAAAATAATTTGCAATCTGAATTAAAAACTTGTCGAAACGATTTTCAGGATTGGCCAATAAATGCATTTTAAGAGTTGAGAGGATCCTGTTATGAAGTAGTCACAGTCACACGCAAATCAAGGTAGTTTAAAATATTCTGAAGGTTTTCATCGAAACGAGGCGGAGTCAACATTTAGAAAGTACAAAAATAAGCTAAACGACGAAACAGAGCTTTTATCTGCTATAAATAAGAATCAATATTTGATAATCTATTTTTGCTTTGCGTGGGAGTTTCGTTATAAATACAGGCAAATCAGGCCAACATTCGATTTACGTTTTCTGCATTATCTCGCCAAAGTGCGTTACTTAAGTTGAAATTGTCGTGCGGATTGCTGGAGTTTTTACTTCCAGAAAAATGAAATATCCAAGCGTCCTCGGAGAAATTCTTGGGAGAGAGAAAGTCCATTTTAATACATTTTCCGTTTTTATCAATTATTGCTCTTTCCCCATTAACGGGACAGTCATTCTCGGCGGCCGTGGTATAAATGAATTAAAACGGCTATGAAAAAGTCAACTTCTGCAAATTTGAAGATTTCGGCGCCAAAGCTACACTCCACCCAACCATCAACAATTTACGAACGAGCCAGTACAAGTTAAAAACTTTACGCAAGCCTTAATAATTTATTTCGCACGGTCGAATCGTCAGCATTTTTTGCGCCGAATCGAACGGCCTGCCCATAGGCCGATCGTTGCGTTTGACTGAGTGGGTGTTTGACAGTGTTCTAGTGTCGGGGACCAGGCAGTGACACCTACCTACCATTATTCGCTCGAGAGTCGCGAGGCAGGTTGTTGGCTCAGCATACAGCGATAGTCCCTCTCCCTTCCCCTCTTACCCCCATGGAGTCATGAGAGAGAGAATGATGCTGTCACGCTGAACCAGAGGGAGATGGGAAAAGCATGTTACTGGCGTACGATTGTCTTCTCTGGTCAGGCGGGAGCCGATGAAACTTTTTACTTTATACCTCTGCTTGGTTTTGCGCCTCGAAACTCATCCAGTATCGACAGGCTGTACCGAAAAAAAAGAACAAGTAAGTATCCTTCACCATCTCCGGGTTGCGCAGAGCAAGAATATCACCGACAGGAACGTTGATATTTGTTAGGAAAGTTGATATTTTGTTAGTGTAAGCCAAGCAACCACTCAGAGTGACAGGTATTGCAAATAACACCTCGCCCGCCCAACTCCCAAACCAGTACTCGCTGTTCCCCATGTTGGCAACAATGACAACAATGACCCCCTTTTCCCTCCCCAACCTCAGGTTACCCACAATGCACCTCTTCTGCTCAGCGCGCACTCTGTTTATTAGCGATTTTCCAAGAAGTGGTGTACGGTTTAGCGGAATACTGAATACTGTAGGTAACGGTACTTCTCTCCCACATAGCCCCGGTGTTTGGATAGCCCTACGTCATTCAAGCGCTCCTTTCGTCTTTTTAATTTCCCAGCAGTGACCTGCTGAATTTTTTATTCAATACAGTGGTGTATGATACGCATCGCCATTTCCATTTATCTCTGATAGTAGTCTCCCCTGTTTACATTCACGGATGTCATTATGATCTATCTCTCTTCCTCTGCCCCTCGCTTGTCGTTTCCTTGACAAGCGGGGGGGCATACGCTTGCTCTTCATGAAAGCACCTCACCTGTTCTCTATTTAAACAATATCAAAATTCAGTGCAGGATGGTGAAGGGAACTAACTGTAAGCACGGAACAGGTTAATGGAATTAAAAAAAAGCGCGTGTCTAACTTCAACCATGTCATTTTTCGTTTTTTACCACTCATACCTTGTGTTTTTCTCTTACCGATCTGTTACTTGGACTACACCTATCAGTTTTGACGGTATTTTCTCCCTATTCGCCTGATTCAACATTTTCACTAAATTATAGCTTAGGTTTGGTCACCCTAGGTCAGGTTAGGTCAACCTACGCTCAATAGACCTTTAATAAGTGCCTTGTTTTACTGTCACCAAGTTCGATACCGCTTTATTCTGAAGCAAAGTAAAATTTACGGAGTACATATCCATTATTTTACGAACGCGTGGCTCGTCATACAATGCGATTCTTAAACTGTGTCGGAAGAGTATTCTCTGGCAAATCTCTTAAAATGCATGCTGCAAATCGGTCGCGCAATCTAAGATTCCGTTCAAACAGTGCAAGTGGCCTGCACCGCGGATGCGCTATCACCTCGCGCCATCGCCTTGCGCCGCGCCACCGCCGCTGCGCCACTCAACCTGCTGATTCGGCAGTAGCAGTTGCGAACCCCACCGAGCCGCGCCGCCTCGCCACGCCTCGCTAAGGATTTATGCGTCACCTAGCGGCGGCCCGCCAAACTAGTCCGGTCGCTCTGCTTTTCTCACCACCCCTCAGTTGTGCGCGGACAGCCGTTGGAGGAGGGTGCGTAGTACGGTGCTGTGTTTCTCAGTGATTGTGAGTTGTGTGTGTTGTTCTTGAGGATACGAGTGAGAAGTGTCAACTTCGAGGAAAGTTTCTGGTTAGTAAATTTTGATGTGTTATTTAATCCAAGTCGTAATTTGCTCAAAATGTCGGTCCTTTCTAAAGGTCCTGTCGTAATGTTTCTCCCTCGTGAATAATCAAGCCACCATTGAACGCCGCACGGGTTTGGTTTCGTGACAAGGTTTAATGATGATGAGGTTTCGAAAAATTACGTCGTAAACCGCCGCTTAAAAAGTCATTTTTGTCCGGTCGAGTTGAATGGGTCTATAACGCTTTATTGCTACCGCAAGATACGGTGCGGTCCGTGATTAATTTACAAACATGAAATCCATTTACGCCACATGGGTCACATTTACAAAATCAAACACATCTATTAACCAACTTAAACTCGCTGTAAACAATGGTTTGATAATTGAATGCCGGCGTCCGAAAGGTCTGTCCCATAAAATGGATCTCGCGTTGGTCCGAGGGACTGAGAAATGCGTTTACTACACAAAAATGAGACACACTCGAACAGGTTCTCTGCATTATTGTTTTCGCGGTATTTTAGACGTATTTTTTCCATTAACTAAATATACGCATTCCAGGCATTTTTAAAACTATTTTCTTAAATCGTTTCGTACTATAACATTACTCTGAATAAATTTTAATTTGATTTGTATTTTAGTCCTCTTGTCCGGCTGATCGTCAAAATAATAATAATGATAATAATTTTTAAAAGTACTCTAAAATGTATGCTTGGTCTAGTTTACTTACCAGCAGATATAGACATGATTTTCCGAAGAGTACTCCTAACCTAAAATTACGGCCGGAAATAAGTATTTTTAAAAAACGCCGCGAGTAATTTTTCTTGATTTTTTAAATATCAATACCCCTTGAATTTATTGCTTCCCCTCCACCCGTTATTGTACATCTTTGACGTTACTGAAGTAAGAGGTAGTGGCCCATTTGACAGTGTGGGTTGTTTGTGATTTTAGAAGCCAAGTTGATCCTTACTGTCCGCTGTTGAATATTTCGAGCCACGAAATTTAACCCTGCTCAGGAATACGATCCTGATTTTCAACGGAAGAAACCCTCTCACAGTTTATTTAGCTCGTGGTTTGCGAGTGTGGTTGTGCATTCCGTCAGTCTGTGGCAGGGATGTCAAAGTTTGGGCGAACACCGCTGACAAAACTTATTGGCATTCACGTTTCCTAAAAGATCCTAGAATACGATCGGCAGTTCAGTCTAAACGATTCTCAAGCCTGGAGTAGTTTTGGATATGTTTGTGCAATACATCGGAATACTTCCGTTTGTTTTTGTTTACGGTAGCGGGTCGTGGACGCATTTCCCTACTCAAGCGAGTCAAAAAGACCCCCAAAAAGAAGAGCAGGGGTCGTGCATAAATCACTGGACATTAGTTCCTTCATCTTTTAAGCCCCATAAATATAGACCAGATATCAGTAGTACTCTATTCTCCTTGTATTATTGTCATATTCTTTCTACTGGAATCGGCAGTCACCAGATATTGCGAATGACCGAAATGATTCTAATTTTAAATTTTCTCCGGGATAAAAGAAATTCATTCGTCTCTTTTTCCTGATCATTGCCAGTAACAAACCATAATTCAATGTTTATAAACTCTTCTTGTACGTCGTCCTCAGATGTTTTGCTCAACAAAAAATAGCCAGGTCCTGTTGGAGGGCGTACAAAATAGCATGCCCGTGGTTTCTTGCTCTGAATACTCTCGTGTTTTTTCCCCGAAAATGACGATATGACCATCGGTTTGATAATGATCTGTCCTCTGGGCTGGTTCAGCTCATGGCCACTTTCACCCCGGGAAAAATATGTCATTAGATCTGATAAATCCTTTTAGAACTGTCGCGTGTGGATTAAAAATCCCAATACATAAAAATGCCCCGACGCGGCGAGAGCCTATGGGGGAAACCATTTGAAGCTCCCAGCCCTCACACGTCATTAAAGCCGAATAAAGCCCTCGTATTTTAAATT
>Ga0058701_10002262_pt1 | contig 14443 bp, 10 predicted proteins | sample AgamicOrMae_FD_97039 | JGI IMG/M metagenome (GOLD analysis project Ga0058701, IMG submission 97039) | Agave microbial communities from Guanajuato, Mexico - Or.Ma.e | ecosystem: Host-associated > Plants > Phyllosphere > Phylloplane/Leaf | place: Guanajuato, Mexico | collected 2012-06-04 | reverse complement strand
TTAATGAATGAAAAAACGTGAATTCCGGAATGTAAAAAAAAAGATATTTTTCCAGACGATTTTTTTTCAAAATGAGCAACAGTTCTGAATTACTAATATCATCCTGTCCAAAAAACGCCCTGTCGAAATGAGAGGAACTCCCCTGTTAATGCTTAAATATTACATTGAAATTAGGGGATTTATTTTTAAAGAACGTCATCCTTTCATTTGAAGGAAGGTTTTTTTTATGGGGAGTTCCTGGAGACGGTAGAGTTGTATTTCGGTACCTGGTATTAATTTCAGGAAGCAGTTGCGGATTGCTGGAAGGGGGGAGACCAGCAAACGCTGAGTCTATTACCAGTAAACGCTAAGGGCGTAAATACGGTCGGGCTGGCGCGTTAAGCGAGGTGTTACGGTTGCCCAAGTGTACAACATTACGGCCGGGGGGGGGCTTACGGCGCCGCTTACGGCAGGGCGCCCCGCGAGCAGCAAAAGTGCGCTCGAGGGCTTCCGCTTTCGCGCCTCCGTCCTGACAGAGCTAAATTACTTTTATCACAACGAACTTCATCTAAAGAAAATTTATTATTTCGAGTGGAAAGCAGAGTTCTTTGAGCGAGGAGTGTGTGCTAATGGAAAATTGCTGAGAGAGATGAAAGACTGGAGTGCGGATTAGAGGGAAGGTGCGATAGGATTACTCTCACGAGACTGCAGCAACCTGAATACTACACTTCTTCAACCTAACCTAAATGAAACGAACCTCACTTGTACTGAACCTCAACCAACTAAACCTAGGTAACCTAACTTAACTTCACATCCCCTGATCAAACTTAAGCTGGCTTAAACTGACTCCACTCACCAACCTCACCTAACGTAACCTAGCTTACAATGTTAGCTTTGACTCATCTAATATAACTATTCCTTCTTAACTGGCACTTTACTCGATCGGAAAATATCCTAGCAGAACCTAGACGAAAAAATACATCGGTCTCGTGGACTAGAAAAGAAGGGAAAGTTTTCCCAGAAAAATGCCTGCCTATCTAGGTTTTGCAGAGGCGCATGTGGAGTTGGTTCAATTTTAGGCTGATGTACGCTACTAAGAATTAAATTCAAAAGTCTAAGTAACTAAACTAAAAAGGCAAAGGCAATCACTAACATACCGCACCATCAAGTTGCCTATCAGTCATACATCAGGCTGAACCAAGAAAGCAACTGTGCTTTCAACGCGGTGGTAGCCTAATGCGAGCTCAGATTTTATGAACAAAGACGAAAGTCGTGTCTCTTTTAATATCAAAACTCACTTTGAAATAATCAAATCAGGGTTATAAACGGTGTCAAGTGCGGAAGATTAACCAAAGAAGGCAAGTATCTAGAATTGTATAAAGTAATCTCCTTGTACGTAGAAAGCTGTTCTGTTATTCGTACTTTCGCTATTATCTAGTAGACCAAAAAAGGGAGATTTGTGTTCAAAATGGGAACTTTCCCATGAGGAAGCAGAACAGATTGTGTAAACAAGAGCTTTGTAAATACTTCTGGGACTTCATTCTGTATTGCCCCGGTATATGCGACGTAGCTTGAAGTCGTTGAGGGATATGTAAAGAAAAAAGATCTTATATATAAAATGTTATGGTTGTGTAAAATTCTGTAAATTTGTGTAAAACTTTGATCTTATATGCAATTCTATAATAGAAATAAATTTCAGTCAAATGAACTGAGTTTATTTTACCCTATGAACCATCCACAGCATGATTCGGTTTATGTATGAAATTAGGGGTACCTCAATTGGCTTATAGCCTCCTTCGATAGTTCCCTATCGCACGCAGACTAGTCACTTCGTGCATTGTTTTTAAGCTATGTTAGATTAAGGTAGGTTGCCTAGTGCCAGGTTACATTTCTTAACGCTCGAGGCTGCAATTAACAGTGCTCTTGAAAACATCGTAATGTATGTTCACAAAATCCTTATGTATCCGTGTCCTCTGTGCTGCAACCACCTACACACAGGTGTGTGGCGGTTGCCTACCTTTACTCGGAATCTCGTTGAGGGAGGGGGTTTTTCTGTCCACCTTCGTGAAGCAAACGTTTCTTAGGTACGTCAACCGTCATCATAAAAAGATATTAAACCTTCTCCTTGCTACATTCTAAGCCATTTACCACGATTCTTAACACCCGGCTCTTATGGTAGTTTAGGTTAGGGACTGTCCACAAGTGCGTATACTCTTTTTGGAGGGTCAAAGGCACGACCTCAAGAAAAATACCTTCGTTTTAGGGCACGGAAAGGGAAGTTTACAAAAATGACCGCAATAGCGCACGTATATTACGGACGGTCCTCCGTTAGAACTGCTTGTTGATTATAGATATTAGGACAGGTAAGCTTCAAGTACATTGGGTTAAACAACAGATACAGGCAGCAAGTCGGTTAGGTCTCGTAGTTAAGATGCAATTACATCGGCTTTCGTCGACGTGAGAATCAAAGCTATCTGTACATGGGATAAAAAGTCAGATATCGAATACGAAATCCTTCCTCGCTTGCTGACGTTCCTCGACAGAGGCATATCTTAAAGGGCCGGAAAGTACAAAATATCAGTGGACTTGGATGTATAGGCCGATTCTTACTATTGATGATTTCTATCACAAAAAAGACATAAAAATTAGGTTGCTTAGAGAGTTTACCGCGAGGAATAGAAGCCTTACATAGAGTCAGATCCTATAAATTTCACAGTTCCCACTTTTGATCCGCGTGAAACAAGCCACGCCATCTAGGGGATGCAGATAAAAACAACCAAGGGTGAAAAGAGTATCTTCGGGAGGCCATCTTGGGGATGAAAACTGCGAATACGTATTAGAGTGATCTTGCCAGAGACGAGATCCAAACTTATTGTAATTACGAATAAAAGGGATATTTTTTTCCCCAGAATTATAGAACTCTAGCATTATTAAAATCACGCCCAGTTCTAAGAATTGTAACTCACAAGTTAAAGTCTTTATGTGATGATCTTTTGAACCTACCAAAGATAAGATGTACTCTTTTGGCTTTTAATATGAAAAGATCTGAACGACAATGTTGTACATGCACAATGTTGCCGAAGCAGTTTCCATTGGCAGTTTCGACAGTTTTGACGACATTTCGATGGAGAGGTGGAATCCCACTAAATCTCAGGGACTTCAGTAAAATCGTACTCTGGGAAAAATGACCTGACTTCTCATCAGAAAATTGCGAAAATGAATGCGACGGATAAAACAATACGGCAGGAGCACGAGTAAGGTCTGTCACATTGGACTTACACCGTCGTACATTTCAAGGGTACGGAAAACAAATAAAAATAATAAGTTGAGTTAGAGCCCGTTAATCAGATGGGAAAGCGTTTTCAGTCAAAATAATTACACAAAAACACGAATAAAACTTACAGTTCAGAACCGCGATTAATATGTGATCTAATCGGGTTTAATCTCTTTTGAAAAAGAAAAAAGTTAGAAACTCACCAAAACGGGGAAAAAATTCTTAAGACGACCGCAAACTTATCTGCAAACATAAAAACAGCTCTCATGATAGCCAAGGAGATTAACTCTCTGTCAGAGGAAAAATAAAAAACACAATTGAGAAAAAAAGAAAGAAATATTTGCTCATTTTAAGTCGGCGGCACCAAGTTAAGCCAGCCAAGAAACTGATATATCAACGCAAGAAATATTTTCCCTCTGATGGTGACACCTGCGGGTTGGTTTAATGTTGTAGAACACTTTGAAGTTGGATTCGTTAACGTTAACCTAGGTTACGGGCCAATAGCCTCAGTATGTTGTCGCTCCGCATCGCCTGGCGACATTTGTGGAATATTAGAAATGAAAAATTACACCTTCTTTTTTTTATTACTGAAATTAGCAGACTTGAAAAAACAATGCCGACATTCATGGCTGTCGGCGGTGTATAACAGAGGAGAGGCGCCAGAAAGAAAGGACGCATACAAAGGCGCTGGATTATCCAGGTCATGGCTCTCAAAAAGGGATCAGTGTCAGTCAACAATTACCGAATCCCTGGAACTCGTCAAAGCAACCCCGGAGGATGCTTCGGGTTTCCCGAGCCACCGAGGCCGGCGTTGCGCGACTCCTCCGCGATTGGTCGAGTGGGTTACTTGCCTCCCTGCTCAGTAGACCGGGCTGGAGCCAAGTGAACCCGAAACCCGAAGTTACTGGAGGTTTGTTTCGGTCGCCGTCAAAGTGAGTAGTGTGCTTGTCGAGAGAAGTGTTAAGCAAGGACATCTGGTGTCTCCCAACCCAGCAATGTAAGTATACGAAAACGTGGAATTTTTTACTAGTTTCGTGTTTGTTTCCCAAATAAATTAGAGGTTGTAGGAAGTACGTATCAGAAGAGAGCTTTACTTGCGTTGAAGTCTTCAAACATAAATACGAACAGTGTCCATTTGTTTCTTTGATTGTGGGACACATAAAAAAATAAAAAATATGTACCGCCATTTTTTTTAAATTTCTAAGTTGCACATACTAAGCCTCTGAATCCAAGTGGCAGGTATCCCCAATCCGTAGAAAACAGGAACAGGTATGAAAGGAGTAAGAAAAAGAAATCTTTTAAGCTTCCAGTTTATGTAATGTCAAGAATATTAAAATACATTTTTCTATGTGCAGTCATGATGTCTGGTCCATCGAAAGAAACGGCGTTATTCGCGGGAAATGAACTTTGCTGGACGATCAACGATCTTCCGGAAGAGGTAAGTTCAAAAAAAAAATCATTCTCCTCCTTGCAATCGAGTCAAAGTCGCAGTTGAAATGCCTTGTCTGTATTTTGAGGATTGTCTATTGACCCGACTGCACCATTTAAAAAGTATTAAGTTGGGTTCCGTGCGTTCAAGTCACCTCCGATTTGAAATGCATTAGGTTGGTTGCGTTCAAGTCTCCCTATATTTATGCATGTCAGGTCAAAAGCGACACCCCTTTTTTATCGGAATTTTAAGCGTCCCTTAGAAAAAAATTACGCTGTCATAGAGAGAAGGGAGGAGCGCATAATTTCCAAACGAGTGGAGAGGGGAAAGGTCTTCACCCTCCCCTACTCCAATGCACTCGGATCAGAAATCGGGCAACTTCGGGTTTCCCCGTGACAGGATGAACCATACCTCTGCAATACACCCAAAAACGATTTGTTTTTTGGTTTAACGTATTTTTTAATGTTTGTTTTGATATTTATTAAGTTCATTCGCCCTGTAAACCTATTCATCAATTCAAAAACAGTCACCCTTAAGACCTAGTGGTCTAATGACCTGAGCTAACTCCATGGTAGGAGTTTCTGTAAAGAGTTTCGTTTGGCTGTCGGGTCAGTAACAGCTCCGAGAAGTAAGCGGCATTACGCTTGGCAACGTTTTATTAAGCGTCTCGTATCTCGCTCCGATTGGCTTGGCGTAAAAAAGTAGGATAAAAGAGGTAAAAAAAATAATATTAAACCTCAGAGTTGGCAACGACTGATCAAATCAACAAAGACTCTACAAGTTTTTCTTTTTTAATTTTTCAGGTCATTGGCAACATTTTCGAGTTTTTACCGTATCCAGATTTAAGGAATGCTCGACGTGTTTGCCGAAAGTGGTATGAGGCCTCTTTAGCACCCCAGATACTCAAGCGCGACAGTCTGTCATGCATGCAAAGTGGCTTCAAGCGCAAAACGAGAAGAAAGACAAGAAACATACCAATATTTAACAGCACACGGCAGTTTCGTAACATTTACATCAAGGTAACCAAAAAAAGAAAAAAAAAGAAAAAATCTCTTCAAGAAAAAACGTTTCATATCTCTCGAGTAAATTATCTCTTGGTTTATAAAACTTCATCTATAGTTTCAATGAAGCTAATAAAATTTATTTTTGAAAAACAAACATCTCTGTACCACGTTTCGCTTTTATGCTACCAACTCAGTTTTTTCTAAGTGATTTCTGTTTTCAGGGCGCGTGCCATAAAGAATTCGACGTGAGCAGTGTCGCGTTTTATTACCATTGGGCAACATGGTTCCTCGAATTCAACGAATCATTTTGGGCCAAAGTCGGCCCGAATGTGAGGTCTTTAAAATTTGCCGGATGCCAAATCATAACGGACGATCTCTTCAAAGTTTTGACATACTGCACCATGCTGAGTGAGATTAGAATAAAGAACTGCACTTTTATAGCTGAGTAAGTACGCTTATGAAGAGTCGCTTCTAAACAGTCAAATGTCTGGAAAGTGTCCAAATGACGGATGCTCTATTTTTTTCCAGAAACCAGTATTTAGAAGACGACGACCCTGTTTGTCACGAACATATGCCGCCATTGCTTAGCATGAACCCTGTAGTATACGATAAAAAAAATGTAAACCAATATTTTGACAACGAGCATGATGAGCTATTCCAGCAAATTTTATTAATCACCCCAACAGTAAAAAATATTTTTATTAAGTCCTGCTTTTGGTGATTGTTTCCTTTACACCATTTTAGCATCCCAATGAAAAACGCGAGGTATTTTAGTGGACTTGTTGAAGTTACAAATAAAAAAAGAAAATAAAAAAATAACATTTTGAGATTTTTGTGAGCACCTAATATTTACATTATCTTCGAGAATTTTCGTCATTTTTTTATAAGCGGTTTGGTATTTATAGAATCATCCATTGACCACGCAAGAGGTTTTCACAATTTCAGGCCTATTCCCGCAAAATCTACTTTATTTATCAAGACCTGATTGTACTGTACAAAATGCAAAGATGGACGTAAACCTACTCCTCTACCCTCTAAGCAAGAATCTCCTGTCATTTTTTATTTATTGTTGTTTCCGTATTTATAATCTTATATATCCTGCTCTATCTTATAAATGTGCATAGTAAATAAAATATATGGTTTAAACAATCGCCTAAAATGTTATTAATGGCCCAAGAGTAAATGTAAGCAGATTCCTCTGTGATGAAAATGTTAACGAAACTTCCATTAGAAAACAAAAGCAGTTAAACTGTATTATGAATGAACTTTCAACGAATAAAAACATCTTCTCTTGTTTAAGTTATATTTTTTCTGCACCTGAAGCTCTGGCGAAAAACATCGCAAAAACAGAGCACTGCTGAGAAATCGCATAGGATGTAAATTACTAGTTAATTTACGAGTGAGGTCGACAAACGTGTTTTCAAAAAAGCAACCTTTTTACCATTATTTTTTTTACACGACGCCAAAGGTTTTGAAAAAGTGACCATACATTAAAGTGTCGATTCTAAATTACACATTTTATTTAAGTGCTTAGCAAAACTTTGCACAATTTGTTCTAGCTGAACTATTCCTGGGCACGGATAGCGTAACTTTACTTCAAAAAATAAAGCGTACGTACGGGTTATGATTTAAAGCGGACATAAGATTAAGTAAAATCACCGTAAAAGATTTTCTGCTGTGGCGATAATATTCAAAAAGACAATGAACTGGAACACGTTAACGTTATTATTCTAACCTGATAAAAAAACGAAGTACAAAGTTCGGCATGCCTTTGAGGTGGCGATAATGATCATATCTTTTTACAAATTACCAAAATCTATGAGAAAATCATGCTTTATACATTTTTACCTCACAGTTATTTACATTTGGTTAAGTTTGCCGTCCCTGAATTCTGTAAGAAATGTAAAGCAGATTACGAAGCTATCAAAGTGATAAAGTGACCTCATGCACTGACAGGAGATGATGCTTTGAATTCAGTCGGCTCGATCCATCATGTGGGGAAGTACGGTCTGTGTTGTGCTGCTGTTAGCTGGGTGCGTTTTCGCGGAAGACGGTAAGTACCTCTGAACATTGTTGCTTCTCCTTCCAACCCCCAACACAATAACCATCGATAAAGACCATTCTCCTCATTTTTTATTCTTTTTTTAATATAATTTTTTATTTATATTTTATCTGATATCAATCGATATCAGATATAAATAAAGTTAGATTGAAGGCTCAAAAGCGGGTCAAATTTTTTGAGTATGCGACGATTGCGTGGATGGGTCAGCCGAGAACATATTGGTTTTGCGCCCAACAACTGTGCCGAAGTGTAACAAAATTAAGAACACTGAGGTATAACAAATTGGCATGGGAAAAAATCGTTAGCAGTGGCAGCCAATGAATAGCGTTAATTGATATAGCTGGTACAAACAATTTCAGCAGAATTACTAAATTTTTAGCAGTCATTCCTAAAGTTAGATGTAGCTTCTAAAGTGTTATCAATGGCTGCTAAACAGACAAATTGTAGCCCTTGCTAACTTATTCGTAGCTACAACTAAAGATAGCAATGGCCGCTAAAAAGTTAGCAACGGCTGCTAAAATTAAAAGCTATATCAATTAGTTACCTGCCACTGCTATTTTTTCCGTGTGGGCTTCCTCGAGAACCATTCAACGTTTCTCAAAAGCTTAGCGACGGAATTTTCAATGTCGCGTGTTTCAGGTAAATCCGTCTGCAAAGGGTTCCTCTGCGATTCCGGGGAATGCATCGAAGGAAAATGGCGGTGCGATGGCGACAACGACTGCAAGGACGGGTCTGACGAGAAGTTTTGTGGTCAGTTTTCGGACCCAATAACTGCGCAAGAGAGCTGAAATTTGGATCACAGATTTGTTTCAAATTCGACTTTCTTATCGAGACTCGAGAGAAAACATTTCTTACAACCTTCCACGGCGATGAGGGCAAGTTGTCGTGTGTTGCAGATGCAATAACCACCTGCGCGGGATTCCGGTGCGATTCTGGTCCATGTGTACCCGAACACTGGCGGTGCGACGGCGAATATGATTGTGATGACAAGTCCGACGAAAAGCCAGAGCTTTGCGGTCAGTTGCAGGAAATGCGCATTCGCCAACTCTGTGAAGTTATCGGAAGTCAGGTTAAGCTGGACAAGTTAAAGAGGTTATAATATTGGATACGGTTAGGGATCGTCCATTTCTTAAGTAAACGCCCAACAGACCAATTTTTTTCCATCCCCTCGCCGGTACAGCTTTTCCCCATAAGGAATGTATGGGGCGTGACGCAAGGGCTCAACCTCCCTCCCCTCGAGAGTCACGTGGTAAAAGGGCTTCGCTCAGGTCCGTTCAATTTAACCAATCACAGCCCAAAGTATTTGGAGTGAAAGGCTAAAGAGAAACTGAAAGGATTTTTTTCCATTGAAATACGCAATTTTAAGTTTTGGGAAAATATCTAAATAATTCGATTTCAGGTTTCCAAGGGGGTGATATTTTTTGAATTGTGACAATATTTAACTGAAAAGTTCCTCTAAAATATATTTTTCTGTTTCCAAAAGACATCGCTGAGCGGTAGTGGGTTAACTTTACCTGATACAGGCTTGGCTAGATTTTGGCAGGTTTACTGTGGTACAATTAGATATTCTTAGGTAGAGTGAGTATCAATTTTAAAGTATTTATTGCAGCAAATCGTGTCTTATTTAAACAAAAATGATAACCACTGACAATACCAATGAAAAATCTTACAAAACTGAGCGCAGGTGGGTGCCAACTCGGATAAATGGAAATCTCCCACATGGAGGGAATTCTTTCCTGCATCCCATTAATGCCCATTAATATTGCAACGCTCTTTTTCAGGCCTTCCTACAGCGGGTTCAACAACCAAAGTAAGCGTGCCAGTCGGTAGGTATAACTCTTGATACTTTAGATTCTATTTACGTTTTGAACAGTCATCTCATAGTACGGTACGTATTTAGCGGAAGTGAATGTTTGCACGCAAATAGAACTAGATGGAGGTTTAGGTATACTGGTCATATGTATTTTCAACTGTCCAGGGGCCGTACCGCGACATCGTCGGAATATTCCAAAAACCGTTAAAATTAGACGGAGAGAGCACACGACGGTCGAATTCAATAAAGACCTCATCAAATTCAAGACTAAATATAACGTCGTGTTCAACGCACTCTTGATAATACGTTCGGGAGTAGGCTAAAAACGATTTTCGTTTCAAAAAAAAAATACAAATTAAATTTTTTAAAAATAAATTTGAAAACATCCTCATAAGTTTTCAAAGCCAAAATTAAATGCACGAACATTTCGTTTCAAACGCAAAACCGTTAGTTATGTTCGGAACACGTATCAGTCGAATACCTTTGCAATAATTCAGCGGCAAATTTTGATGGGGTATACTGGAAGGACATGGCTCTGTAAGTTGTCCGGTGATGGTATAACTCAAACATTATTGTGTTTTGAATGTTACATGTTTGAGTCAGTCCGCCGCCTTCCAAATATTAAGTTTGTCCAAAGGTCGTTAGACCCGACGTAACTTTTAAATGCAATGTTGCAGCTCCTACAACATCAGCTCCTCCAACATCAGCTCCTGCATCCGAAGTAGCTCCAACCCCAGTAAGAGAACTTTTACTGAGGATATCTAGACAACTGCTCAACCAAACAGCAAATCACACCCGGTTGATGGAATCATTTGAAATGAAGCTTTCAACGAATATTAGCGCTTTTGCCGTTATACAACAATTGATCCTGGCTAAACAATTACGAGAGGTTTCCAATTCGCTCGACCTGACTGCCGACCAACTGAACATGTTCGTAAAAGTGGAGGCTCTGCCGTTTAGAGTCAGGATTTCCTTCATTAAATTGACCAGCCGTCTTAGACGAATAGTCAGGCAGCTGTTGCACTCGTCGTTTTGGCTCCTCGACACCCCGAGTATGGCTGAAGCAGAGGCGGATATCGTTGCAGTGATGCGGGAACATCATGAAGAGTTGCAACAAATGTTGCAGGAGCTGAATACCTTGGCTAGCGCCATCGCTATATGAACAACTTCGATGTAACTTCACCAAAGCCTTAGGCTCTCTACGGTAAAGTATACACCAATAAAACTACACACCCCACTGCCGGTCTCCACCTCGTCTCCTCTACCTCACCTATACTTCATGACCCTCTCCTCGGTCCATCCATGTGAAGTACTGCACCAACCAGCGAGATAAGCCCCCTAATTCGTTTTTTACCACAAATATGTATAATGTGTTACTATTTAAGACTACGTTTTATGACCCTGAGGAAGAAACTGCCTTGCTGGAGATACTTGATCGAATATGCGGACCAATTTCCTCTTGCTCAGCTAATTTTGAACCACGTGAAAGAACAAGCTTCTACAATTCAATACATGGAATCTAATGAATATTTGCGATTAGTTTCTAAAAGATGCTCTGAAACTTAAAAACACACTTGATACATCAAAATGCAAAAACTTATGCACATTTTTCATAAACAGCTAAAATATTAACTTGAAAAATCAATTCTGCACTGGTGTAGAAAGGATTTCCGAGCTAAAAATTCAGAAGAATGCATGAGCCATACAGTCGCACGAGATCTTACCATGTAATATGGGTTGTGAACGTCATCGCGATAAAATGTGCAAAGAACATCATTTCTCTTGCTGAAAACAGTATTTCGTGAAAGAGAGAACGCAGATTACAAAGTTATCGATGCGATAAAGCTACAGTATTGACAAGAGGAGTAAAAGTAGATATTGCTACGGATTCAGTCAGCTTCTGTTCAACATGTGGAGAAGTGTGGTATTTGGTGTGTTAGTATTTCTGGGATGCGTTCTCGAGTCAAATGGTAGGTACCTACGAGTACTGTTGATTCTCCTTCCTCACAGTATCCCGTAATTAAGGATGAAAATCGATTATGCATAGGGATACTTTTAAACTGTTGGACTCAAGAGGTTGAATTTGTTACACCTTGGATTCTAACCCAGTTCAACCTTCATTTACAAAATGAGTTTTGAAATACAACCGCGTAAGGTGTCCTATGCTTCGCTCTGCTTGGCTGTCGCCAAGCCTGATACGGTCAGCAAATATTTGCCACCGGAAAAAGCGGTATTTTGCTTCGTGACAAAAGTTTAATTTTACGTTAAGCCTCGTTTCGTTTAATTCCATAAAAGGTTACGTTTAGCTTTGAATCAATTTACGTTATCTCCGCGATTACTTTAAAAGGAGAATACTACAACTGTCTGACCCAGATTCGCTGGCAATTTTCTGGACTGCAAGATAGCGGTATGGAAAGATACCCGAGCCTCAAACTTGCTGCCGAAATTCATTTTTACTATCTTAGCGTTCAATTTTGAATAAAAATTATATTTCCCTAAATAATTTAAAACCAATAATCATTACTAGAAAAACACCTAAAAGTAGCGTCTGAAGGCTAAAAAAATAAGGCTGAAATTTTGAGAATTTTGCAATATGTCCAGCCGTTTCCAAGTTATTGGCAATTTTTCGAGTTTTCACATTTTTTGTTCAATTTTTAACGCTGTTTTTAGTGGAGAAAAATGGATTCTGGCAGCAATTTTTGGGCTTGGGTATTTTTTCATACAACAATCTTAAAGTTCTAAAAGTTTCAAGAAAATCGAAGATGGCAAGTTAAGGTGCTCCCCTTGTTTGTGCGATTTAGGTAGGATTTACAGAAGTCGAGTCAGGTTGAACTAGGTTATGTGTTGCAAAAATAAACTGAGGCGTTCCTGGAATTCAAAGGAGAATTTAAAATTCCACACGCGGGGACACGGCTGATTGTGAGCAGAAACCTTTGCTCGCGAATAAAATCGCACCGCATTTTCACAGGTTACTCCACTTCGACTTCTGGAATTGACCGACCTACCACTGAACCCGTGGACGATCTAAAGGGCCGTGATCTTTTACGAGACACGTACACGAAACTGCTGAACTCAACTGCAATTCACAGCCAGCTCCTGGGAATATTCGAGCAGAAACCTCTGACGAACAGCCAAGCTCTTCCCGCCTTCCAAAAATTCATGCTGCGACTGCAGGCCAAACAGCTGAGGGTCTTATCCAGTCTGTTCGACGGTCGCGCTGATCGCTTAAATCTAATTTTAAAAAATGATAGAATCTCTTTGAGGATGAGGAATAAGCTTGAAGGGTATCGCGATCACCTGAGGGAGATCGCCCAACAGCTGAACCGCTCAGTGATTCGCCTCCTGGAAACTTCAAGTTTCAGCAATACAGAGTCGGATATTGTAGCGATGATGAGACAGCAGCAGTCAGACTTGAAGCGAATATGTGAGAAGCTGAGTAGCTTGACTGCATCGACCACGTAATTAACAGTAACGTATTGGAACTTAACCCATAACAGCCCAAAGTATTTGGAGTAAAGTTTAGCTTAAGAGGAATTGTAAGGAATTTTCCCATTGAAATACAAAATTTTAAGCTTCGAAAAATGCCTAATTTAATGAATTTGAGGTTTCCAGAGGGGTAATATTTTTTAAATTGTGACAAAACTGATCTAAAAAGATCCTCTCAAATAAAATTTTCTGTTTCCGAACGGCATTGCTGGGCGGTAGTGGGTTAAACATATGTTAATGTTAGGGCCAAGAGTAGTCTAAGAACTATGACGAGTATATTTATTATTACGAGTGTATTTATCATGTCAATTTGAGCATTTTGTACATGCCAGTTCGGGGATTCAAATTCTTTTTGTTTTGGAAAATTCCTGGGTATCTTTTATGGCAATTTTTTAACTAAGCAAAATTGGACAATAAAGAAATTTTAAGTTTTTTTTCTTGTTTTTTTTTAAAAAAATTGTTAATTTTAACAAATATATTTTCCAACATTTCAATAATCACTCTCCTCCCCGTAAAAATACAAAATCTCCTGGCCAACTTATTTTTATAAAGTTTTATTACTATAATAAAAAGGTTTCTAACATAATCCACTTTGAAGTCGTCACTGCGTTGGTAGTGCTTTGATCTCAAATATGAGCTGGCGTTTGAGCGAATTTTTAGCAAAATGGACAACTCATTCAATTAAATTGCAGGTACTTTTTAAATATTACGATGTTTAATTTTTGCGTCTATTTCCTTTAAACGATTTCCCTTGTCCTTCAATCAATGTACCGTGACGAATTTTTCTGATCTAAAAAAGACTTGAATATCTAGTAGACTATTTTTAAGAATCTACCGTGCATGCTTTATCTATGCACACGGTCGAAAAACTGAGAGCAGTTAGCTTACATCTTGGTAACTCACTTGCACTCGCGTTAGTGAAGAGAGAGACACGATAATGGCGCACAGACTCGCAGTTTTGACTATGTTTTTCGCCTCGTTAGTGCTCTCAAAAGGTAAGTTTTCAGCATAAGTATTTTCAAAGTTTCCTGAATTAAGTTTTTGTATTTTGTTTGGATCCCTTCAGGAAAAATGCTCAATAAATTTTAGCGCCGTCGCTGGACTTTTCCATTTTATCTGCGTACAATATGCCTTGTCCAAAGAATTAGTATGTTTGGGCTAAGTTTTAGTCTATAAATCATTCTGAGACGACGCCAATTTCAAACAATATTTTGGTTTGTACTTGTTAACCCTTAGGGTAATAAAATATTACCTGACCTAGGTAAGGTTATGTCGACGTTCGACTCCCTATTTTTGATTCCTTTTGAGACAACTAATCACAAAATCAAATTATATCTATGTTAAAATAGTTCTTACCCTAGCATGCTGACACTAAAGTTATTTTAATTATTTTTTA
>Ga0058701_10002261_pt1 | contig 14444 bp, 6 predicted proteins | sample AgamicOrMae_FD_97039 | JGI IMG/M metagenome (GOLD analysis project Ga0058701, IMG submission 97039) | Agave microbial communities from Guanajuato, Mexico - Or.Ma.e | ecosystem: Host-associated > Plants > Phyllosphere > Phylloplane/Leaf | place: Guanajuato, Mexico | collected 2012-06-04 | reverse complement strand
TAATATTAAAGTGAAAGGGGGGCCTATTATTCATATGTTAGACTACTCTCCGACCAAAAGACAGAAACTACTCACTCAGTAATCCGGACAAATCCGCTAATCCGACAGCCTCTTCTCCCGCTTGTGCCGGATTAGCGGGAGAGCACTGTAATTAGAAGGTAAAATTTGTCATTTCTTTTAGGAAAGCGTTCGGAAAGCGTACGGCTTTCCACTGAAATAATTTCTTAGTTCAGACCACGTTGGCTGAAATCGTTTGTTGAAACCCTTTCACCTCCATCGATTTGCGATATCAGCACAAAAAGCAGGTGTTAGCTTTGCCCACTTTGGCAGAATTCGATCGGAGCTTCGACTTAAATGCCAAAGTACTTCAGAGGGGGTGAGCGGCTCCTCAATGGACCTTGTGTGAACTCGTGAGGTGGGGGACGACAGGTGATCACTTTGGCCGATCAGATGGGAGAACACTTCCTATATTCTATTACAGGTATTTTAGGTGTTTGCGCAAGACTTCACCGATCACTGTCTCGATTTTAGAGGTTTACTTAGGATCCAGCCGGGTTCAGTTTTTCATTGCATTACGAAGATTAAAGACACATCCGCGAGCATTATGTTAATTGAGGTTTTACTATGTTCAACCCCCAACCGCCCAGCGATGCTGTTCGGAAACATAGAAATTTATTTTAATTGATTTTTCAGATCAGTATTTTCACAATTTAAAAAATATCACCTTACTGAAAACCTAAAATTTAATAATTTAGACATTTCCCAAAGTTTAAAATTGCGTATTTAAAGGAAAAAATCCTCCCAAATTCTCTTAAGCTAAATTTTACTCCAGATATTTTGGGCGCTTATGGGTTAACCTTGGTGACTAGGTTATGTTAGTGAGTAGTGTTTCGCTACCGCTCCGCTTGGCAGTCAAGCCTATCCGCGGCGGTGGCAAATCCTGAAAATTTCAAGTCCTTATCAAATTTTAGCCCATTTTTAATACAGTGACATTTTTTTTGGCACAATAATTTTTTCCTTACGGTAAGATAAAAATCTCGTTGCAGGAAAAAAATATAGCATCAAGAAAAAAAAATATTTTGTCAGTCAAGAAAAATTTTCCCGCTTAAACGTTCAGAGTAAACTGAAATTATTTAGCATTTTCTGTCCGGCGTAGCGCAGCGCCTATTCGAAAGGACTTCCATACTGCACGAGCCACGCGCCTTCAATCTACTCAAGTAAGTTTGTTGTTTTGCATTAAGAGAGAGCTACAGGTGTGGTACGGCCAGTGAGGGAGCCAGAATACCCCGCTAACCCCCCCCCACTACCCCTCACCCTCGTTCCATCGCCGTGCCGCCGGGCCCCACCGGGTCGCAGGTGCACCCCGATATTACGAGGGGCGAATACCCCCTCCCACTCCCCAGGAACCACTTATGACGTCACACCTTAACCCGACCATTACCAGTCTCATTACTAGAGCCCGGCCATAACCAATTACAGGTAATATCAACTACACTCCCCTTATATTTTAAGTAACGACCAAATATCTTTGCAATTTTCATGGCAAGTGCTCCTTACACCGATAAAGGAGATGGTTTTCAAGCCAAGACTTAATTTAAGCCTTCCTCGATCGTGGAAGCTCCCTATAAGTTTCAAACGAAGAATTCCCAATCTCAAGTTCGCACAGTAACAATGAAACACCTGTTTTAGGGAGTTCTTATATGTTTTGGGTGTGAAACTAAAACGGGGGTAGTACGGATTTCGGTTATTTTTTGAGACACATATGTTCAGCGAAATTTAAAAGGTCTCGGCGAGAGCTTTTCATTAACTCACTGCCGCCCAGCGATGCCGTTCGAAAAGAGAAAAATATACTTAAGAGGATCTTTTCAGTTGAGTATTGTCACAATTTCAAAAATATTACCCCTCTGGAAACCTGAAATTTAACAATTCAGGAATTTTCCCAAGCTTAAAATTGCGTATTTTCGTGGGGAAAAAAAATCCTTCCGATTTCTCTTGAGCTAAATTTCACACCAAATACTTCGGGCTGTTATGATTAAAGGCTGAAAAATAAGTCTAAAAAAACAAAAAAAAACGTTCTAACTCAGTTTTAGTTTCACTCCCAAAACAGGTAATAACACCGTAAAATAGTAGAAGCTACGCTTTTACTATGTTCTGATGATCGAAGAGTGTTAGCGAAGCCAGGCACAGGGCACATGACCTAACCATGTTGGTTTAACCTAAAAAAGTTAGGTTTATCCCAATGACTAATGCCTTGCTTCACTCGCTCAGCTATCACCAAGTCTAATGCTGCTTACTTCTTGGTAATATCCACTGTCGCCAAAAGCGGACTGATCGACTGCTACATTTGGTTAACCTAGGTTAAGTTTGGTTGGGTTACAAGCCTATTGCCTCGCTTTGGTTTCGCTCCGCTCGGACGAAGGATGGATCGCGAAAGGCGACTCTAACCTTTAAAATTAGCAGTGAATCTGTAGCGTCCAAACAGCACATTTCTATGCGGAGCCTTTCTGGTATTCTGCGCTGAAACAAATCTCTGTTTCCCGATCCTGTGAATAAAGAACCACTTCTGAAGATCACAAAAATCTCTGCTAAATTGAGGTGAATCTCTGGGGGAAAATTGGAAAGAATCCATTTCGTTTTCGCGAGAAACAATGTCGGCAGCTTTTCCTTTTTTAAGCGCAACTTTCTCGAAAAACAAAAGACACTCGTTTCCGGATCCCCCAACCCCACCCCCTAAACGCGACTGCGGTTAAAAGCGGACTTTTAACGAAGCATCTCGTTCGCGAATTTTCCTTTCTGCACGCCAAACCATATATCACGTTCCGGGAAAATGTTGCTATTGCATACTGAATCGACTGGACTTAACCACAGTCAAACGTTTTACAAAAATCCTCACTTTTCTGTACTGAGGCGGTAAAAAACAAGAGAAGCTCCAACACGAGTGAAAACACATTTTACTGATGGTACTGCTTGTCAGTGAAGCTTACTCCACTAGTCAATGAAGAATAACATGGCATCATTTTTTTTAAGGAAATGAAGTAATAATTAAAAATGTGAGCATGTAATATTGAGTAAGTGTGAATGGTTGCTGTAATAAAGCACATTCCGATTGGAGAAAAATCCTTATCAGAATTACAAACTATATTTTGTTAAGATAGTACAAACGAAACACCTGCTTAATGGAGTTCCTACCAGTTTTGGGCAGTGTGAAAATGAAACAAGGGTAGTACGTATTTTATTTTTCAAGGTAGACCAAAGTTCAGCCATATCATTCAATAGGGCTAGGTGTGACAGCTTTCCATTGATGTAGCTGAACGCAGGTTTATCTTGAAAAATAACCAAAATACGTACTACCCCCGTCTTACTTTCACACACAAAACGGGTGAGATCTCCCCTAAAAAAGATGTTTCGTTTTTACAGAAGCGAAAAGAGTCTAAACTTCCTGGGCTTACATCGCTTGTTCGCCCTTCCAAGAAAAAAAGAAGAAAAAAAGGTAAATTTTTGTGTATGATTCTAAGTGGGTTAACCCAAACTATAATGCGTTTTCGTTGTAGCTGTACTGGTTAGGTGCGTTTGAGCGGGAAGTGTGGCAGCACTGACGTCTACGTGTCGCCTGAGAACTGCGAGCAGCGTTTAAAAAAGCGCGCCATGAACGGAATCGACTATGAGACCTATAATATTTCTTTTACTGTCAAAGTATTCCATTAAAACGACAAGACCGCACATTCAACAAGTTCGCCTGACAAAGAACCGACAACACAGGGAAAGTCTCTCCGATTCAAAAGCGCGCCACCCGGGCACGTGCCACAAGAACCACCAAATTTACTTCCCACCAACACTGAAAAACAAACCCCTGTTCTAAGTAGTCCCAAACCTGTTAAGTGTACGGGCAAACAGGAGGAGGGTGTACATTGATTATTTTTAAAGATACTCCTATCAGTAATCATATCAATTGAGAGCTCTTGACGAGACCTTTCCATTGAAGTAGTTTATGATAGGTTTATTTTTTAAAAAAACGCTCTTCTCCTGTTTAACTTCCATACCTAAAACAGGCATGGGACCACCTAAGAACAGGGGTTAGTTTATAATAAAAAAATATATTTGATTTGAAAAAAAAATACTCCGCAGGACTACCGGAACATATTTAAAAGTTGCTATTTAACTGACCGTTACAGTTAATAGTACAAAGAGTATACTTACAGTTAACGGTATTTTAGAGTATAACCCAGGAATTTACAGGAATTTTTCACAATTAAAAATAATGCCTTTTTTGGGAACAATTGTACCCATTCTGGGGTGAAGGCATAACGAAATTATGTCAAGTTTTTACTAGTTTTCAAGCAAGATAGGCCCACCTACAGCCATATCAGTGGAAAGCTCTCGCCGAGCCCTTTTCATTGATATGGTTGAATATGGGCCTGTCTTAAAACTAGTGAAAACATGATATGGTCCCGTTTCACCTTCACGCCAAAATGGGTACACGTGTTCCCAAAACAGGAATTCTCATCAGTGTTTCAATTTCTTTTTTTATTGGCAAAAGACCACTATTTTGAATTCAAGTAGTTCACCCATACGTGATATCATTACAGAGTTTAGAGTAAACCTACATTTTCAGCAAACTTCAAGCCTCCGTTAGGTTAAGTGTCTTTTGTTCCGATGCGATACACAACAGGTAGAAAATGCAACCTTTAAGGGTCGTGAGGTTGTGTCTACTGTACGAAAACTGAAACGAGTAGTTTTGAAAAGAAATTGCGATGAAAAAGCGACGACGCCGAGAAAGTTTTTAAGCCTAAGTTTGAGGCGATAACTGCAGAATCTCCACCGGGACTGTAACTGGAGCAACTGCCTTTTCATCAAGCAAAAGTTTACAAAGGAAAATCCTTTCTATTTCGAACGGAAGACGAGACACGAGCAGAAAAAAAAGGACGGGGATAGAAGAGAACAAGGAATCCGCTACCATTTCACTAAGTGCCAGCAACAACAGTCCCCCCCAACTGAGCGAAAAGATCCCCTGTAATTTTTACTTCTTGGTATTAACATTACCTTCGCAATTCACCTTCTCGCGTATAGTGTTACACGTATGGGGACGTCCTGCAGCAACACGCGTTGTCCGATTAGTTAGATTAACTTCAATTAAGATCTTTCATTTTTAAGAGCAAGTTCGCAGGTGACCTGCTTAAAGTCAACATGAATTAAGACATTCGCTTTGACCGATCTTGCACCACGGAAAAAATGGTTTTGTTACGGCAACAAAATTAGGGACAACAAATAAATTTTTTGTTGCTGCAACCCAAAATTTTGCCGCAGCAACCAAACGTTTTGTTGATAGAATCAAACATTTTGTTGCTGTTACAAAATATTTTTGTTATCCCTATTTTAACAAATGATTTTGTTGGTATAATCAAACCTTTCTTTCCGTGACCACAGAGGTCTACTGATTGCTTGCCTGGTCCGGTTTTTGCAGGCAATTATAGAGCACGGATCAGATATTACCAGGTCATCAAATACTGATCAGAAATTGATCTAATAGTAGACAATTGTTTTAGATCAGTACACGACCAGAGTAGACCAAAGGCCTTTCAAAAGTGTCAAGATCTAAAAACAATATTGACGAATGAAGAAAATTTAGATGTAAAAGTATGATTTTCTTGAGGTGTAAAAAGAAATATAACTGACCTTAAGAGTAGGCGTTGTTTTTTTCCTAAGAATGTGAATAATAATTATTATTATTATTGTTTAAGGTCCAGCCCGACAGCAAGGTCATTTCAGAGCCGCTGTAAGTAATTGATCTAAAAAAGGTGTAAAATCTTACACTTCAACCGTTGCACGATCAAGCTTAACTCATAACAGCCTAAAGTATTTGGAGAGAAATTTCGCTTAAGAGAAATTAGAAGGATTTTTTTACACTAAAATACGCAACTTTAAGCGTCGGAAAATGCCTAAATTATCAAATTTTAGGTTTCCAAGGGGGGATATATTTTAAATAGTAACAATAATACTAAACTTGATTCTCTCATACATTTTTTTTCTGTTTCCAAACGCCATCGCTGGGCGGTAGTGAGTTCAAAATGTTAACCTTCAAATGAGCCTTCCCATGCATAACATGGACGAGAACATAACTTCTAATCCCATCAACAAAAGTTCTTGTTTTTAGAAGGCAGTGAAAGGAAATCAAAATGCTTTGAGCCTCGCTTCGCTGTCTCTCCGCTGACGAGTTATCTTCGCGAGAAAAAGGTAAAACACTTGTAAAAATACGAATTATTAAAAAAAAGTAAACACGGGATTCCCGCCGCGTTCGCAATGAGATAAGTGACTGACCAGCAGTGCGAGCGCGACAGCTGCTCGCGCGTTATTTAGCATCACCGTAAGTGCTTAACGCGCCGCTATGTTCTCGACAACACTTTATGATAATTTGATTGCAAGCCACATTTGGAATCAGTGCGTATACTATTGTTCACCCTCTCCCCTCCCTACGTACCTTATTCACTTACTCTCGCAGCTAACTGGTCTAGCGCTCTCTTCGTCTGGCCCAGCAGCCCGATCATCTTCCCTCTCTGTCTGGCGATCGATGGTGGCGCTGAGAGAGAGTCACCGCGCTCTGAGAGAGCGCGACAGAGCTAAAGAGTCGGTTTCCTTGGCAACGCTTAGAGGGTGAAGTTCCCTTTAGGCCTTCTATAGATTACTGCACGGAGGTGAGAAGGCCCTAATATGTGCCAACGTACATAGAGGTACCTAGACTCTGATCAAATGTCACTATAACTCACCCACACTGAATATATGCCTCTTTTGGTTGCACATGCTTTGGTTTACTTAGGTGATCGAGCATATGGCGTATTTCGGGTAGTTTCACACACAGACGCTTTAGTGGGCATGTTAAACGATGTCGGAGAGAACTTTCCATTAAAAACGCTTTTAATGGGTCTGTCTTGCAAACTATAACCAAACTGCGGCAGATGCCTACTTCATCACAAAATATACACAGTAAAAAAATATTCCAGTTTTGGATAGTCTTGGACCTGTTTTGGGTATGAAGGTCAAACGGAACAAGAGCGTCATTAGGTTATTTTTAACTTTAGAACAACCGTATCAATTGGGACGGATTTCGTCGATAAGTCTTACTTTAATATGGTTGATAGATTAATCTTTCGAAATAACCCACTTTTATGCTCTTTTCCCTGTATTACCTTCATACCCAAGACAGGCATGGGACTACCTAAGACAGGTTTTTTACTGTGCATGGAACAACCCAAAACAGACTGAACAGGACTAAATGACTGACTAATTCATAAGCAATATTTTTATCGGTGTACTAGAAAGAATCCTTCAGATCCAGAAGCAGGCAATGGTGCTGAAAACTTTTATTAAAATAGTCGCAGTTGAGAAGCAAAGCGCACGATTTCTGGGTTCAATTAAAAAAAAATAATAAAAATACAAAAATAGAAAAAAAATGGAGAGGTGGAGATTTGAACCTTTCAAATTTTCAGGCGACTTGACAATTCTTTCGGCATCATTGCAGAGTCTCCACATGAAAGAAACATTAGCGCGAGCTTAATGAAGTAACAACGGTAAACCCGGGCCGCGGTTGAGATATGCATTACCGAGATAATACACGGGCTTCAATTGCAGAACGGCGTTGTCCTATAAGCCTACAGACAGCCCGGCACAAGGTTTCATTACAGCGCGAACCACCAAACGGATTTTGATGATACTACAACAGCGTGCTTTCCGACTAAATAGCCCGCTCATTTCGCCACCCCCGTTATTTACCCGCCAAAAAATGCCCTGATCTCCCCCCTTCCCCTATCACGAAATTTAATACATGTACCACGACGGTAACCAAAGTGATTAAAATCACATACAACTTTTACTGTAGGTTCTTAATTTTTTCTTGGGGGGGGGGGCATTCGATAGCGCCAAAAACCACAAGCGCCAACGCCGCAAGCGCCAGTCCGTAACCTCCAAACGAGAAAAGTCGCAAACGCCAAAGTTCGTATAGGTTAGGTCAAGTTAGGTTAAGTTAGGTTAGGCTAAGTTAGGTTAAGGATAGTATTGCGGTTAAGACCTTTCGCGTGTGCGACTTTTCTCGTTTGGCGGTTACGGATTGGCGCTTGCGGCGTTGCCGCTTGTGGTTTTTGGCGCATATGACAGCTACCATTTTTTTTCACTCCAAAACTTTAAGTCAAAACAAAAACAAAAAACGAAAACAAAGAAGAGAGTGCTGAATAGCAATTTGGCGAGACGGCAGTTCGTTTTAGCCCGGCGCAGCTATCACAGGCACCTTGCCGCTGAGTGCACAAATTTTGCCACACAGTTTACAGTCTTAAAATAATGTTAAATCAGGGAAATACTGCGGAGGCAGCTGTTCTGAAGCTCCGCACCGAATAACCTGCTCGAAGCGCTGTTTAAGGACCATTCTTCATCTTTCGTTTTATCAGCACGACACGGCGGCGGCTGCTGTTTGGGGCCGGGGGGGGGGGTTGCTACCAGGTGGCTTTTACCTCTGAAGGTGACAGCATTAAAAAAAGGAACAAGCTAAGAAGATGCCCCTTGAATTACCCCTTAAGACGATATCTTTAAAACAACAAGTCCCATAACAATTAATATCTTATCTGATAATAAATCGATTACCAGGGGAAATTCGTTCTACACGCTACAGACTCCAGGGGTAAACATGCACTCTAAGCTGGAGTGAGCCGCAGACTCACTCGAAACTACACTGAAATTCACTCAACAGGAGTTATTTTCACTCAAAATCTTTGGGGCTTTGAATTTCACTCCTGGAATTAATTTAGAAGAAACGGACCAAAAAATTGTATTTTCCCCTCTCCATTTTTTAAGATAAACTCGTGATCAGCCATATCAGTGGTAAGGTCTTCAAGAGAACTTTCAAAAAAATAGGACTGACCATGGGCCAATTTATGAAAATACGCTCACAGTAGCGTTTTGAAAGAAACGGGGCAAAATATCGCTTTTTTCAAGCCTACATTTTTCAAAATACACCATTGATCAACCATGTCACTGGGATATTCTTCATGGGAGCTTTCTTAAAATAGGGATGAACATGGGTACCTCTCAAAAAGAAGTCTCACTATTTCGTCTCAAAACCTCCAAAAAGAGGCCCAGAGTTACTAGTATTCACTCCTCCTTGGAGTCGGAATTCACTCCAAAAAAGTTGTCTTCAGCGTAAAGTCGAGAAAAAAAGCCGGACAGGGAAGCATTCCCTTAACCCATACTTATTGCCGAAAGAGTTATTAACAAAAGTCTACCGATGCTCAAAGAAAAATAAAAAAAATAACCAACAGACCAAATAAATCGTAAAATGGTAAGTATAAACCAATCATTTTGGGATTTCGGCAATACAAATGAGGCATTTTCACGCAGATTGCATGATAATTTACGTCACGATTTCGTCACCTTAAGTAAACATTTGCAAGAGGGTCGAGCACAGTCCGTTGGGATAAATAGGTTAGTTTACAATTCACCTTTCAGTGCAGAGCCTTCAGTCTGGGTTCACTTCTGGGAGATGAGTTTAGCACAGTTTAAAGCGATAGAAGCAGGTTAATTTAAACACAATTAGCAAATCTCTCTTGCCTTAAGCCTTCTGTTCAAGAAAATCTAATTTCGTCGATGAAAATTGATGACTGCGTATCCGGTTTATCTTTAATAAGAGTTTAATTTCTTTTTATATACAACCAGCCTTCCTCCGCACGACTAAATTTAGGTTATTTGTAATAATTTGTAATCAAGGAGCGACTTGGCTTCATGTAAGACTCCAGCAAGCTTTTAATTGGCTCAGCAAATCACAAAATATTCCTGCGTAACACCGAGCCGTAATACAGTCCTACTGTAGCACTAAATGAATTTACAGCGAAAGTTTCCTTGTCTTGGCGTAACTTGAAGTCTGTTCCGTGTACTAATATGAAGCCGGGAGGAGAGGGCATTCGTCAACGCTTTGATGACGTCACAATACAATTTGCATTTATTTCATTAACACTCTTTAGAAACACACCAAGCTTAATCAAAACTTAATACCTGTCCTCGCAAGTTTCGTACCTCATTATATTTGTTAATTTAGTGAGTACTCTCCATCGTTCCCGAGGGATTTGGTTAATTGGTTTAGGGGACTGCGAGGATTTCAGACACTGATGAGTATTTTTTAATAAAGGTACGAATACTGTAAAGGTAAAAATAGTAATGTTTTACACTGGTACCTCACTTTGGGGTAGCTGTCATAAACGCCAAAAACCACAAGCGCCAACGCCGCAAGCGCCAATCCGTAACCGCCAAAACGAGAAAAGTCGCAAACGCCAAACTTCTTAACCGCAATACTAACCTTACCTAACCTAACTTAACCTAACCTAAATTAACCTAACTTAACCTAACCTATCGGAACTTTGGCGTTTGCGACTTTTCCCGTTTGGCGGTTACGGACTGGCGCTTGCGGCGTTGGCGCTTGTGGTTTTTGGCGCTATCGAATGCCCCCCTCACTTTGTATCATCCTGCGGAACAGAAAGAATGGAATTCTGCACTGAAACATTGCAAAGGTCGAATCTTCTAGTTTTTGTGTCACTCTGGTTTAATGACTGAATGAGATATAATCTCATAGCAGAGGTTAGGTTAAAGTGAATAATAATGTTTGATCAAACGCCTTGTGCTTCACTTCACTGCTGCTCCACTCTCCTGTCGTTTTGTTAGGAAGTTTTAGTGGGCAGAAAAAAATAGGAATACCGAAGATAGGCAACCGCTTCGCAGGGATGTTATGCGGTTGCCTAACTCTTTGGTACAAAACTTGAACGAATTTTCGGAGCACGATTTACAGTTGCTGCTATGACACAAGGATTACACTATTTATTTCTAAAAACGCCGATATGATGCTCCTTAGGGGTGATCCATTAAATACGTCACAGAGGGGAGTGAGAGTGTGTCTATATCCTTGCCTGGCGCTTTGTATTGGTCCCGTTGATATTGGGATTTTTCCGGATTTAGCGTGAAGACCGGGGCTGGAGGGGGGAGGCAAAATGACTGTGATCTTATCCATGGATAGCCTCGAATGTGTACTTCTTTCGCAGGTGATGTTCAAAAAGGAAAAAAAAAAAAGACAAATCCAAGAAGATCGATTTCCTTATCGCGTCATGCCGCAAGAAGAACTCAAACATAACATTTTTCATGGACTTGAAAATTTTCCGCGTAAAAAAAGGAAAATTTACGAAAAAATTCAAGAAATTTTTCTTTGTTTTTGGTGTTAAAAAATAATAACTCACGATGTTTACGCAAGTCAGGGGCCGTCCTTATACTAGAAAATTCTTTCAAATTGGCATTTTTTTTAAATTGTAAACTTTCTTTCCAAAATTAACATTTTTTTAAAAATTTCTATAATTAGTGTTTTCTAGTTTATTTTCAATTACTACGTGCCTTTTTTAGAGGAAGAGGGGGCACATCAAAGGCACGAAAGGGCCCCAGGGAGGGAGAGGGGGGGAGGTACGTATTTCCCATCAAACTTCAGAGGAATTCAAAGCAAAGGTAAAAAAATCAATGCCGCCAATCACGATAAGTTGACGAAAAAAGATGCGAACTGTTTAAGCCGCTTCTTACTTTAAGAGTTAAATGAAATTGCATACTGTACTCTAAATAGCATTCAACGATTACCGCGAGAAATAGGGAACGTTAAATAGTAGCAACATTTTCCGGTCGCCGCTCTTCCTAAATGAAGGCATTTCTATTTTTCATTGAGCATTTTTGAAGAAAAGTATAAAAAGCTCACTAAAGCACTGGCACCATTGAACCAGGGTACACATTTACACCAATACAACTGCACTAACCAATTAAGCCTTAACAACTGAAGCTTCTCAGTGCCCTTTAGGAAAGACCTCAATATCCGATTTTTAAAAAGACGGATTTCAGACTAATAGCTATTTTTGTATCTGCGATACGGGACTTTGTTTGCTTTCTTTGTTGGAGTGATTTTAGGTCGTAAGCGACGAGCAAGTTCTTCGCTCTAACTCGACTAAAGACGAATGCTCAACTAAATTTCAGAGCAACTGCGTCAAAATCCGGCCGATGAAAACTCTTCTGGCAAAAAAGTGGGCTGCGTCGCCAAGTGCGATTTTCCTCGCTAAAAGAATTCATTACTTGAATCAAAAGGCAGCTTGAAAGGGCGCCTCCCCCCGCATCTCGGCGTCCCATTCTACCGCGTCGCGAAACAAACGAGCCGAGGATCAATTTTCCGCGCTCAATCTGATCGCATAAAAAGTCTTACTAAATAAGGCTCGCGATAATCGACAGACTAAATATGTCAGCTACTATAAATGGCATTCGATTTTGGGCATATCGCCGCGTCGCACCACACAAAGGCGCCACGAGATGAGATAAAATCTCGTAAATTACGGGATCCATTTTACTAAACCTGTTGCTAAGAGCGCTCGCGCTGCTACTACGCGGAGACTAGCCCAGAGTGATAACAGCCAACGCTTCGCAGACTCTATCCGTCTCCGTCCCTCCCGCCAGGCCCGGATACGGCTGTCTCTCTCCCTCCGAACGGCGCGCGGGCGTTTCGGGACGCTACCCATATATTTAAATACGGTGTTAGCAGCTCGCGACTCACGACACGAAGCAGCACAACGCAAACACCGCACCTCTGCGTGCCGCGTGTTATTCAATAAGTATAAATCGTGGCGGAGCCGGATGAATCGCGCGGCTTCGCCTGCTTTCGCCGAACTTCGGTTGGTCAGCAGTTGCTCGCTTTGTTTGTCCTGTCCGTAAGGGCCAGGGCAGGGCCAGGGCAAGGGGAGATGAGTGGGTTTGCTCCGAGGCGGCCTTGGACTAAATATGACGCTGGACAGTAACCCCGCTGGCCGAGATGGCTGTGCGGTGCGCTCAGACCGCTAAATCTTTGCTCTATGGAAGGGGTGGCGTCACAAAGCAGGCAGTCAGGTTGCCTCATCAAGGACACCGAAATCAGCTTACGAGCCAAACATAAATCTTTTGATGACTTGAATATTCTTCTCTGATGCCCATGAAAGGTCTATGAAATTTTAGTTTTAAAAAAATCAGCAAAAATGTGGGGTTAAAATTTTGCAAAAGTGTTCTCAAACTGATGAAAGTCTTGATAGGCTAACATAGTAAGTTGAGATAACACTTTTACTTGAAATACATAAAATATTAAGAGATTTATGTAGTTAAGTAAATAACTGGATTGGATCAAAAACAGCCAATGAGGATATAATGGGTAAACGAAACTAGAAGTATCAAAAATAACGGGGGGAAAGACATCACTGATAAATACCACAGTGAGCCAAACAGGAGAAAACGGGACATTTTTATATCCTTTCTTTCATGAAACTCGCACAAATTTTCACAGGTAAAAAGGTATTTCGACCAAAATCCTAACATGCATTCTTCCTTCACAAGAGAGTTGGTTTTATAGGGAACGCCTCTGAAATGGTTTGAATTTCCCGCTTATTTAAAGAGGGAAATCAGTCTGAACGAGGAGAACTTTTCAGTGGGTGTTTGACAAAAAAATAATAGCTCACAGTTGATCATCTTATCTTTAAATCTATGACAAATCCTAATATTCAGGGCTGCATTTTCTACTTATGTTTCACTTGATTTAACCTCCCTAAATACTTAACAAAATATGTGTTTTAAAACTGTTTTACCATAAAAAAATGTCCACCCGAAACAGGTGATATCACAGCCGAGTTAAAAAGTACCAAAAACACGCAAAATTCTAACTCCAATGATAAAGGTTGGAATTTCTGCCTTCGACTGCTTCTCTTGCTCCTTTGTAAGATTCCAAAAAAAATAATTCCATAAGGAATAAACAATAATAAAAAAAGTCACACGGGGTATCAAAATTTACAAGGACTGGATCGTCACTAATATACTATACAAGTAGGTACCTGTATTCTCGTAGTACAAAGGTACCTACAATCGCCATCAATAAGAGAAAGGAAAGAAAGGTGAAAGGCTTGCGGAGACACCTCATAAGAAGATACGGCCTCCCTGAACCCAGCTCGGACCTCCCTTCGGCTTCCCTTGGTCCCCTTCGGCTCTCCCTAGGGATACTCAAGACTTATCGCTTTTTTCATCAGCCCAGATTTCTCTGTCTCCTCAACAATTAATTCCAATGGAAGGCTGGGTAAACTGCGCGCTGCGCCGACCCTAAAATTATTCCCACCCTGAAAAGGCCTGCTTCTCCCGAGCCTTCTCATCCATAGGAAATTCTCAGTTTTCTTGTTAATTGCTGCAAATAAAGAAACGCCTGGCGTTTCCAGCCTTTTAAAACATTTTTTTTCTTTCAAATATAGTAAAAAAATATTTAAAACACTTCCCCCATCGGTAAACGTAAAAAAAAAGAATAAAAAACGTATGATTAAGGAAAAAGAAAACTGCTGGATATTTCGCTGTGAGGTTGAGATTAATCAAATTAAATTTCTCCCGTTATATAT
>Ga0058701_10002260_pt1 | contig 14455 bp, 7 predicted proteins | sample AgamicOrMae_FD_97039 | JGI IMG/M metagenome (GOLD analysis project Ga0058701, IMG submission 97039) | Agave microbial communities from Guanajuato, Mexico - Or.Ma.e | ecosystem: Host-associated > Plants > Phyllosphere > Phylloplane/Leaf | place: Guanajuato, Mexico | collected 2012-06-04 | reverse complement strand
CCTCGCAAAATCGCGTAGATCCTTGAAATCTGGCCGGCTGAGTAAGGCTTCCACGTAGCCGCTGAATTGACCAACCCAACCTTACTCTGACGAAGTACGCGCCTGAGTAGGTACTTCTCTTTGTACGTTAAAATGTTCACGTCCCATAAGTGCTGTATGGCATGTTCTATTTTGACGTAACTTTCCTATTCACACCTCGGTGTAAGAAGCTTCATTTCTTGTCTTGGACTTTTCCCTGTATATCCTTTGGTTTTGGCTATGTTACATGTTGGCTAACGGACGTCATCCACGTTGAGCGCTATACTCGTTCTTTCTACCTCTTAAATGGCAGGTAGGTATGGAGAGGTAAAGAACGAGTAAAAATTAAAGCGACTTCAGTTCAAAAAATAAGTAAACAGTTGTATATGTTTTGTTTGAATGTACATCTATAGAATAAGTACCATTAAGTTTGGTTCATAATGTCGCCAAGGTTGCCAACTCATCTTTTAATATCATTTAAAGCGTGATCATTTTTGACATTCAAATTAGTCTTGTGATCGTAAATGTCCATAATTAATAATTGAAAGCAGAATACATGTGAATTTCAAATACGGAGAGGATGACTTTTATGTCTTAATTTTGGGCGACTCCATAACAAAACTTTTTTATGCATACGATTTCAGCCTGACCGGAAGTCACAATTTGGGAAAAAAGATGAACAAAAATGAAATAAACAAATCTCGGTATTCATACTCGGCGCAAGCTGTAAGGTGTATAAATTTAAAATGTTATAATCTGGATGGTCACTCCTTCGCATACAAAAGAGATGATTTATTTATAGCCATGGAATAAACACACTCATAGACGGTTCCTTCAGGTTTGATCCCTTCCAAATGGTAATTTTATGAATGGCAAAGCTTAAAATCTTTACAAACAAAACATAACTCAATCAACACCTTTTACTTCGTTATTGGAAAAGATTAACTGTTATTGAGTTGTGGGGAATTCGTTCCTTTGCCTGATGATGTATAATAGTCGTAATCGATGGATCTCAATACAAGAGGCCAATTCAATCGGGGAAGGATGATTGGATTCTAAACTAAGGATTTCCAGCTCATTTCCCCAGCCAAAAAAATGGCTTTATGAAGTCGCAGGCACACTTTCTCTTCTTAGAACACGCAGAAACTCAACGGGTTTTTCAATGATTTTTTTTCAATACTCGATAACGGTAGCAGTGCAATTATTAGTCAAATAGGTTTAACCATCCGTTTTTCACGTTTTCCTAAATTCCCCGTATCATCCTTTAGATTTTTTTCAGCAGAACACAACCAGGACAAAAACATTACAAAATGCTTCGGACTAGACCTACTGTTTGATTTGAAATAATTTGTATAGTTTAATATGAATTATTCCAGCTTTTGATGTCTTAGATTTATAGGATAATCTACACAGGTGGGAAACTACAACCCTTCCAATCGATTAATTGTTTAAATCTTTCACGAAGAATTGAAGTCTGTAGACTTGTGGCAGTCAAAGTTTTTAACAATAACAAACACAAAGACCAGTTGCCTTTGCCACTGAAAGTAGACGAAATACTCGATAAAACTAGGTCAGTGGGAAAGTCCAAAACTGAAGACAATTTTTGGCAGAGACGCAATTTCCTGACATGGAATGAACACGTGTTAAGGTGGCGCTGGCGGGGCGGGTGCGGTCTCAGGGGCGTAACTTTGGGGGTGGTTTTGTCGCATATTTATGACTTGTCTAGTAGAGGGCCAAGCCGCAAGGGTCACTTCGTGCACCTTCCCGCCCCGACAGGCAGATGTTTGCAAAGTCCAGCGGTGCGCCCTAAGGGTATCGGTTTCACCCAGGGTGCTTCTGGAGGTGCCTCTTGAGACTGGCTGGGCGCCCTGGCGCTGCGCTGTTGTGACAACAGGAAGCTCGTAAAGTTGCGTAAGTTTATTTGCGATGTTTGCGTTGAAATGTTTACGATTTTCAAAGTTTATCTCCGAAAAAATTGGGTGAAATAGCCCGTAAGAGAGATGACACATTGGTCTGTGATGAATTTTATGATCTTGGCGAAGTGTAAAAAAAAAACTGGTTAGTTCAATTTAGGTGATAATTAATACAGTCTATGTCAGAGTAGTTTTGCACGAGCCTTTCCAAAAGTAAGTTTATAGCTTTTAAGATCTAAGAAAAAAAATACAACTTTTTACGACATTATCTTTTAATTTAAAGAAAACCAACGGAGAGCACATAGAAAGCAAGGTTTAAATTTATGTAAAATACATTTTAATTCCCCATTTTCAGCTTTTTTCTCGTCACCGTCTCGTAGATAGTGTTGCGTGTTACGATAGTATTTTAAAAATATTTCTTTTAAAATCTTCTTTTGAACATCTTTATGAAGAAGTATCTTCTAGGCAAATCATGTGTTACCTTACTTTTGATTTATAGAATTTTTGTAAGTAACTTTTGACACTTGAAAAAAATAAAATAGTCGAAGTTTGTTGGTCAATAAAGTCCATTTAAATACCTCACTTTTACATGGTCTGAAGACTATATACAGTACAGCAAGCACAGGCATTAAACTTAACAGTACAGAGTATTTACGAATAAAGTGAATATACCCTTGACATTTTTTATGTTCATTCATCAACGAAATATATGATGAAGTTTGCTGCCACAAATAAATCTAGAGTGAGTTTACCCCAAGGCAGAACAATAATACCTATCAACAAATTAAGCGCCTCAGAAATACACACGACATTACTGTGTAGTATTTCGTGTCGTTAATTTCAATTTAAAATAAAGACCAGCCTAATAAGAAAGGGGACCGCTAGCAGGTTGAAGAACTCTAAAACCCAAACTCAGTAATTTTTACACACCTCCATGTTCAGATCGAGATGAAAATTATGTTCGTCTTATCTCATCACAATTAATTTATCGGTTCTTCATCAAAACACGGGGGAAACAGAGACGGAAAACGCCTCAGGCCTACCAACCTCACAGCTCGGAAATTCTATTGCGGTTTCCGCCATACAAATGCTCCAACTGCTTCAGCAGTTTTGGCAATACTGCAGGCGTTAGCAAACTGTAAATTTTACATGCTGCATATTTTTTTACGTGTGGCGCTTCAGAGTTCAACTTTTTGTTAGATTGTGTTTACAACCGCTCGGATTAGGTTAGGTTATTCCTGTTTGCGTTAACGCCTAGGTAAGCTTATAGATAGATTAAGATCTTATAAGAAGTCAGGTTTGTTTTGTGCCTCGCTTCGCATATCACCTGATGCCACTTATTTCTCGGTGACATGCTGCTGAAGTCGACCAGTAAGCTGCATCAGGTTAGGTGATCGGTGGTTTAAGTCAGGTTAAGAGCCTATTGTCCCTTTTAGGTGTATATTGGCCAGGTTCAGAGCTCGCTCCGCTCGCCCAGTGGACCGAAGATAGAACATTTTAGGTAGAAAACTCAATCTTTCAACTTCACCGTGCAGATGATGACTGTCGGGCACGCGAATACCTGCCCTGCTCATGACGCGGTATGTCAATAAAGTACGGAGAGCCGTAAAAAGATGCGTCTTCGAAAACAAACAATTGCTGTTAAAAGGATGCGCTCGTACGTCTGCATGCTAAGGACAAGGTTAATGCTTGCGTAAGTCTTTTTAAAGCCCAAACTAATTGCTGTTTTTATGATCTTTTTGCCTGCAAGCAGATACATCAATTCCGAGTTTTGCAGGTGCCTCTACAGAAAAAAAAAGCGTTTCTTTACTGACAGACATTTAGTCCAAGAAGCCTTTTTTCTTTTTTTTCTGAGCGCTCAAACTTATAAGAATGGTCATTTCACCGCGACTGAGAGGTACGAGACAGATTTTTATGGTTTCTCCACAGCATTAGTGGTCCTTGATCTGCCCATGGATTTTTTTAAAGGAATTTTTGTTACACGAAGATCCAACATTATCAGCCAAATAAAAATTGGATCACAGAGTATATTTTAATTCTTGTATCTTGGAACGATTATTAAGAGGTCTTTGAGACAGCCATGGATGGCTCTGCCTAATAAGCACGGCCGTCGAGAGTCTTTGAAGGCACCTTGCCAAGGTTCCGGGCAACTTACCCCCGTTTTCCCTTTCTTTACATTTTTTTCTTGCCTTTTCCATTTTTGGAAAGCTTTTCCTAGGCACAAGTCGCATCATATTGTTCGTTAGGTTGGGTGAACAGACACGTTGCGTCCTAGTGGAAAAAGATCTTTTTAAAAAAAATAATCTGTAGTACGCGAAAAGAATGACAAATCAAGGTATATGAAGACAACCCAATAAGCTAGCTCTCTTTATTTCATTTCATTCTCCGTTCCATGATTAACGCGGGAACATAACCAAATTAATTCATTCAACGCAAACGTTAATTGACTCCGCTAAGTAAGAGAGGCCCAACGTCAATAAAACGAGGAATTCTAAGTTGATATCTCATTTCCGGTCAAGTTCACTGAGCTTCCGAAAAATCCGATCCTCCTCCTGTTAAAAAGTACCGCGATATTTTCGCAAGTACTGAAACATCATAATTAATCCATCAAAAAGACAGACACTTCACCGCCTTCTGGAAAGGTGCTAATATACACGCCGAGACAATCAGAGTTGAAAAGAAAATGAAGGCCTCAGAGTAAGTAGGACCCACCCACAAATGCCCTCGTCAGCTATGACATTAATGGGTTCATACGGAACCACTGAGTTGAGCGATTAAAAGCCGCCGTGGAGTATTTTTACCGTAGCTGTGGCGTTGCACCGCGCCGCACATTCGCGTGTTCGTTCATTGAGTTGTACGCGTTACGAATGTTTCCAAGCGAGACCTTGGGAATTATCATAGAGTATCCGGCTGTGTCCAGAAAGGCCTATCAAAATCAACCGGGTCTATGGGCCAAAGTGGTCTAAGCTGATGATTTAAAGAGGAATGGTCCACTCCACGCAAAATATATCAGAGGTTTGCGACGTGCACCATAAATTTTAAAAGTTGCTTTTCCACCGCTAGTGTTCTACCGTTCGTAACTAAGCCGGAATTAGACAAAGGGCACTTAACTTTATCTGTTGTTGCCAAGCTGCGTAGGGCAATGATAATGCGAGCCAAATATGCCGATCCTTTGTACGCTTGTCTAACCATCATAGGTTGTTGTATGTCGTTTCTTTCCTGATGTAATTAATAAGGCTTATAACGCCAAAAAAAATGGAAAATATTATAATTAAGTATTTTTTATTTAGCGGCTTTTTTTTTATTTCCTATAATTTTTAAGAAGTTTCTCGGTAAAAAAAAAGAAGAAGAAAAACTCTCAATAGCTATTAATTTTTATGCGAAACTCAATAAATAAATAAAAAAACGATGTTCATGCTTTGATTTTTTATTTAAATTCATTAAAAACTATATTCCAGCGAAATGGGCTAAAATTAGATGACGAAATTTTCAGGATAAGTTCAAAATATGTATATCTATTGTATGACGAAGTCCGAGAATAGTTGATCAATCCATTTTAACGTAATTCAAATTAATATACATATTGTAGGCAACAAGAAAAAAATCCCGAAAAAACTCTAACTCCTAGAAAGTTTACGTGAGGAACGGATCGATATACCGCATTGATCCCTCTAACACGTTATGATGTGAACAACTTATATCTGTTTAAAAGAAAAATACAAGTTGAAACCAAAAATATGAATCCCCTCAATACGATTCTTGATCGCAAATAACTGTTCTCCGCTCACTCTTTAACTATTTCTTTCATCGGAGAAGCTCTCTAGAAAAAGAGTAAAAGAGTATTTGCAATCTCAGGGCCGCGCTTAGATCGTCTCATAAGCATGGACTTGAGATCCAGCCATTCAGCAATCAGTAAAGTTTTAATATCCTTAGGAACCTTCTGGCAGGCCTTAACTTAATGAAGAACATTCTCCACAAGTTGGTTGGTAGAGAAGAACGGAGTCAATCAGTGAAACGTGTGAAACATTCCGCTGAATTATGGACGCCGAAATCTTCACGACATATTATATCACTGATCCCCGTATATACACCCCACTCAGTTCCACGTGCGCCATCGTGAATATTTTAAACGAAAAATATTTTTAGTTCCGAAAATGCATATATACATTAAAAATACTTTGTCATGTTTCTTATCTTTCGTTATAGGGGTTTTGTGTTTTTGTGCAGTTTAGTGGAAATAATTTGCTATGATGGAGTTTTGCATTAGATTACGAATACGGACTTTTTTCAGAAGGAACCTCTTTGTTTGATAAAAGTCAAATTTCATTACATTTGAAATGACATTCCGATGTCTCAAAATAGTCCATTTGACCTTAATTAGTCACATTTTAGCCTATCAACATTCCGGAACTAACAAGTTAGCCCGTGCGATTGTGAGAAGGGTTGTCGGAAAAGGGTTATAGCCTGCCTAGGTTCGTATGAATAATAAAAGTTTTAATTACTGAAATAAATTGAGAACTTTACATTTAACTGAAATTAGTTGATAGAAATTAGGTGCGGCATATAAAGATGCCAGCGGGCGATTCTCGAATAAAAAGAGTATTATCTGATTATTACGAGACACAATGAGTCAAAGGATTTATTTATGAAGTCTCAAAGATCTTGATAACCGGGCTGAACTTTTAGGTTAAGTTGACCGGAAACCACGCGTCAGTTCTGCATCATTTCCGGGAGCTCAGCTACGGACACTGAATTTGAGCTTTCGGAGTCTTTAATGCATCAATTACAATGCCAAGGTGGTAACAATTGAAATAATTAGGCCCAGAAAATATATGTTGCCAAAATTAATGGAAATTAAACAAACGGAGCGTGAGCAAATAAAATGGTGAGAATATTATGAAAACAAAGACAAAAGAATTTTTACGAATGACAAATAGTTGGTTGATTCCGCTGAGTTAAAATTGTATAATCCGTTTCAGCAACATCTTTAACAGGGTACTACGACGAATTGAAGTGATAAAATAGGCACAGCCACAGGTAGGTACCACATATTACATAAACACGGATCTCCAGTCGAACTGTCCGTAGTACGGGTAATGCCGCAGGGATATCCGTACGGACGTCCGTTGAAATGGCAACAGCGCATTGACATTCGTACGGATATCCTCACCTAGTAACTATTTGCATGGATATCCATACTGTTAGCGGATATCCACACTGAATTATCTCTATTTTCGGACAGTTATCGGACAGTTTGACCTGGGACGTGTTTGGACTCTCTTACAATACGACCTGTCAATAACTCGCGCAAAGAACGGGATCGGGCTTGAAAACCGTTAATTTAGGTCAACTCGGCTTGGCTTAGGCCAAATTAAGAGTCTCGTGCCTTGATCCGCTGTCAATTCGCTTGGCTTGGCGACCTCAGGTAAAACGCAGGAGGTAGAATATTCATTTTTCGAGTAAGCAGTGCACAACCAACATTTCTTTCCGAAATCTCTGAATAATACTTCCACACCGAGACCACTTAACCATTACGAACAAGAAAAATGTTCCTTTTGGTGGGCTGGAATCACGGGTCACCACAGTTTGGGTGGAGGTCACCACAGGATACACCCCTTGCCACTGGTCCGATCCCTTTTACTCCTCCATTAACAAGAATTTTTGACAGGATTTTTTGCCGCCGTCAGCTAAGTCTATTTCTCTTTCCCCTTACGGGCAGAATTCATCTGCGGAAAGGATTTTTCGCCTTTGAAAACGTCCTAACGAGACACACGTGAGGCGTCAAATTCATTTTGGTGAACAGCTTCACTGCAATCCACTCAAACGTAGGTGAAAAAAAACACTCACCTCCTCTTTCATAGTGTTCCTTGAAATAAGACGCTTTAAAGTTCCGCAAGAACCATGTTCAGCTCTTCTCTGCCGTATAATACGACTGCTGTAAAAAAAGGCCATGTAAAAGCTCTTTTTCACTTTTCGGAGAAAAAAATGTTTGACGATCAGGCTTTCTGTGGCATGAAGCCTAAGAATTTTTAACTTGGGCATCACATCACCCTAAATATACTGTATTTAACAACATCGTATGTTCGTGCTACTTAAGAGCTTAGAGCTTTAGGGATAAAATAAACATGAACTAGTGTTGAGATACTGTTAAGGCCAGGATTTTTTCCTTTTGAGGAATTTCTTGCAAGAATTTGTGAAAAGTAGAAAATCTGGATACGAAAACTTCCTTTTCCTATGAAATGTATGTCACCGCCTCCACATTTAGCAGATTAAGTGTTTTGTCGCTTTGTTAGTGACACAATAAAACACGACCGCATTATGTATTGCGCTACGCTATGAGCCCCATGAATGTATTACTGGTGTCATTTATCACAATAACAGGCACGCGACTGTGGGGGCATTCCTCAACAGGTGATATTTTTCGCGTTTCCGGTTTACACAAACAAACTTTCCATGTCCGATTAATTTTGGTCAACAGCTGATTTAAGAAAAAAAAGTTACTAGACAGATGCTGGGACGCCTATCCATTGATATTCCTTATTGTCAGTTACGCTTGACAGGAGCACTCTAGTTGATAAGACATTTCGAACGAAAAGAATAATGAAAAGGCTTTGATATCAAAATTGCTAACGAAGGCAACGCCGTGTCAGCTGGCCAAGTTGTGCGATTCTGATCAAGTAAGTGTCTTCTTAGGGTGCAGCGCACAAACATGTAGTTCGAGGAAACACACATTGACAATTAGGTGCAGTAAATTTCGCAGTCCACGGGCTATTCATCACCTTCATGACCCTTGAACAAGTCCGCAGACAAATGGCGGCTTGAGATCGGAACACGACGGAGCTGTGTTGACACATTTAGCCTGACAAGCTCTGATGTGCCAATGATAAATTGCGATTTCCGCTTCAAATTCGCACCTGTGCTTAACGAGTTAAATAATAAGTGCGTTCGTTAAACTCGCTGATCCTTGTACGAGATGCAAAGGACTACATAGCGCGGTTCGGTAAATGAACGACTTGCGCGAGTTTGGACGGAACATGGTGGACAACTCCTCCCCTCCACTAGAGGTGCGGGTAAGTCGTCCGCCATGTTCCGCCCAAACCGGCATCGGGAAGGTACTTTGCCTCTTGCATTGGTGATGACTGCAAAGTGAATTTTCTATTCTCTTCTACACATGCCAGATATTTTTCGTTCCGTCTGATCTCCCCTCCACGATCGGATGAATTCGAAAGTTTCTCAAGGTCGAAATCAATGCCTCGAAACTCGGTCCACCTGAAATTTGCCAGCGGGGACTCTTGGCCCACCGCCCCCCGATAATTGAGCTCGTTTCGGCGGCGGTTCCCGCTCATTTGGCGGCGGCGTCTCGCAGGCGTCTCGCGGGCGTCTCGCGGACCCTTTCTCTCAAAGTATATCCGGCGTCCATTTTTCATACAGCCTCAAACTGGGCGAGAAATGAAGTGTGCATGGCAACGCCACACCGAGTATGAAACTGCTCCGTGGCAATTTGTATCGCGACACGAGTCAAGAGCAATTAGGCGGATTGTTATTTTTGGTAAGGCGCTACACCTCATATCTAATACAAACGCAGTTCGGCTCTTTCTGCTATTAGTTATCGCCCATTTCATTCCACGCTTGCTGCGGAACGTCCTCGCTACTGCCGCTAGGGGCAAGTAGGGGGCTAGAGGTTGGGTGTGAAGGGGCGGGGTGAAGGGTGGGGGTGGATGGGCAGGCGTCACGCGAGTCACACCGCCCGCCTCTCCGACTTTGACACTCTCTGATCTCAGCGGTGACGTGCGAAACCAACGAAACACTTACTCTCGCAGGAATCCGCTCGCGCAAGTTCAAAGGGAGAGATCAAACTTAAAAGCGTCGTCAGATTACGTAGGTCTAAGGTTACGCTGAGCGTAAGTTGTAATCAGAATCAGGCAGAGACCTACACATTAAAGGAAGCACCATTTTAGCATTCACACTTTTTATGTTGCACAAAGATGTCTTTTATGTCGCACAAATGAATGAATCTTATATAAAATACTATTATGATCTGGACGCATTTCTTTGAGTAAGAAATGTTTTTATGCCCTTATAAACTCTTGAAACCAAATCTCTTTTGGTGGAAAACTATGACGAATCCGACTTTAGTCAATTAAAATTTTGAAATATGAAAAGCTGGCAGAAAATTTTTGCGCGTCTTTCGACAGTTTCCAAAATCAAATAATTTTTTTTTGCAACAGAAACATTCTTGTTGTTTTTTTCTGTAAAACGTTTAGCTATAAATTTTCCAAAATTGAATAAAATCTTTTTTTACATGTACAGTGGTTTCAAGATAAGCAATGAGGTAAACAAGTATAAAAACAACCGTTACTGAATGTATTCAAAACGTATCTCATATTAAGTGACCCTTAATACTAGATACATATTTCATACAATGATCAAAACATGAAAATTAAAACGAATAACCAAACCACATAAAATGGGGTTCTCAATTACACAACCGGTATATAGATATTAAAAAAAAGGGAAGTTTAAAAGTTTGAGATAAATCAATGACGTAGTTTCTTCAAACGTGCAGAACTATCGTATCACATAGAGTCACTTAATACATCACACATTTTATAGGTAAAATCACAGGCAAGATCGAGATAAGATCATTTGATCGCGTCGCAAACAGCCCTTTTTTTCGGTCCTAACGTTGGATTGGTGAGAAATTTTTTACGGCTTTTTGATGAAATAGGATTTAGTGCGGAGATACCGATACAGGGAAAGATAGCAGCGTTGCCAACCACGAAAGGAAAAATCGTGGACGGTTAGGTAACTTCAACTTCCCTGACTTGAAATCAGAGACAAATTACCGGAGAGCAGCAGTGTAAAATGGCAGAGGATAACCATACGCAGAGTCGTCTTTTAACGAAACTAAATAATATAACTAGAAAGTTTTATCTCAATATTAGTGTCACATCTTTGAAACGTACAACCAAAACATTGCTTAGGCTAACTATCGAAACTGCCCTTATCCGTGCTTCTCCTAAACAGAAAGTGATTTCTGAAGTCGCAAGAATCAACAGATAACTGCGGTCCTTCAAGATATTATCAAAACAAACCGCGAAAGCTGCAACTAAACAAACATCCGCCCAAGCGAATTTGTGAATTAAGTTTTTAATAACATAAAAACTTTGAGAAAAGTAGGCTAATGAAATAATGTCGCACGCTGGGTAACTCAGAGCGTGCGTCCTTTTATATCGTCCGGAAGTATGTTTTTTTTTTCGTAACTATGAAAAATTTACGGACACCGACCTTAAACTCACAGAGCGCGCAGTAGGCTATGCCTCCACAAAACAATACCAGAAAGAAATTAAGTCGTAGGCTATGCCTGGCATCAAAATGTTTCGAAGAAGTATGTTTAAAAACTGTTTTGCGAATAGCCAGTTATGACCAATTTTATAGAATTCCTTTCTTATATTTTACGTTCATGGCCCCAGGTCTAAGAGTTCATTCAATGTATAATTTTTCGGATCATGTTCATTGATATCGCAGGAACAGGATTGCGATGAAAGATTCGCAATAGAATATCATTCTGTGAAATGTCTTTTGAAAGAATACCCCTTGAGCGGCAAGATGTAAAATTCTGCAGTAATAAAAGCAATACCGAAATCATAAAAAGGCACGGATTTTTTATTATTATTATTATTATTTTTTAAGTTTTAAGTAAAATTCAGTCATCGAAAAAGAAAAGCCGGCCTTTCAAAGATATCGTAAAGAATATTTTTCAACGTGGTTTTCTGCCATTTTGTTGGCTGCTTTCGGGTTGGCTACATTGAGCATACCTATTGAGGAAAAGAGATGAAACGAGGTAGGAGATAGAGGGATAACACAATGACAATAAGAGAGAAAGAGAAGGTAAAGAAAGAAAACAAAACAAACAAACAAGGAAGGACGGCGAATCGTGACATGGGGCGCATTATATGCAAAAGATCGGCAAAAAAGAAATCGAACAAAAGCCCCAGCCAGGCATTTTCTTGTGAACTTACAAAATGGCAGTTGAAATGAAACTCAAATCAAATCGTCTTTTTTTTTCGTCTTGTTTCGAAGCAGCTTGCCACTGCTTCTTTTTTTCCTGGAGAGTAACCTGTGCGAAATATCAGTAAGCATAAAAGTTTTGAATGCATTACCTGGTCTTTTTGTTGTATACATAATGCGATGTGTTTTGTATTCAGTGAACTGTGGTGATTTCATGAATGCATTGCATTGTTTCGGTTCGATTTGATTTACAGAGGTTTTATCCGTGCCTTTTGAACAGTGTCTTGCTTACGGACAGAGTAACTAACAGAGTACACCAGGCTTGCATCTACAAGTTACGTGAATTTACAAAATGTCCTTTTCGGATTTCTAAACTTAGCTTTCGGTTTACTCTCCAATCACTTCTATTTTAAAGTTATAAAATGTTTACGTGGTAAAAGTAATGGCAAACCGAACTTCACCGTTCCATCGCTTTCTAAGCTACAAAATTATGCTGAAGCCAGGCATCTAAAATTATTTTGCTTTGCAGCTCGCAAAAAGATATTAAAATACTGTATACTTTAGTTCTTAAGAAGTCCCCGTGATATTTGAAGTCCTTAAGCCAGCAACTATGAAATAACACCAGATATTCGCAATCTGTCGTTAAAATTTTATTATTATGATTATAATTTCCTGTAAGTCGACCAGCTACTAACCGATTTTGTCTCAATGGGAGGTTTGAGCTGTTCAGGTCGATTCGGCCATTATCGGAGAACGCCGCAACAAGGAATCGTTCCATAAGTCTTCCCATCCACAAGAGAGCAACAGAAAACATCTTTGATCGTGATTTCAAATAGCAAGAACAAGTTTATCTCCGCATTCCGCAACGTATTTGGTGAAATAATTAACAAAAATCTTACATATGTGATAAACCACTCTCATCCTCTCTATTTTCGTATTTGTCATATCCTCCCTTTCACTCCTTTCACTGCCTTGCCAAACATATACGCATCTTCCTTTCTCTTTTCATCCCAGAATTTTTTGTCGGTTTCAGATACATTTGATATGCCCACATCCTCACCATGTCTCGCGAATCTCTATCTTCTTTCCTTCTCGATTTCCTGACTTTATCAAAAGTAAGACCGAACTTTGCCGTGTCTCTCCTTAAGCAAAACAGCAACACGACATGCGTATCCGTTCTACCACCCTGGGAGTTTAATTTGCCCTGAAGATTGCTCAGCATAGATTAGGGTTTGGATGAAGGCGACGTGCTTTCTAACCATGATGCATTGACAGTTCGACGAGGACTATCTCATGCATGGGCACTTCCATTAATGGTCACACATTAAACTCCTATAGGTATAAAACACCCGTGTGTTCGAAGCGCCTGTGGGAGGGGGGGGCAAGTCTTGCAACCGAACCCAAGTTAACCCAACATAACCGTCGTCAAACTTGATGCCGCTTACTTCTCAGCGGCGGCTATTGTCACCGAGATGCAAGCAGCATCAGACTTGGCGAAGAACACAGTGAGGCGCTGGACACTCTCCGAGCGGGGCGGCAGCGGATTGAGGCACTAAAACTTTAAACTGGTGTTAATCGGTGGTTAATCTGAAGTAACGCTTACTTCGCCGCAGCAGCAGCCTGCCGACAATTATTAAGCGGCTACAGGCTTTGCGGCAGCCGCATTTAATAGCCGACAGACGGTCCGGTAGAGAAGAGAGGTACAAGGTACAATCTGGCATTATGTACCTAACCTGAGTTGACCTTCTTTAAGTGATTGTGGGTCGCTTATCCTCCTGATGTTACCAAAGGTTGAACTTGAACAGGGTTACCCCAGCAGAGGAAATAATCAAACCCTTTCAGGCTGACAATGAGTGGGTACGTAAGTCTAATGGAAACTATCAGAGTTGTCTAACACCGTGACTCAGTAAATGAAACCGTCTGCGTTAATCCGTTCCCGCCAGGCGATACCGTTTCAAAACAGCAGAATACACTAAAAAAAAGAAATGTTCAATTTACTAAAACTTAAAAGAATTTCGACCTCAAAGATTCGTTTATTGTTCGTAAATTATTCGTTTAACTGAATACTTTAGTGTCACTTCAAAGGGGTGGACTTTGCACCGTGTGATAAAAAGAAAATTTCACGAAAATATTTACGAAGTATTTTTTTATCAATACCGTACTGTGGTGGAGTTTCAAGCCGTTAATTACGAACAAGCAAACTTGGCGATTAAGTAAGTGAGCATGAAGTCTACATTGCCTTTATTTCGGTAACCGAAATGTTTGGAACGTCTTCCGGTTAGTCCGCACGGAACCTGGATATAAACGGGGAACACAAGGGGGCGCTGAGGTAGCTGTTAAGAGTACAGACCTCGGTATAGACGCTCGGCGCGGGCGGTGCAGCGCGGCGTGCTGTAGTTTTACGGGCCCAGCTCCTCGCGCCATTTCATTAGAAACAGTTCATAGATACAAGCAAGATCTCGGCCAGGTTTTTACGATAGGAGACCACCGAAAACACGTACACATAATTACTG
>Ga0058701_10002259_pt1 | contig 14455 bp, 5 predicted proteins | sample AgamicOrMae_FD_97039 | JGI IMG/M metagenome (GOLD analysis project Ga0058701, IMG submission 97039) | Agave microbial communities from Guanajuato, Mexico - Or.Ma.e | ecosystem: Host-associated > Plants > Phyllosphere > Phylloplane/Leaf | place: Guanajuato, Mexico | collected 2012-06-04 | reverse complement strand
GTTTTTACGCAATTAAATTCTAAAGTTGGGAAAAAATGCATGGGCTCTCATGGCAGCTCCGAAAAATGGCGCTAAAACTGTTGAATTATGATTGATAGCGTCTGATTGAGATTAGATGAGGATCGAAAAAACTGTTTCCAGTGGAGATTGGAGTTTCAGAAACAATTTTGTAAAGTTTGACGACAAACCACCGTTTCGTTATTTTTAAAAACTTTAAAAACACCCGCATTTTGTAGAAAAGAGAGACAAATCAGCAACTTCATTATTTTTTAAACGTATGAAATAAATTTTTACTCAGGTGGAAATAGAATGCGAAGAACAGGTCGTGTTAATACCAGTCGAAAGCGATAATTTTCTCAATTTTCAGATTTTTAACACGCGTTTTGAATTTTTCGATAAACTTGACTAGTAGGAAGCGTTGGAATATCCTTAAATAGGAGGATCGGTCATTAGATTCTGATATAGATATTATCTGATGTAGATTAGATTCCCGAGATCTTTTGAAGCCACGTGATGGCAAGTCCCCGGCAAGTGTCGTTAGTGAGCAACCATGCAGCCCGGGGCTGGTTGCCCAACGAGAGAGCGATCCTTGGTGCTCGAACTCTTCCGTTTTTGGGCACTTCCGTTTATCAATTTGTTTGGCAGAGTGGCCTGCTGGGAAGGGATTACTCAATTTGGCGCGAGCTATCCATCATGGTTATCTGCTCAACGCACTGAACGATTTCGAGAGTTGGTTGCCGTGAAGTGCGCGCGCGACGCGAAACGACGTTCCCGCCCGACCATTTACATCGTAATAAAATGAAAGCCGCGGAGAGAAAATGAATTTTCGGCCTTGTTTGGAGAGTCGACCAACCAAGAATACCCATGCATTTTCCAGCCACGCAAAATTGCTAGTAACGATCGAGTAAAAGACGAAATATTTCCGTTGTGGTAAAGAGTTTTTCTTTCTTTTCGCAACACTGAGTGCTTTTATTTTATCGAGCCCATATGAGCAAGACTTGCGCCCTCCATCAGGGGTAGCCCACCCTGATAAGTTAGGTGCAGGTGAGGGAGCGGGGAGGGGGTGGGCGGAAAGGGCCACTCACCAATCTCCCTCCGTGATGTACCAGCACGTTCTGCCTGGCCGGTGGAGATAGCCGCAGGCCTCCCTTGTTTTGGGCCCGGTTTCGGCTCCAGGCGTCCGCAGGGCTCGGCTGGGCTTGGTTCCAGGCCTACTCCACGAAGTAGGGGTTCCGCTCGCAGAATTGGCCGATGAAAATGCTTTGGACCGGAAATTAACTCCTTCATGTTCAAATATCCATAAGAATATAATCAAAATTTATTTTACGTCTCGCAGCATCATTAGGGAAATTCTTTGTTATAGTTGATACCACACTTTCTTTTCTTTTCCCTCTCTTTCCCAATCGTGGTGCATAATTTTCAGCACGCATTGGAATATAACGCCTTTGTTAATCACTTCTGCCCCTATACATAATAGTTATCGGCAAATTGACTGTAGTGTGCTTTTAAAGTGCACCAATAGTGCAAAACAAGAAAAGTAGCTCGTGAGAGGTCGATCACAAATTAATTACGTACCGTAAACGCTAAATAGGCAACTACTGGACCCGCCTCCACCCGCATTTGTAACGCTATTTCCTATAACTTAGATAAAATATACGCACCTGCCATCAACCACCCCTTCCCCAAACAAACGTGTTAAACTATTCAAACAGGACTTTGTTCAATTTTGTGGTAACGGGTGATTATAGGTACCCTGGCGTTATATGGGGCGTAACGCAAACGTATGAACCCTCCTTAAGAGCTTAAATGGTTACGATTTTTGTGCACGACCCCTAATGCCGTAATATACAGTAAAAAACATCTCATGCACGATGAAAAATTTACGAATCACCCTCCTTCGCATAAGTTCGGGTGATGATTAAAAACTTGCGCTATGCCTGTAATAATAAATAAATACATTTAAAAAACTCCCTTTAACCAATAAAAAATTGTTTGTAACAAATACTTAAAAATTTCTTTTTTCGAGCAATTACTCATAGTCCAAAGTAAAAAAAAAGGATCTCTTTGTCTCGGTTGGAGAAGTGACTTTATAGGATTGTGGTTGACTCGCTGTCTATCGTTTTCTTTCTTGTTTTAAAGCGTTTTTTAAATCGTGCCTTCGAATTTCTGGCAGAGGTCTCTTAGTTAATTAGCGGAAGCGAAGTGGCGTCGGGAAAAAATTGAATAAGTACTGGTAGTGACGTCATTCCATGGAATATTCAGACAAGTCTACACATTCATTCCGCTTTGTTCCGTGGCGGCGAAAACAATAGGCACGGTCATGTGTCAATATTGGTCTAAGCAGAGGGCGCACTATGTCCGACACAAAAAGAAACATCTTTCTTTTCCTTCCTTTACCTTTTTTCCTTTTTTTTGGCTCGCTGGATTAATTAAATCGTTTATAGTCTAGCTAAGGTGTCGCTCAGAGGAGAGGACTTGCGAGGGAAGGTAAATTAAAAATCCTTATTAATTAAAATTAATGTATATATTTATTTATTTATTTTTGTTGTGGCGGCTTAAGGAGATAGCGTTTTCACCCTGGCGCCATACATCTCAACGTGATTGTGGGATAACGCATAATATTGCAAAAAAGTGGTTCTTCATCAAACAACACATGCTTTAAATTTTATAACCAACACAAGACGGAATTTTTACTTTTTGATCAACCGGTTTTGAACATCTTGCCTAGATAAGACAACACGTTCAATTTTTTTAAAACAATAATTTCATGGGTACTATTATAAAAGTCTAAAAGCCGTTGTCCGGTTCAGATCGTGCAACGAGGAGGTGGTCAATGTATATTTTCCCATGAGGCGGAGCCTTCCCGCGCGACCAGGACCAGACAATACCTTTTGGACTGCTAGTACCTTGAAACCTTGTGGATTTTTATTCGTAATTGTTTAAAAAAATCTCTTGTTGCTATTCGCCATATAATAGTCTCTATCGACAACTGGATCACTAAAATACAAACTTTTTGAAAATGTTCCAAAGGGAAATCACTTAACTAGCCCTTGGACAAATCCATGGGCGAGCCAATAGACTCGCCCATGCATGGGTGAGCCAATAGACGAGCCCATGCATGGTCATCCCATAGACGAGCCCATGGGTGAGTCCATAAATGAGCCCACGCATGGGTGAGACCATAGAAGAGCCCACGTGTGGGTGAGCCCATAGAAGAGCTCATGGGTGAGCCCATGCATGGTGAGCCAATAGATACGCCCACGGGGTGAGCCTATAGACGAGCTCATGAATGAGTCCATAGGCGGGTCATGGGTGAGCACATACAGGGCTCATGGGTTTCCCATATACGTGCCCATGGGTAAGTACATAGACGAGCCCATGAGTGAGTCCAGACTAGCCCACGCATGGGTGAGTCCATAGAAGAGCTCATGGGTGAGCCTGTGCATGGTGAGCCCACAGACAAGTTCATGGGTGGGCCGTGAGCTTCATTTTATTTCCTTTGTAACAACATATTATCATGGGATGCGTCCAATGAGGCAGTGCCTCGCTTCTTGAAAGTGCGGGCAACTTCTCGCCTGTGCATAAAGCAAACAATGCTTTTACGACAACACAGTAGTTGCGCGGAGGGCCAGTTCGTTAGCGGCTGCATGAATGCTTTTTTACTGTAAATATTTTCAAAATCGACTTTCGAAGGCCTGAATTGGTTAATATGGTAGCGGCTTGCAGAGATGTGTGCCCGCGGTCGGCAAGGGAGCAGGTGCTAATAGAGGAGATGGTGATGGGCAAGCTCCTGGGTGGTCACCATTTAGCTACCGGTCTTTTGGTAAAGCCGCGCGGGGCCCGCCGCGCTGGCTGTAAAGTGAGCCTCGCAGAGCGCAGAGCGCAGAGCTGCGCTTCAGCCAGCCAGACATCCAGCCTAAAGCTAGCCTTAATCCAGCACCGCCGAGATCGGGCAACACGCAAGGCGCAGTGGGCGAAACCTTTTGGCGACTCGCTAACAACGCAACTGACGCGCACGCCCAAACAGGACATTGCGAATGGCTTCGAGTAACTCAAGTCCGACTCCTCCTCCGGGATCCACTTGAATCTTGGATAGTTCCGTCCCGACTGAAGAATGGTTTTGGTTTCAGAACGAAGTTGGGACAGCCTCGATGGAACTTGGCAGCTGATTGCGAAGATGTTGATGGTGATGACCGCTCCACCTTCCGGACTGTCCAAGACAGCGACGATTGGGTCGATTCAGCGAGAACCAGATCCTTTTAATTACAGCCTTTCTTTTGGTTATAATTTCGTTCCACGTTTGTGGTTGATGAGCAAAGCTTTAACAAGTATCGGGATCAAATAGACGTACGTTTCCTTTATGGACTTACATAGTAATAAGAGGATTTTCTTGTGATAAAATCTCCGAACTCCGGGGATTTTAGACCAAGGAATTTCGGGTTTAAGATAGAGTCTCAAACTGGGATAACGTGATCTCCCTCTGCGTGATGAAAAATTATGCTAGATTGCAATCTGTTTATTTTAGAGGAAGTTAGAATGAAACGTAGAAAACTTGTCGACGTAGTGTGATTCCACTTTGCGACTCTCTCTTTTAACAGGAACTTGGATGGGAACGAACTCATTTTTAGCGGGAATACTTAAAAATATCATTCAATGCTCTTGAATACGCTAATTGTGAACATTCCCACAATATTTCAAGTCTAAGAAAAGGGCACACCTGTAGTCTTGTTTGCGATTCCCGATGGAATCTTTTTTTTTCTCCATGACGAATGTTGACTTTTCAAAGATTCAACATGATATAATTTTAGCCTCGAAACGTGTGAATTTTACTTGAGTGGTAATAACTGAATAAATGATTACCGTAACATGAAGACGGTTATGCGACCGTCTATAACTTCATGCTTTTATTATAAATTTTTTATTTTATCTAATCACAAAATTTCTTCTTCGACGGATGATTTTTTTTTGGCAGAAGAAGATTAGAAGATTTAAGCTACGTCGCGAAATATCAAAATACTGTTTTTTCTTATCAGATATGTTATGTATCAGATATCCCTATTGCAAACTATTTTTGAAATGCACTTATTTTAAAGGCCATAAAATATCATCGTTTTTTGTTGTTGTTGTTATACAGTATAAATCCGTTGGAGGGAGGAATACTTTATTAATATGACGCAATGACAAAAGAGTTTATATTATATTGAACGGGACATATATTATCTACATATCAGATGTAAATGAAAGTGCCTTTTTAGTTTTAGAGGTGTTAAATATTTAAAAATCAATAATTTATTTATGTAGCATGAGATAGTCGTTCCGACGGGTTGTAAATAATAACTGTATCTGTATAGGTACATCGACGGCCGACTAGACTAATTTGTCGCGCCATTCGATAGGTTATCATTGTCAATTTAAAAAGTTTCTTTAAGGGTAAATGCCAAAGCTTAATCAACTTTTAATTATATTTCAATGAAAATTATTTCACCTTGTATATTCCACAAATCAGTGACGTTTTTCACCAACTTCCTACAACATTTTGATACGCGTCGCACATTTGATCATATCAACTGCACAAAGGAACTGTAATCATCCAAACTTTTCTTTATGACCAAATTATACTAAACTCGAGTTTCTGATGAAGGAACGTGTAAGTTTATGATTATGTTAATTGATTTACTGTAAGCTACAGTATCCAGTGCTGATGGTTGTGCATTACGAAAATCTGTGTTGTGACCGATTCAATGGTTGTGCAAGTGTAAAAGTGACGAGGACTTTTAAAATGGCAACCGGCTTTGATTTATTATTTTTCTCAAATATGTCGTAGCACACGTTGCAAATACGTACACTCAACCGACCTTCTCTAATCTCACGAGCACAGACTCACAAGCACCAAAATTGTTTCTGCAATAGTAAACGTCAACGAAAAAAAAAGTGACCTCAATGTTTTTGAATTGTAATTTCATCGCTAATTTCATGACAGAAGAAGCATGAGCGAGGATAATAAATCGAGAAGAATTGAAGATTAAATTGAAAGATGCTCAGTGTGAGATGAGCTGCTCAAATAGATCCATTATTGTTGAGGGTTTGTTTTGTTGATACTGCATCAAAAAAGTGCCGGTGCGAAGGGATTATCTGCATACGCGTTTAGTCAATTCTATGGTGGAGTGAAGTGAATTATCCGTTTTGTTAATCTGATTTAAATGTTACATACTCTACCCAGAAAATAATACGAGGATTGGTGCTCCCGCTGTCCTAAATGAAATTTCTACTTGTAGTTTGCGATTGTTTCGAGAACGTTTTGTAAAGTTATTTTTTTAATCACCTTTATGCGAAAAAAAAGAAAAGAAATTGCCCCAGCAATTTGCTATTAATAATTTCAGAAGCATGGTGAATTTTCCTTTTTATGGAAAAAAAAAGTGCCAGGCCTGGTAGAAGGATTGCAAATTTGACCAACACTATATTGTTCCGTATTTTTATACCCAAAAGAAGTATATTTGATATCAGTATATTTCATAGAGTACCGGTAACAGACCTGTGCTATAGGAATCTGATCCGTTTATTTTCAACAACTGGAAGAACTGGTTCCGGATATCCATAGTAAAAATCAAAATGTATTATTTATGAACTGTAAATAAAGCTACAAAAAGAAAAATAAATCCCCGATGGCAAGTTATTACAGTAAATATCATCCCTCACGAAATCGCTTATAAGGACCAACGCCGCCTATAACGAACAAAATCTGCACCTTCGTTTGGTTTTGTATCTAGGTACATACAAGAAGTATCGTTTGTAACGATGGCGCTATAACGAAATATTGCCTGTTAGCGAACAAAATCGTCTGCGCAGTTCACAAATTACCGTGGAAATCGTTTGTAACGAACCTGGACGTAACGAGCAACAGGATATAACGAACAAACGTGACTCCCTAACAATGAGTTTGGTTTCGTATCTAATTACACATAAGCATCGTTCATAACGAACGCGTATCGAACAATTGGTCATAACGAACAACATTTTGGCGTTTTCCTATTGTTTAGAAAGAAAGAGTGGACAAATAGCAGCGGAAATGGATGCTGCACCCGTCCTTTAAAGTCACTTAACTAACACTGATTAACATTTTAACTCTTATTCACTTTAGATTATTTTTAAGCAAATTACCTAACTCTTCGAAGGGACTATTCACACGCTTCTCTATTCAAAATTTTATTGGGTTAGTTTCCGTGCGTTCAAGTCTCCCTTGTATTAACATAGGCGAACGAATAGAGATCTAAAGAAGAGAGCTATTAGAGAGCGTGGTGTGCATGTAAACAAACCAAGTGCAAATCAATTATTGATCTCCGAACCAAAGCAGTGGCTAAATTATGCCAAAATGCACACCTGAAAATTGTGCAAATATCCTTTGGGTATTACTTGCAGAAGAGCTTTCGATTTTGAAAAAAAAAATGATTTGAAGATGCGAGGTGCGCAGAAGACAGCATCAGAACAACAACAGGACAACAAACTCGAGGAAGTCGCCGTGTGCTGCTCACATCGGAGTTTCAGATCGAGATTTCTTTCGAAATTGCAAGTTTTTATAGAAGTGGTACCCAACATTAATTAAAGGAAGCTTGTACAATTTTTCTGGCCTCCTTCAATGCGTGATTTCGCAGCTTCTTTGGTTTAAAAATCAAAAGTTGTTTTTTTGCTTTGTTTCTTATGCACACCTCGCTCTCTACTTTATCTCTGTAGAACTGACCTTAATATTTTAGCCGAGCCGATTGCTGTTGGGTAGCTATTCTGTCTTTCCTGGACTTGCCTGCTTTTTGTAGTCCAGATACAGTGTCAAAAAACAAAAGTGTGTTGCTGTTGCTATTGATCCGATATGCATTAGTATAGGGAGACTTGAACGCACATAACCAACCTGATGAATTTTAAATGGGAAGGAACTTGAACGCACGGAACCCAACCCAATACGTTTCAAATGGGGCGGTCCAGTCAATAGGCACCCACAAAATAAAAAGGCTTTACTTCAAAAAGTCCCTAAAACGCAATCGGATAAAACTTGGGACGCGATTTGGCACGCACGCTGAAACATATAGAGGTGAAAATTATTGAAAATTCACTTCTAAGCGGATTTTCACAGCCAAATTTTCAGCTTTTTTTAAAAATTAGAATTAGACATGAGTGGATCATAAGTTTCCTGTACCCCGCCGGGTATGAAAAGTTCGGCCGGGTATGAAAAGTTGAGCCGGGTAGCGAAAGGTCGGGCGGGTTCACCTTCAGTAAGCGGTGCTGCGCGGGTATCTGCCCGCCGGTTACACATATCCAGCGGGTTTTCGAAAACACCGTTTCCAAATAAACGATGGGTTTCCAAATAACAAGCCGGGTTTCCGGGCGTAACTACCCTCCGGACCGGCTTGTGACCCTCCGAGCCTGTCAACAACTGCCGGGCCGCGGTCTAGAACCCGGCCCCTCGATCATCGCGCCTGCGGTAAGTTGCGGCAAAACGGCGATACGGCAATGCGGTTCATGTTGCATTCGCCGTGCAATAGCCGGGTTCTGATGGAAAACCTTTCCCTGGATTGATCGATATTAATTTTGTTTATTTTGCAAGAAGGTTTCTATTTCCAAACGTACTCAAGTGATAACCAAGGTTCCCCTCTTCAAGGTTTTCATGTACAGTGGGCCACAAAAGTCGTGACCCTCGCTTCCATAAGAAACACATGAAAGCTGGGGTCATGACTTTTGCGGCCCACTGTGCAGTAAGAATATTCAAAATACAGTGGCATTGCTTATCCCCCTACCAACAACAGCGGCAATGAGTTTGGAAAAAAGGAAAAAAAAGAATATAACCCACCCATTCCATTTGTCCTCATTTTTCGTCGGTGACACCCACATTGTAGTTTTCCTATTTGCTTTCCTCCTTGAAAAGATCTTAGGTTTTGTTTTTAAGGAAATTCTGATCACTCAAACATAGCCTAAACCTAAAAAAATACATAAACAAAAGCAAGAATGTGCGTTTTCCCTTAGGAACAATGTATAGTTCTAACCTGTTTATTTTAAAATTGTGTTCGGTGACAATGGATTTTCTTGTGAAAAATGGATTCGGCGTGTCCTGAAAAGGATTTCACAGAAAATTTAAGCGATTCTGATCACTCGACAAAGGTTGCTCCTACTACCTTAAATCCGCACTTTGGCATTTTCAGTACGAATAGCCTCAAGCCCTAACGAATAGCCGGCTATTCCTCCAATATCGCCCGCCATAGCTGAGTTTTGAAAAACTGCGTGAAAAACTCGCCTTTATAAGATAGCAGACCCATATTACGAAAAACTCCGCTGCTAGGCCGGCACCTCTTCAACATTGTAACTACGGTTTCTGATTTGTAATATCAAGGAAGATCATTGCTGAATCTCAACGTGTCTAGCAGCACTTCAACTGCAAGCTGGCCCTTTCGTTGCAAGTGGCCACAAGTCCATGTACTGTATAGATATATCTGGCTATTTTGAATGCATGTGAGGGCATAAGATGTTAGCGTATCCAATATATACTATGGGACGTTGCATTTTTAAGATCAGCTGATATCGATTTTTCCCAATGAAAAAACTTAAGTTACTCTGACAGTTAAAAATGCCAACGTTACAATAAGTTCAAAATTTCCACCCCCTCCTTTAAAAAAAACCCTTAACAGTGTAGGCCTTAAAAACTCAATTTGACAAAACAGCAGCACTAAATTTCACCTTTTGGAAGATTTATGAGCAGATTAGCTAAATCTGAAAAACAGGTTGGCGTAAATTATTTATACAGTTATGAAAATGTTTTAATGCATAAAATGTTTCGTGTATATTGGGACAATATCGTACACAAATTAGCTGATCGGGTCCAACAAAAATTGGAAACGTAATGTCTTATAACGATCGAGGTTCGACTTAAACTTCCAGAACGAATTATTTATTTGTCGAATCAGCCTCGTTTCGAAGCTCTTTCTATTCTGGGGGAAGTCGTGACGTTTCGCCGCGGGGTCCTTTTATCATGTAGCCTACCTTGTATAAACGCAGGATATTTTGTGGACCGTAATGAAGGTAAAATGCGGAACACGAGCTTTGGAATCGTTCCAAGTGGTTCACCCTTGTGGGATAACATTGGTGTCTATGGGTCGATCCTAAACGCATTTCGTTCGAAGGGAGGGGCGTGCGCGTAGTAATGGGAGGGGAGGAGGGAGGGGGGGGGGTAGATGGGAGGGGAGGGGAGCAGTCAAGTCTCCTTTTAACGTCAAAAAGCGGCGGCCGCGTCAATTGTGTAGTTTGATGCATCGCCATCCAACGGGGAGAAGGGAAGGGACGGTCTACAAATGACGCAACAAGCGGAAGAAATCGCAATTTCATCCCCAATCGACTTTTTCAAACACACGGAAAAAATAGTTAGCGGAGGGATCATCCGTAAATGACACTAGCCGGAAACACTTGATTGGATTCAACTCGTTAAATAGCGGGATTTCTGTATTTAAGCTGCTGCGCAAACCTTGGATGTCGTGTAGAAAGAGCTGAACTTATTTTATAGACTTGAACCAATTATAAACAAAAAAACGTTCACCATTCTCACTGAATTTCCTTCAGCTCGTGTAAAATGTAAAAATTGAGCGGGTAAAGTTTTTAAGCTTCCATTATTATATAACAAATAATAATAATTTTTAAAAAAATACTTTGAAAAACCTTCAAGATGCATATACTAAAAGTACGTTCAAAAAATCTTATTCAGAGACGATTTTGGCGTCCTTAAGAGCTGTTTAAGAAGTTTAAGCATATACCTGCAAATTAGTGTTTGTGATAGGACCCCAGTATGACACAGATGAAAGTTTGAGGTGTCCAAAACATCTCATCAGATACCTTAGGAGCCTAATTTTAAAAAGTGTTACGGCTAAACGGCTAAGACATCCACCACGTGGCGAACGTTTAGGGTGTTGCTATTGACCAGACATGCATATAGGAAGACTTGAACGCACGGAAACCAACCTATAATACATTTTGAATGGAGCAGTCGGGTCAATAGACACTCCCTAATTTTAAGATATTCTTGAACCAATTTTACGGACTATTTCTCAGGGAGGAAATACAGTTTTACCAAGGGTTACCTAAGAATATTCAGGGAAATGTGTGGAATAACCTGCAATATTCCTGTTGTTGACTAATGATTTTAGGCAAATCGGTGCAAGATTCTCACTCTTTACCTTTTCGGACTATATTTGAAAACTGAAAACAAAAATAAATAAAAAATGGGAATTTCAGCACGTTAAATTTGGGAGGAAATATCTTTTAAGTTTCTGAAGATGTTCCAAATATTCGTGCTTATTAGTTCACATCGTTTTTGTTCGTTCAAAAAGCTATCTAAAATATGTAAGCAAAAAAAAATATTGAAAAATAGTCATATATTTACGTTTTAGACTTTGGAATTGTACGGTGGGTAAAGAGAGACTACGGTACGATTATATGGTATCAAGAATTCAGTTCCCTCTTTAAAAGACGCAAACGTTCTTACGGACGTCCCCCACGTCGAGGTTTACCGCTCCGCCGGATGTACCGGTAGCCTTCCAAAAAGGATTTATATCCTTGGATCGGATCCTCGGTCATCCGTTTCCGCAGGTAGAAAGAATCCTTGCGAGAAGAATGACTGTCCATTTGGAGACGTGGGGACCTCAATCACTCTTCTGAAGCGGTGCACGCCGCGCCAAGCCGCGCCAACACGTCTCCTTCAAGGGTAACTGTCCCCTTACAAATACTTGAGGTGGCCATAACACGCGCCACCCCATCTCCTCCAGTCCCCCCCCCTCCAGCCGGGCCCGCGAAAAGGAAACAATATGTGTGCCAACAGAAAACGATCGCTTATGTTAAAATAAACAAAGTTACAATGCTCCTACGCAGAATAAACTGTCGCGCCTTATAGAGCTTGCACCTCACATCCGTGACGCCTTGTCAAAGTCTTCGTGACAATCGAGGTTTGTCGAAAATGCGGAACCCATGACTCACTTATTTCCGATCAGCTGATTTTGAGCTGATAATGAGACTCTTCGACATCTCGTCAGACTCATCATCTGCATTCCTGTGATGCCTACATACGAAAATCTGATAAAATATACGGGAAAACTTGTAAATTAAATAACATTTCGTAACTTTTCGCAAAGTGTTTCCTATGATAGTGCGGACTCGCAGAAATTTTCTGGCCCACACACGTTTTTGGTTTTATGTAATTTTTACTTCCATGTCCCATGGAAGTGTTGGCATCGTGCAAAAAATCGACTTCGAAATAAGACCGGATTTGGGATGTGTACAACTTTCAAAACGTCGAGAAAAGTGGTTTTGAACAATTTGTCTGTGTGTCTGGGTGTGTGTGCGCGCGCGCGCGCGTGTGTGTGTGGGTCTGTCTGTTAGGTATTTACTTTCTGCAGTCTCCTGTCACAATGCAAAGTTACAAAAACAAAGGTCATTGTAAGGGTGAAAAATCTGTACTTCATCCCGGGTATCCATACGGGCATGGTTGTATGCACAAAATTTCCACTCGAAGAAACTTATCTTCTCTAATCAATGGAAGTATTTTATAATCGCGCAAAACATCGAGTTTCAGATAAGAGTGGATTCTGTTTCTGTACGTCTGTGTGTCCATCTGCCTGTCCCTCCATCCGCGCGTCCGCTCCTTTCCCAATGGTTTAACTTTCCTCTACGTTATCTGATCCCCACAAAACTTGCAGATAATCTTCTTCTACATTGGGACGCGTTCGAAAACGGCACCCGAGGATGTTCTATCGCTGTCTTACGCACGGAGCTCTCATAAGAGAGAAAGACAGAATATCCTTCGAGTGGTGTTTTTGAACGCACCCTTGGCGGGGATTTTTTCTTGAGGGGGACGATCGGGGTACCCTTATTCGCTCCAGGGAAGGGAGTTTAATTTTTCAATCGTCTGTACCTCTTTAACGGTTCGATTAAGCAGAAAATAGCAAAGGGAATCTGTCAAACGAAGGTCTACAACTTTGCCAGTAGAAAAATTTCCAATATCTCGAGCTTTATTTTCAGACATTTGCAAAATGCGGCCCCTCGAACGCGTTTTTGGAATAAACCGGACATTGAAATCTACTGTCTAAAGTGGAGTGGAAATAAAATTGTTTAAAACTCTGCTTTTGCAATAGCTATTTGCATACTTCGAACAGTTCCCGCAATAATCAGCTCTACACAATATCACATGGCACAGAATTATTAACCGTCAACCCCTCTTTTCTTCTTACTTTTAGCATGAGAGAGGGGCCGCCCTTCTCTCATGCTTTTAGGCGAGGAAGTTAGATTATTTGTCTACGTGACGTTATTATAGGATACGGTGAATTAAGATAGATTAGGTGAAGGTGGATAATTAATTGTTTGGGTAGTGGAGATTCTATTTGTGCAGATAAGGTTCGCAAATGAGGCTGGATAAGAGAAACGTAAATTCGTCAAGGTTTAGGCTATGTTGCAAGATATCGCGTTTTCTCAAATTTTGGCCTCGATTATCTTGAGAACCATTAGAGATAACATGGTATGTTGGGTATGTTACGGATCGCTCACGAGCTGAGCAATCCAAAAATGGGGCTAATCTTTCGTTAATATCTTTGCCTGTTAGAAAGTAAACCGCGTTTAAAAACGACGGAGTCGCGGAATGAGGTAACACTCTTGAATTCCGCCTGTTATTGAAAGAGAGCACTGCTTCTGGTGTTTTGCTTCGTGCGCTGTTCACGTGCGATATTTCAGCTCGTCCGACAAAGATGCTCGGTCATAGAGGCGTGCAACTTGAGGATGATCTCCAATAATCCTGGATGATGTAGTGCGATAAGCGAAGGGTGCGCAGGGCCTTACAAGGCAGTGACATGTGCCACTGATGCCCCGTAGTGTTTTTATAGGGGGGGGGGAGAGAGCTGGCCAACATAACAACACGCTCTCGAGGGCTCTCCTCCAGCTGCGCATAAACATTGGAATGAGACGCAAGAAGCGGCATCTGGACCTCTATGTGAAGAGATCGAACCTCATGGTATTGAAACTTGCAAGTACAAAGTAAACCCGTGGAAAGTAGGCCTACAGTTGTCATATTCAAATCTGATGAATATCAGTGCTTTGAAATTTGTGTTGGAACCACTAACGCATTTAAATACGGAGGACATGTAATCATGTTATAAAATAATTGCTACGAAATTTTGCGTGTGCACAGTAAAAACGAAACATCTGATATCAGGAAACCTAACCTGTTTCGATTGTGGAAATCAAACGGGGATGGTGCGACTTTGATTATTATTCAAGGTAGACCTTTGTTCAGCGACATCAATGAAACGCTCTCGCCGAGACCTTTTGAATGATATGGCTGAAAATAGGACTGTCTTGTAAAATCACCAAAATACCTGCTACTCCCTTATTTTTCAAGATAGACTTACGTTCAGCCACATCAATGAAAAACTCTCGCCGAGAC
>Ga0058701_10002258_pt1 | contig 14457 bp, 7 predicted proteins | sample AgamicOrMae_FD_97039 | JGI IMG/M metagenome (GOLD analysis project Ga0058701, IMG submission 97039) | Agave microbial communities from Guanajuato, Mexico - Or.Ma.e | ecosystem: Host-associated > Plants > Phyllosphere > Phylloplane/Leaf | place: Guanajuato, Mexico | collected 2012-06-04 | reverse complement strand
CTTTCTTTCGCTGTTACTTTTAATCAATTTTCAGTCATTTATTAGCAACGAATTTAGTCTGATTTTTAGCACAACATACTCCCTATCTTCTCCTTTTCTTTCTTGACTAAACTATTGCCTTGTAAATTTATAAAGCTGTTTTTACGTCTATTTTTTGGACTGGAAAAAAAGAAGATAGTTTTAAAGGCTTTCAGCTTAGTTTTTATATCATGTTCTAAGTTAGGTCAACTCGTCAAGCTTTTCTAGAAAGTATTTTAAAGATTGGTCTTGTTTGAATTTGTCACTTTTTTTTGGTAGAATCTATGCCGTTCTTTAGCGGGGTTTGGAAAAAGTTGTCGTGGGAATGCTTATTGAAATCACTATAAAAAAATGGGCATGTTCTTGGGAACGAAAGAAGTGGACTAGAGCTTGGGGTTGGTCAAACACGCATTCTAATCTCATTTAGTAAAGTGGCTTTACGGGTATCGAACGACGCCTGAGTACAAGCAAAGTGGAAAAATACGAAGGACATTCATGTTATTAAAGAAGGAATAACCGTATTCAAAGAGCTTTATTTCGTATTTCACAGTCTAAATACGAAATATACTGTCTTACACGTCTATTTGCATCTTGAACTGTTTATGGAACTCTACCGTTTGAAGTAAAGACTGGGCCCTACGATATTTCTCCGTGAATAAGAAATCTCTTTTATTTCCAAACCTTAAATTGTCGGAGGAAAAACTCAGACTGTATTCTGTTGATTTTCTGCGTCTTCTAAAAATCTTCGCGTCACCTAAACCAATTTCTTTTTTCTTCTTAAATCGTGTCTTGTTCCTTCTCTTTTCGCTGGCGTTACTGGTACATTTTGTTGCAGGTTAATCTATTCCGATCTTGCTGGACTATCCGTGACTGCAATTGTTATTAACACAATCTTTTTAACAGAACGTTCTCGAGTCGAACATTTATGTTCGCGTTTTTTCCTTTGCCCCACTGACCCTCTTTATTTCCTCATTTCTGACTGAATAACACTTGAAACTCGTCCACAGAATGAATGCAGCCGAATGGTGATACTTTTGTATCTGTCTGTTTGTAGCGCCGAATAGCAGCAAGCCTAGAGGACCTCAGCCTCAGCGACCACGGACGCGGGAGCAGCGCGCGGAGTTGCGACAAAACAAATACCGCTATCTGTACCAAGTTAGGACAGCGCATGGTGACGTCATCACTCAGGTAATAAATCTCCCGATTTTAATTTGGAACATTTTGTTGTGAATCCAACGCTCTCCTCAACCCGTTGTCATTTCGAATCCATTTAATTTTGAATACTCCTCTTTTTTTTGTCAGTAAGAACTCCTCATATACTTGACAGAAAAATCTCTTATAGGCCGGTTTCTTAAGTTGGTTTCGCAGAATTCATTACCAAAACTTCAAGTGAAAATTCTTGTGTATCTCTCAATGCTCGTTTTGCTTAATTCAACGCAAACGTAGTTCCGCCCTATACATTACAGTCTCGTTTATACATTTCCCAAAGGGAACGAGGAAAAATACGTATATAAGTGAATTATGTCACACATTGTATAGTGTTTCCGCCTGGAAATAAAAAAAAAAACACGTTTAACCGAATAATACGTACAAGTGAGTAGCGTATAAACGAGACTTTGCTGTAGTTATTTTTTTAATTTAGCTCAGGAAGCTGGAGTTTATGTGGCGAGACTCGTTTATATACTGAAGTGGCAACGATTGCTATGTTTTTAACGTAGACCTAGCTAATGTGAACAGGTTGTTGGGTGGTGGCTTAATACGTTTTGATATCCTTTTTTTTTAGGGTGGACCCAAGATAACATGGATATCCGAAAAGGCTAATCCTCGCCTAGTACCCTCAGGAAATCCCTCTAGCTCTGAGTACTGTGTGCCCCTTTTGAAGTATCCCTCATGTTTCGATTGCTCGTCGCAGTGTCTGGAAAACGCTTGGTACATTTTTGCTGTTATCTTATAAACTCTTGATTTTCAGTTCCGGAATGAGTGAAGCTGATCAATTATAATTCAATATTGGAAAATGCTTTTCAGCTGATGATCTCCTGTACTTGTTTTTTAAGCTGTTGCTGTGCTCGAACAAATTCGATGGGCGTTTCTTTTAAGTACTTGTAGGTGCGTTCGGGAAGTCCTGCCGGGCGAATTTCATCGCGGCTTTTTCACTCTTTTTGAATATCTTCATCTATGTTTGTGTTTTGTTTGATTTTTTTACTGTTGATTTTTGATTCTCTAAAAGACTTAGGTGCGTTCTGGAATATCATCTGGATAACATTCGTTTCTTTTTTATCGCCCACAAGTGTCTATTATGCAGGGCGTTGCTTACCTTTGGGGTGTTTCGCAATGTCCTCTATTGGATTTGTTCGATCGGAATGGTCATTTTATTCTTTTTGAATGTATATTATTCGATACTTAAAAACATTTTTGGCCTATCAGCATTTCAAGAGTAACGAGAATCTATGAATGTATGAACTTTTTTTTTCTGTTGTTGTACGTCTTGGAAAAGGTCCGGCGTTTTTGAGAAGTTTTTGCAACGAGAGGAGGAACGCCTCTCATGGTTTTACTTTAAAAGTATTCAGCAATGATCATTCTTTTTTTTTTAAGAAATGGATGTTACGTTAATATATTTGCTGATTTTGAAACAACCGACAACTTAAGACCAGGATTATTAACTAAACAGCGGAAGTCACATTTTACGTTAGAGAGGTGTTACTTTAGTTCAATCTAAAATCGGACGGTCGGTTCAAGCTTATCCGTCAACCTATTCATGAAAAATTTGAACTTGCAGTTGCACGAATCTGTTCCGTTCTAAAAGAAAATGACTCCGCAGGAAGAGTAATTGAAAAAGTGTATTTTAATTGAAGACCCATGTTCAGCTCATTTCTTTGCAACGCGCGTGTACCGTTGTACGAGACAAAAAGTCGTGTCTCCTTTTTTTATGGACGTGCCTTTGGATTATGTCATTTCTTGTTTTTCACGGACTTTGCCATGTTGAATTGCGACAGGACTGTATATATAAGTCACGAATATTGTAACAAAACATGGAAATATATTGTTTATTCCTCCATTAACAAAATTAGCAACCACAACTCGAATGGATTAAATAGAAATTGCAACAAAGAGGTTGGTAACTAATCTATTTTTTCGTTGTGTTTTCCAGGCGCTCCCTCGCAAGAACTGTCCATCCAGCAACAGCGGTAACACGACACCAGGGATGGAAACCTTTAACACCTTGCAGTCAGATTCATCCACGCACATCACAAGCATACCGCCTGATGCGGGAGCACTCTCGGCGCTCACTGAGTCCGAGGACGACCTGATCCAGCTGGACCGCGGCGACCGCGACCACGACCACGGGGTCGGCTACCACGCCGACCACGCGGGCTACAACGCCAGGCACCATCGGCGTGCCGACGACCGCCACTTGGAATTCAACACCTCAGGCGGCCTCAGCGCCGGCAACCACAGCGGCAGCAGTCATGGCCGGCGATCACCCTATCGATAGTGACCCTAAACTCAGAGAGGAAACGTCTCTGAACCCTTGTCTCAAACTGGGGTTAACCATAGAATTTGCTTCGGGCCATGAAACCACCTCATAAAGTGGAATGAACGCGAAATTTTGAGTGGGAGTTTTTGGGGGAACCATAGAATCTCTTTCTTTCGCGCTCTAAAACAACGTTCTAAAGTAGACTTACCAATATAATTTTTGGGGGTTTTTTAAGGTTGTAAATTGAGTAACTTTTCATGTTAGGTCTGGAACGGGGTGTTGCTTTGGGCCAACGTTTTGTTTTAGGGTGTTGCTTTGTGACGGAAGAGCTGAAAATGTTTGTTTTCGGGGTTTTGGGGATTCTTATAGCGACTTGAAATAGGTTCTCGAAGGTTAGAAGAGTTCTAAGAGAATTGACGGGTATTTTTCAGAACGAAAATTAGTTCGGCGTTCAGTTTACGAACTGCCCTTTTGCGATCGTGGAATAAATAAAACTGTTCTGCCGGTGGTGAAAATTGATTTTCTCTAAGAGAAAGATGTGGTTGGTCTCCAGTTTGAGACAATGCTTTGGCGTGGTGTTGCGGATACCAGCTTTAGACATTACTGTGATATTTAGGATATTTTCTGATTGTGAGCTGCTGCAGAGGGACGTAGTAGGTAACGTTAATGGTTTTAAATTTAGACACTACCAAAGTTTAAATTTTATAGAACTTTTTGAATCTAAATTTAGTTTTGTAGCAGCAGCTCAAGATACTTGGTCCACTCTCAGGCGTTTGTTTCTCATAGTGGGACGTGGACTTTGTCTCCTGTCCAGGAGACGGACAATTGACGTGAGAGCAGGAAGGTGTTAAGCGTGAGCTCGCAATTTTGCTCTCCAAAGTGCGAAAAGTGGAGTGAGGTGTGTTCCAGTGAGGCGGAGCGGGGCAGATATTATTTATTGTGTCGTCTGCGAGAACATGGCTGTGTTAAACGATAACGTGATTTAACTGCCTGCAGTTGCACAAGAGAAGGAAGCCAAGTGGAGTTTTTTCTGTGTTTTATTCCGATTAGCTTATTTTCGGCTTTTCTATACAAATCAGGCATGTATTGATTTGTTATTCCCTTTAGCGAATTTTGTACTCTAGCTACTTGAGATAGAGATACAAAGTCTCAAATTTCATGTATCAAATCAAATTCTGTCCAATGTTGTGATTCTAAAAGGTGACACTGGTCTGATTTTCCGGTAAAACCTTAAAAAAAAACTGCCACAGGTTTTCTTTGTTTATTAGTCAATCGGTTTATTCTTGTGTAAGTGTCGTGCGTTTTCTTGTCCAAGTCTTTCATGTGCTCATTTGAGAGTTATTAGTGTATTTGTATTTAAGTCTAGCTTCTTACGTACATTCCATTATTATTTAGTGTATTCTCATTAGGATAGTATATTTATGTGTATACGGACAATATCCACCTGGATGGAAAATTTGCGGAGATAAACTGCTTTTATTTAACAATTTGACCGTTTTTCCATTGATCGTTAAAAATGCTTCGTCTTCCGTTTTCGTTAGGATGAATGTAACGAAAAAAAATTCTTCGCCGAAGTCGCGCAAATTTTTTCACAAGTGTTAAAATTTCAATTTTTAACCTCCAACTCTCTTTCGGCAGTTTAAAACTTTCCACCAAATTTATGTTCGTCGAATATTTCGCAGCAAGGGCGAGTATTCAGACATGCTTAGGGTCATACTTATATTCGTTTTGATCACACATCACACAGTTTAACACCCATGCGGATTTTAATACCGACTTCAGTGAGTTGTGCCATAAGTGAAGCTGCAAAGGTTTCCACTTACTAAAAGTTGATAATATTTTTACTCCTAGAGCCGCTCGTCCTTCAAATCTCTGTTTTTCAAATGGTCTGCTTTAATTTATTGAACCTTCAAGATGAGTTTGAAAGTATTTTTATGTTCGTCCTTTCAGGAAAAACGTAAAACTGAGTTGTAGGGATCACGTAAGTTTCACTGCCAAACTGATTTCGAGGGAGATTCGTCTCTCCTCAGACTGCTCTGCTCTTAGAGCTAATTTCTCTTTTTTTCGCTTTTTGTAATATTGATTGTCCAATTCCATAATCTTCGTAATCGCACTGAGTGTAGGTGTCTTTTTGCTGGAAGCTGGACGTAGCGGAAGTATCTTTTAGTCCTGCAGTTCACTGCCACTGAAGCAATGCATCTTCAGCATTCTGTGTACAATCCTTATTTCGAGCTAAGCCAAACAATACGAGTAGCCGTCTCAAAAATATTACGATGCCGTTTATTCAACTCCCAAGCTGGCAATGTTCCTCTAATAGATGTCGAAATGTTACGTTCACGTTTAAACTCAATGGCCCCCCCCCCAAAAAAAAACTGATAACTTAGCCTACAGTATAGTTCTGGAACACCTGCATAAGTTTTCTATTGGTATTAAACTTCAATTCGCGGACACCTCTAGATTTCTACTAGGAGTCTGTCCTACCCAAGGAATGGTATATTAGCCCAGATCAACCTCATACCGAGATATTTATGCCAAAAAGAAGCTTACTGCGGAAGATCAGCTAAGATTTTCGAATTAGTTTGTAAATTCTTATTTTGAAGGAGCTCCGTTTGGCTACGCGCAAAGTTAATAAAACCGAGTTCTTTTCGAACGTAATTGGAACAATAAGGTAAAGTTTGAACGTCCGTTGTAGGTATGTCCATATGTCCATTCTTCTTACGAAAAAAGCTATGTTGTACTTCACATCCAAAGATGCATTGAAGGCATTGTTGAAGTTTCCTTGTTTTCTTGTACAGAGTAGAGAAACAATTGGCCTGTGCAAGTTCCTTGTAGTGAACCGGTACAGAGCTTTGAAATGGAATGAAATACGAGATGTTATTGCACATGAATTTTGATCGAACAATGTCCAAATTTTTTTCATGATTTACACAGGTTTGATTGCGGTTGTCTAAACGGTACCGGTACCTGTAGTTAAGAGGACTATTTTCTTGCAATGAAGATTAAAAGTGAAGACGCTGTGTGCTTGATTCGCTACTTGACACATTTTTTGAAGATATTCAACGAATTTCTTACCAACTCTTGAGATTGAACGATTGGCCAAAATAGAAGCGTTATTTTTAAAAGCGTCTAGAAACCCAGCCCGTCCATAATACCCTGCCTCGGATTGTTACAGCTCAAAACTGTGCCATGATTGCACCCCTCCAATTGCCAAATTTATTTCCATCTTTCATATTGGACTTGTAGCTGCAGTATGAACTTCGAGTTTTAGCTTTAACATAAATCAAGATATTTTGGGTATTTAATGTACTCGTAGGATGTAAAGATACTCGGATTATATGCGTGAAGATATCTATAAAGATAGCTAAGGGTTTATCATCTTGTTAATTTTTCTTACATGATACAAACATGCTGCCCGCCGGAGTTTTTCTGTTTTTCTTTTTTTTTCTTTTTGTGATGTTGCGACTTGAGAAAAAAAAAGCGGACAGTGAGATCACTGATTCTTACATCTAAAGTTCGTGTTTACTGGAGATCTAGTTTCAGTCGCGAACTAAACTTTAAGTGAAAATCTATATTCGTCTGTACACTCGGTTGTTGTATTTTATGTCTTCTTTAATACATATTGTGCTCTAGTGCCCAGTATTCAAGGAAAAAAAAATTAAAACAAGTATTTAAACCCCAGCTTGTGATATCCGGCTTCAAGCTATACATGTATATTGATAAAGCTATTTTTAATCGGCAGAATAGCTTAAATTTATGTATTAAAAAAAATAGAATTGTTAAAAATCCTTGGATTCGACCTTATTCTTCTTCGAAAAATATAAAAATTCTTAGCGCAGATTTGAGAGAAAATCCTTGTTTTCGATCTGTAGTGGTAAGCGTCTTTGCAGACCATTTCAAGACAGCCGGGATGTTAAATTAGTATTTGTTCTGATTTTATCAGTGTTTTTTTCAATTATCTCGTCGCTTGTTAAGAAAACGCTCTTGAACATTATTTCTAAAAAAACGTGTAATTTATGTATGATACGAACTTTTTGTAATGGTTGCGGAAGAATCGTTTCGCCCAATGTACATATGTTTAATCGAAAAAAAAACGCACTCTCTGATCGACAAAAACAAATATTTTAGTTATAAGATGAAATATTTTTTAAATATAAACTTTGTGTAAGAGAGGCTGTTGAGTTCAAATGGAGATTGTCAGTCGAAATGTATGCAAGAGGATTGTGCATGTTGGTTGTGATCACCTTCTGGAAGGAATAATAAAATTATCATTGAGTAATTTTGATTTTTTTATTTGAAATATTCTATCTTGGGCACTTGGTCGGACGAAAACTAGTAGACGTAGGTTTGCTCCCCCCAAAAAAAAAACTAGGAAAAAAAAACGGGGAATGTTTCTGAATAAATTGTAAGAAAAAGAACCTAAACTTCAGAAAATACCGCCTTTGAGGTATTCCATACCACAACGATCACCGTGTGGAGAAAAATCTTATCGACGTATGTAAATCATTTTCAACTCAATATTCCTTTAAGATATTAATCTGGATGCATTTTCCATTGGTCCTTATCGTACGAAGTTTCGTCGTGCCGCTTTTGAAATATCTCAGGAGTAAATAAATCTTCATAGCGCAATCCGTTCCTTTTTTTTAAAAATATTTTTTTTTGTTTATCTTCTTTACCATGTAGGCAGGTCTACAACGCGAGGTAAGTAGCGGAGTTTGTTTTCCCAAGAGAAGCGTTTAAATCATACTAATTTCAAAGAGAAGATAAAAGAGCAAGTTTAAGTTCGGATTTTGGTATAACACAAATCTTGTAAACAGGATAGTGCGACTAGATGGAAGGAAATCCTGCCAAAGAGTACTGTACTATACCGGTACGGTACTTTCCGAATGTTGTGGGAGTTTTTTTTTTCCAGTCCGGTGTAAATATTCTCCAATTCGGTATGCTTTTTAAGTGAGGCAATCCAGGGGCGTGCCGGACCGCAAATCTCCTTAGCGCGGGGGATCCCTAAAGACATGGGCACTATGGGCACCACTACCCCTCTCTTACAAAAAATGAGCTTTTGACTTTTTCTCCTTGCTCTCCTCTCTTCCCCTTTCCCTTTTCTCTCATTTCTCTTTCATCATACCCTCATACCTCAGGACACCCCTCAAGGAGATGTGTACACCACCCTGAAAAATGTTGCGCGAGTTGTGCCCCAAAAAGGGCTCCGGCACGCCCTTGAGGCGATCCGCTGTGGGCGACCAACGACGCACAGGCGGTCCTTTACGCATGGGAAACGAGGATACAGGTGCGCGAAATTGCCTTAATTTATTGTCCTCACTTTTCCAAGTAGGCATGCGACCGCGAATAGCATACACAAGAGACGAAAACAAGGAAGCAAAACTTTGATGTCCTGAGCATATGAGCTGCAATTCCTTCTCTGCTGTAACTATGCTTGTGAAAACACAGTAGGACGGGGTTTTCGAAGCAACTTTTCACAATGAGGCGTCGAGTAACAGATTTACCATCCTGACGAAATTTTAGATTTATCATAATAATATTATGTGGTTATTTATTATTATTTATCTGTTCAGACATCCGCGTTTCTTTCAAACGTCGCGCCTAAATAAACGTTGAGAGAGCCTGTTCCGGAGTCTCTCTGGCTCAGGTGACGCTCTTTGGCGCTCTCCATCATTATAGCAAAATATCTATGAATTTATGGTTGGAAAGCAAGGTTACCTGATTGGGGAGTTTCGTTTTAAGTAATGAAAAATGCTTCTTATACTTCTCAAGAACCAAATACATGCTGGACCTGGTGTGGACACAGGAATCTTAGTCTATGAACGTGTCGCAGGTCTGATTTAGACTCTGGTTCTGAAGAAGCAGCAAGAGAGGGGCGGAGAGGGGAAGAAAGGATTCATTTGTTGATGTCTGCTGTGTGCTGCACTCTGTGAACATGAGAGGTTCCTCTCATGCTGTGAACGTTCGTTGTTTGGTGGGCTGGAAATCAATTCGTGAAATAATAGCAGTTTATTTGATACCGGATATATTCTCACAGTTATGTGCGTCCTTACGCGAAACTCAAATCGCTTGAAAACCTGAATGTGCGCAGTGTTTTTAGTACGACGTGGAGCCCTACATCGTGGTTTCCAGTTCGACTTTGACAAGTGGTATCTTATGATATCAAATGACTTCTGTTTTTTTTCTCATTTTTGTGCGCGCGTGACTATCTTTGATGGGTTTATTACGCAATCGCAGCCTAGAATCTACGATTAATCTAACCACGGTTATCTCACTGATCCGCTGGCTTTCTAACCTCAAATGACGGGCCGGCTTTTACCAGCGCCATCACATCCTCTGCATTGGTCAAGTGAGTATGGATCACATTATATCCCTAAACACATAATTTATATTAAATGTAAAAACATAAGACAATATTTAGCGTTAATGGGTGTTTACTCCCTCATTGCGGGCTGCGTTCGTTTAGCCTGCCATGTTTGTTTACATCGATTCACTTGGCGTTTTCCAGTCTATAAATATGGACAGCTGTTTTAACTGCTCAGGCAAATCTACATAATGCCTAAAGTCGTGCTAGCAAACTAGGAAATGTAATAGGATTTCAAATTTGAGAAGCATTTGGATGAATTTCGTTCGTTTCATCGAAGTCAGTCACGGCGTTTCCAACCATTTCCATTGTCCCATTCAACCAGCAAACTGGACATTCTTTGCCAGTACAGGTCTTGTAATAGGACTTGATGGTCGTTCAGTCATCCTATATCATGTTTCTTTCTCTCAGACAATAGTGCCGTGGTTTCTTAGGGAGTAGTATTACGACACTTACGAATGTTTGACCCTCAATCTGTGGTAACAGTCCTCAAGAACTCCCGCAAGGCACACACAATCTCCCATGGGTATGCCACCAACGCGATTCGGTATTCTGAAGAACGTTACCAGAAATTCCGAAAGCTATCGATTAATAGACATTTTTAATCCAAAAACAGCAAAAAAAGAAAAAAACGAAAAAGAATCTACACGAAGTCACCCCCTTTTGATTTATCGGCCGAGGTTTTTAATAATGATCTAACAAATGGTTGACCGATGAATTGGCCCCTCCTCTCGCGTTTATTCAAAATTCAACTTCATGTTCACGTCTGTATTCGCGATTGTTATGAACAGAAAATCTCAGCTTAAACGTTTCATCGCTTTAACAAACGAAGAATTAAAAAGTTACGCTTGATGCTGTGATTCAGAACTTTTCGTGCTTTTGTTGGGTAGGCGTACCATTTTGCTCTCGTGTCAGACGATTGCCTACCTTCAGAAACGCAGTGAAAATTGGGATATATTGGCCATTTTTGATTTCGGCCAATCCTTTTATTTTATGGAATATTGTTTAATTTCTCAAAAGTACTTTCTGCAAGGATGAGGTCGTTATAAGAGCGACGTCGTTAAAAGTGGAGGTCACTATAAGCGGTCTCAATTGTACTTCTTCTGAGTCAATATTTTTCAATGTCCCCGTCCCCATGGAGATATTATTTCATGACTGAATGAAAACGGTGTATCGTCAGTGAGCCTTTTTTTCTCGACTCGTTTCTTTTCTCTTTCAAGTAATGTAGCAAGAAGTTTATGTACACTATTTTCAATTTTATTTCTTCTTCATTAACATACCAAATTTTAGGTTTTGTATAAAAAATATTCATTTTTACAAATGCACTATCGATACAAATAAAAAAGGTACAGCCGATCTGTCTACACTCCAAGCACACTTCAGAAACATTACAGCATGACATTCTTAATAAATAATTTGAACCCTGGCTTTGAGTGGAGCAATGATTGGCCCCGCTGGAGCAGTTGAGTCGGCCATCATTAAAGTCTTATTTGTACTGGTAACCGGTTTCGGGGGAGAAGCTTTGAGCTGGGGGCGTTCGGGGACCGAAACCGCTTGGCGCTCCGCCGGCCGGGGCCGCGCCGCTGGGCGCCCCGCCGCTCGGCGCCAGCGCCGCGCCGCTCGATGGCCGCTGAGGCGAGGGTGTGCTGGGGTAACCGTTGCTTGACTGGCCTCCTCTGGGAGGCGCACTGCCTGACGGCGCCGACGGCGCCGAGGGCCCCGACGGGAAGCTAGGGCCGGAGGGCCGTCCTGACGGGTAGCCCTCGGACGGGCCGCCGCTGGACGGGCCGCCGCTGGACGGGCCTCGGCTCGATCCGCCTGAAGGAGCGGATGGGCCAGGACTAGTTGGGTAGTTTGAAGGAGATCCACCGGGTTGGTATCCGCTCAGCGTAGGGCCAGGGCGGCTTCCTGGGCCGCTGGAAGGGCCAGAGGGCTGGCTGGACGGGTAGCTTGGCGAGGCGCCGAGCGCGCCCCCGGAAGAAGGAGCCGAAGGGAAACTGGGGCCCGAAGGGCGGCCCGATGAGTAACCTTCGGGTCCGCCTGAGGGAGCGGTAGGGCCGCCGGAGTAGGATGGCGTCGATCCCTGCTGGGCGCCACCAGCGGGGCCCTGCGGGGAAGGACCTCCTCTGCCTCCTGAAGGTTGGTATCCTAATCCACGGCTAGGTTGGGATCCGCCTGAAGGTGCGGAGTATCCACCTTGGGGTGCTCCACTTGGTGCGTATCCTACTTGTTGACCTTGGGGAGAGTATCCTCCTTGTTGACCTTGCTGAGAGTATCCTTGTTGACCTTGTGGAGAGTAACCTCCTTGTTGACCTTGCTGAGAGTATCCTCCCTGTTGACCTTGGGGAGAGTATCCTCCTTGTTGACCTTGAGGAGAGTATCCTCCCTGTTGACCTTGGGGAGAGTATCCTCCTTGTTGACCTTGAGGAGAGTATCCTCCCTGTTGACCTTGGGGAGAGTATCCTCCTGATTGACCTCCTTGGGCAGAGTAACCTCCTTGTTGACCTCCCGGCGCCGAATATCCTTGTTGACCTCCTTGTGGCGCGTAGCTTCCCTGACCTCCCTGGGGCGCGTTCCCTTCCTGTCCTCCTTGAGCGTATCCACCCTGCTGGCCTTGTTGACCTCCCTGAGATCCTGGCCGACCTTGGTCGTCCTCCTGATAGCCACCTCCTGCCGCCTCTTCTGCCGCATTGGCGTCAAGCGCCCTCTGGATGGCCTCTGGGATCGGAGGCGGGGTGGGGAGGTGGTCGCCCTGTGGGACAAAGCCTCGTTCGTCAGCGGTGTAAGAGACGGCGTAGTTAACACCGTCTGGCCCCGTGTAGGAGAAGCGGCCCTGCACGGATTGGATTCCTTCAGCACCGTCGTCCTTCAGCATGCCGCTTTCCTCGACGTTGATGCCGTTCTCGGTTTCATAGCTGGAAAAAATTGAAAACCAATCATTAAAGCAGATGCCTTCATAACTATGGCCTATGGAGTGAATTTTAGAGATCCACCTGTACTGTTCTACCTTTTGTCACCAAGTCCAGAGGAATGAGGGGCAAGTTACTTGATTAAACCGAACCCTTGTCTAACTTAACCTATGATGTTGTTAATCCGACATGCATTAATGTTGGGAGACTTGAACGCCAGTCGTTATGGGAAGTTGAACCAGGGCGGATGGATATCATAGAAGTGGAAAATAAAACCTTTAAAACTTAAAGTGTTTGCTTCTCGTCGAGATTTCTTCTCACCTGAATGAGTAAGTGCCATCTCCATTGTTCTCGTTGGTCTGCTTGATGATGGCAATTGGAGGACCAGCAGGAGCACCACCTCCAGGAGCACCACCTTGACCTCCGAAGCCCGGAGCAGATCCTGGGAAACCTCCCGACTGGCCAGGCGCGTTGAACGGCCCAGCTCCACCACTTGGTCCACCGAATCCGCCACCAGGAGCAGCACCTCCAGCACCGGCCTGGGAACCACCAAAAGCACCGCTTGGACCGCTGGGAGTGAAGGATCCGCCCGGAGCCGAACCTCCTGTCGGAGCGTTGTATCCGGGAGCGCCACCAGAGGGGCCCGGGAAGCCGCCAGCGGATGGACCACCCTGAGAAGGTGGACCATACTGGCTGCTAGGGCCTTGCCCGCCTGAAGGGCCGCCTTGTGAAGGTCGCTGGTATCCACCCTGCTGCGAGGGAGGGCCGTATTGAGAGCTGGGTCCTTGTCCGCCTGCTCCTCCCAATGGACCACCCTGTGTTGAAGGTCGTTGGAATCCACCACTTGATGGTCCACTCTGTGAAGGTGGGCCATACTGACTGCTGGGTCCTTGTGCGCCTGCTCCTGAAGGCCTTTGGTATCCACCTGAAGATGGTGGGCCGTATTGAGTGCTCGGTCCGCTTGGCGCTTGCCCTTGTCCGCCGGCGGGGCCTTGTGTAGGTGGTCCGTACTGGCTGCTAGGTCCGCTGGGTACTTGTCCGCCCGATGGGCCGCCCTGTGAAGGTGGACCATACTGGCTGCTGGGGCCCTGTCCGCCTGCTCCTCCTGAAGGCCGTTGGAACCCACCGCTTGAAGTTGGGGGACCGTACTGGCTACTCGGTCCGGTGGGTGCCTGCCCTTGTCCGCCGGATGGTCCCAGTGAAGGGGGTCCATACTGGGTGCTTGGTCCACTGGGGGCTTGTCCCCGTCCGCCAGAGGGGCCACCTTGTGAAGGTGGACCGTACTGGCTGCTAGGGCCCTGTCCCACTGAAGGCCTTTGGTATCCGCCGCTGGAGGGAGCTCCCTGCGAAGGGGGACCATACTGGGTGCTGGGGGCCTGGCCGCCAGGGGACCCTGGCGATGGAGGGGCGCCTCCCGAGGGCCTCTGGAAGCCGCCCCCGGAGGGACCTCCTTGGGCAGGCGGTCCGTAGGAGCTGGCCGGAATAGCGCCTGCGCCTGCGCCCTGAGGGGGCGAGAAGGGCCGCGCTGCCGGCGAAGGGGATGCCGACGGGCCGGGCAGCGGAGCGCTTAATCCTGGCCCACCTCCTGCTTGGGCTGCCCCTGGGGGAGGCAAATATGTGTTGTCCAGCCGGGCAGCTGAAGCCACGCCTAGAAATAGCGCTATGTACCCCTGTCAAACAGAAAGCAAATCGTG
>Ga0058701_10002257_pt1 | contig 14460 bp, 6 predicted proteins | sample AgamicOrMae_FD_97039 | JGI IMG/M metagenome (GOLD analysis project Ga0058701, IMG submission 97039) | Agave microbial communities from Guanajuato, Mexico - Or.Ma.e | ecosystem: Host-associated > Plants > Phyllosphere > Phylloplane/Leaf | place: Guanajuato, Mexico | collected 2012-06-04 | reverse complement strand
TCGCAAAAGTTCGTATAGGTTAGGTCAGGCTAAGTTAGGTTAGGTTAGGTTAAGTTAGGTTAGGCTAAGTTAAGTCAGGTTAGGTTTGGTTAAGTTAGGTTAGGTTACAAAATAAACCCTAGGCTTCCTCCCTGTAATCACGGCAACATCGCAGGACACATGAACCGGTTGATTATTGCGTCTTTCGAAAAAAAAAGGAGTATGAATTTGACTTGGATGGCTGCGATGAACCGAGAATTCTTCCCATTCACATTTCGTTCTCTACCGATGCTTATTATTGTGTTATTGATTCGTCGAAAGAAACAGCAAAGGACGACACTCAAGAAAGCGTACAAAAGCACAGGAAACAAGTAGACCTTAAAAGGGGAGCGACGCACGCAAGCACAGCTAACTTAGATCCACAAGCTCTTCATCGGCAAAGGAAAAGGGTGAATCAGGAGCAAGGGTTTTGCAACCAAGTTTCCTAACCTCAACAAATTTTTACAAAGGGTATGTTAAAAAATCGAGCAGAGACAAAATACTGAATTTGGGTCAAAATAGAGGCTTTTTTGAGGATTGGTTATGACATAGTCGCCACATTCTTGTCGCAATAAATCTTCCTTAATATCTTTAAAGTAAAAGCATTCATTTTTCCGCAAATACTTGATATAAATTTTACTTGTGATTTAATTTTCCAATTTAGGAGACATTTTTAGAGCGGTCACGGCATTCCTGTTTAAATGTGAGTTAAACCTTTTATTGACAGAAGCTTCTGATAAGAACACAGTAAATGCAGGTGAGAGGACTCGTGAGTTCGCAAGACGTCTGCAGAAGACAGGAAGAATCCAAAATAAAGAAAAAAAAGAAGAATAAAAAACGAAACGAAACGAACAAAACGCTAGAAGGAATGATTTTGATGTTGATTCAAAGCGTTTTCTTTCTTGTGTCCTACCGTTAATTGCAAAGCTTAACAGAGCACTTAAGGAGGGAGGCACCTAGCGTGCGTGGTTGCATGATATTAACCTTCGCGGTGAAATGAAAGGTTGAACTCATGAGGTAGAAATCGTAACCTTAACAAAAGAATAAACATGTTGTTCAAAGTTGACTGTACCGTATTTTTCTCAATGAGATTGCATCTAGCGCGAAATTTTATGGTCAGCCTACGAAACTCGCAAAAAGGACGTGGGTAAACCATGAGAGAAGGGCGGCCCTTCTCTCATGGGTAAACTTAGGAATCCCAAACCCTGACTTTGGCGCCATCTAGCGGCACCAACCTATACTGCCGACCTTCCCCATGCCGTTCTGCCGTCAGTTTGGGCTGTTGCCGCTAGATGGCGCCAGAGTCTCGGTTGGCGGTTCCGCAGTTTTCCCATACCCTATCAGACGTGAGCAATGTTCGGGCTTTGTAAGATCATGAGAGAAGGGCCTCTCATGCTTACCATGAGAGAAGTTAAGAGGATAGACGAGAGAAGGTAGAGGAGTTTACGACAAGAACTGATAATGGAAACTACCTCAAAAACGGGAGCTGCAGCCTGTCGTCTTCAAAAAGGCTTTATCTTTAGTCGTGACTAATAGGTGCCATTAAGTCACTGTTCAGCCACAAGGAATTTAAGCTTTAGTCGCAGCCGTGCCTCCAGGTTTATCGAACGAACGAAGTAACAAATTACTCCTCATCTTTTAGTTATTAATACGGACTTGTACAAAGCTTTGGATAATTGGGAAGCGCCAAAGCCAAAACATTGAGCAGTGGAGGAGGGTGGGTCCTCCACTTTTAATAATTTCACAACCAATTAGTGCTAATAAAAGAGTCAAGGTTTAATAACGCCAAAAGAGATATTTTTTTTTGAATCTAAATATTTGTACGAGACAAGTCACACGAAAAATGCCTGCAGAGAGACAGGTCTTGTTTACAATTTATGAATACGCGGAAACCGAATAAGGATTCATTTCGTGAAAATAGAAAACCGTCCTTCACGATAAACCCACAAAACAAATCATATGATATGTTCCAGAAATACTAAATTAATTATTCACTTAATCATTTCCTATCAGTGGATTTCGACCCTTGTTACTAGTTGTCAAGGTCGACCTCTCAGAATGCGGATCACAATTTAATGATTTTTTTTTCCAAACGATAAAGTTTTCTAAAAGTACCGACAGCATTTATGCAAATACCTCAGTCAATTTTCAAGGACTATTTTACAATCTCTATTTCTAAAGGAGTGTTTATTAAGGACTATTTAAAGAACTATTTTATGACTATATTTTAAGAATTATTTCTAAGAAATATATTTTAAAGGACTGTTTCCTTTCAGACACCGCTCCGGTCGGACGCTATTTTGCGGTTCATTTTACGCTAAGCCAGGCCGAAACTTCGCGACCTGCGCGCGGAAGTTCGCCGTCACTAAACTAGTTTGTTAAAAGAGACTACATTTCAAAATGGCAGAGTCAACTCCAACCGCCTGCACAAAAACTTTTTTTTTGTATGTCTGCCAGTAATTAGTGCGATATTCACTGGTCTGGCAACGCCTGCCGAGACCATTTGCATTTATTGAGCAAAGTCAATAATAATAGACAACAGGCCTTTCAACCCGCACGGAGTGCATCATCCCGTTGCGCTCAAAACCCTATAGCGTTACTGCTCACTGGCGGAAAGGGGTGAGGGTGGGGCGGTGATATATCGGATGATTTCGGGGGTGTTTCGCAGGGTCATGATTACGAGTCGCATTGCTAATCCAGACAGAATAGCTACATTTTACGGTTCACTACGCGAATTTTGACTTATTCAGAATGAAAAACGATGTGTGAAACTTTTGCTCTTCGGTCACGTGCTCGCTTCCCCATTGGCTGGAGTCAAAAGAGAGCGGCCATTTTGTGTTCCTGTCTCTTCCCAACGCACGATTAGCTTTATCTTTCCACTTCGTTACGAGAGCCACAGACCAAATTCGACAGCTTCCTTTGAGGTACTTCCGTTTCGTTTTGAGGGTTAAGGACATTGGGAAAGTAAAGGGATCAAAAAAACAAAACTCAAGCAAAATAAAAAAAACGAAGAAATGAAACTTCCCGAAAAAATAATCTTCCACCGAGGATGGAATTAGAAATTATGATTTACACGTACTAGTAAAAACAACACCAGCTAGTAATTGCGTTAGCCAGTCTTTGGAGGAAACTTTTGAAACCTGAAAAAAGGCAATATTTCCAATAAAGAAAAACACAAAAAAATTCTCAAAACTACACATATAAATACGGACCTGTTTTGAGTAGTCAGATACATGTTTTGGACAAGATCACGAAGCGGGTATGACTCGTATATTTAGGTTCATTTACAAGACAGACCTTCCAACGGCCATATCAAAGGAACGCTCTCAGCGAGTTTCGTTTCGTGGCTTATGATAGATCTACCTTGAAAACTAACCAAAATACGGGTCACCTTCAAACCAAACACAGGTATGGTACGACCCAAACAGGCGTAAGTGCAAATACTTTTCTACATCGCGATCTTTTCAATACTCTTCTGTTTTCGCAGGATATTTTTAAAGTTACACTTAAGGATCATTGCTATGTTTAATAACCAGCAAAGGCTGGACGCAGACTACGTCTTGACCTTGGAGTCATCCTGACAAGCGACGGATAGGCAACCGGCGGCACACGACTGTCAAGCTTGTTGCAGCGAAAATTCAAAGAGCTGACCGCGTGGTACATTTGTCTTGCGCGCTCTCTCATTCCACCGTTCATTTGCCCACTGCCTTTCTTGCGCAGTTTCACGCGGACCTCTTTTTTTTTCGGGTTGCAATTAACGTTGCATTATCAGGCTGACTTAATTTTTCAGCCAATCGGATCCGAGCGAAAGTTTGCGTTCATAAAAGAGAACGCGCATATAACTCGAGTGGAAAAAAGAAGAGGTGTGCGCAGAGCGGAAAAGAACAAACACGTAACTTCCGGCCGAAAAAAAAAGCGTATAAGGGATGGATCTCTCATCGTTACTTTCTGATATATATCTAAGGGCGTCTCTAAGTTTTTGAAGGAAATCAATTGTTGGCCATAAAAATGCTATTACGAAAATCGATATATCTAAAATATTGGGGGTTGTAAATCAGAACCTCAAAAAACCTCTATAAGAATGCGCCTCCCGATTATACCCGGGAGACAGGTTAGATAGGACGTGGACCAAGTAGGATTACAAATCATTGGTAAGAACACTGCACCTGATAAACTTTAGAAAATAGAATAAGTACATCGGGACTAGAATACTAGAAGCAAGATTCTGCGGGTAAACCAGATAATGTATCGTGGATTCGAACACCAAATAAAATCAAATAAAACGTAATTTGACACCGTTATGTGTTTTTTTTTCATTATTTTATTTTTTAAGAAAACGCTATGTTAAACTAACATCATGTCTGAATTTTCTCGAAATCTGATTTTGCAACACAACAGTTGCCAACCTAACGTCAAAAAGGGGGGGGGGGGCGAACAGAGATAGCAAGATAAAATTGATTCTTCGTTTTCGTGACCTTATGTTGGTAGCCACTCAAAAGGTGCAGTACCACCAACCCCAAAAGTGAACAAATATGACTTCCCGATTCCGGATCTTTCTGAAGTTAATAATTACAGCAGGTTACGTAGGAGGGTGAAAAAGTTAATAAGATGAAGGTGCGAATGAAAGAAGCCTCTTTTGTCTCTGCAGTTCTTCTCTTTTTAAGCCATGATTAAAAAAAAATAAAAAATAGTTTACCTTGATTAGGCAGAACGTTTTTGACTGTTACCGGCTCCTCAACGTGGCTCGTCGTCGCTGCGTCACTATCCACTCCAGGCAGAGTTTCCGTGCCGTAAAACTTTAACGTCCACTGCAAAATTGTACCTGCAAAAGAAGTGCTGTTAATTTAACTGTTGTAAAAAATCGACTGCGACATCTGGTGTGGTGATGAGAAAGTAGGTTTTAAGCACTGTCAACGATAACAACAGCAAGTTGAGCTGAAGTCGCTTTGAAAGGAAGTTTTTTGACATGACTCTATCCGAGGAAACTCTAACCTAATTTGATCTCATGAGTAATCTCTTTGAGCAAAACCTTAACCTAACCTAAACCTATAAGCGAACCTAACCTTACCAGGCACATTACCGAACCTAACTTAACCTTGGTTAACCTTAGCAAACGGTCGCAAAGCCTGACACCGGTATAGCTTGATTCTCGCTGGTATCTCGCCGAAGCGATATTTTTTTCATCAACAAACGGCTCTTAAGTACCCATACTTTAATAAGGATAACCCGGTAAATTCTAGGACAAGCTTGGTATTCGCTCATCACCACAACCACGATGTTCAGTTCGATTGGCAGTAAAATAAAGTCCGGTTTTTAACGACTCAAATCAAGAATAGATTGGTGGTCATCGACAGTTGCAACGCCAAATCACGATAACAAATCGCAAGCAGACACCCGAAAGTCGATACTACATATCGATGTCTCTACGATATGGTGCAACTAACAATAGTTTATCACATCAATAATTAACCATGCCCACAACATCGCATCACGGCGTGCTACTCATATCTCACAATATTCTCTTCAAGAAATAACGAAAAGCAATTATAAAATAATGAAGTAAAAAGAAAACATGCGTCTGGCGAACAGATATGTTCACATGAGTACCGCGTTGTCGTAATTGGTAACAAAATATACCGCCACTTCTAGGAAATGTTGATAGCTGATATCGGAATCTTTGTACATCGCTACTATCAATTTTTCGTGAAATCAAATGTCGTGATATATGCATGCCACTACTTTGAAATAATATTCCATGCCGTCAAACGGTGCAGGCAGAAAAAAAATTGAAATAAATTATACACCGTGTTTTCGTGCACACAGATATGTGACAAGGCACATGATTCCAATATAATCATAAACAACACAAATAATGAGAAAATAAAAATCAAACATCCGTAATTCCTGTTGACAGCTTCACGAAACAACAACTCCGAGGTTAAGAAATCCTTGATGGCTGATCAGATTTGTAACTATCTCATTGTGAAAGAGGTAAAAACCGTTTTAGTTGATCTACCTTCGCTGCTGATTAAAAACAAATCTGAACTGAGATTTCCGCCACCACACCTTACTTTTTCAAAGTAAAAATCCGCACGCAAAATAAGCAACAAAAAAATAAATAATGCTAAATACAATAAAAAACTTAAAAGTATTGAATGAAAACAGAAACAAGTAGGCAGGCAGCAAATAATATAAACCAGAACGACAGAGGAATAAAACAGAAAATAAAGACAGAGCTATGAAGTAGAAACACAGTAAAAAGTAGTTCTAGTTAAAAGGAGCAGCGAACTGACAAAAAGTTCAAAACTTACAATGAGGTGCATTAAACTTTTGAAGCTTAAAAATTTCAGCTAGGTCTGCTTTGCGAAACAAGAATTACTTTTTACAGCAGAAGAACGCGCAGCTGTTCAGAGGATATATTAGCTATGTTGCGGCTTTTTATGTAGTTAGCTAGTTTGATACATGAGCTAACTAACCAGCTAGCTTGTTAGCCTCACAACTCTGGACAGACGCGCAAACTTCGTGCTGGATACTGGTTATCCAATAATCCGAAATTTGAGGCCATCTCTAAAAGAAAGGTCAACAACGTTTGGATGGGTATCTACCATATAACAAAAGCTCCATTCGAAACCCTACTTAGACCGAAGTAAAAAAAAAAGACACGACTCCGAAGCGTCTCTCAGGATATACCTACACAAAGATATGAAGAAGGGCGATATAAATAACATTTTGGGGCAACCGATCTGTACAACGATTAAGGCTTCGGATATGAGATGTTTAAGAGTCCAGCTTGGGTTGCAATTTATAGACCAAGAAGCAAATAAATGTCTATTAAAATCCGTTATTTACCATAAATTCATGTTAGCCCGGAGAATGAGCAGGAGGGGTTTTGGTAAAGTTGATGTCTTGCGACTCGGTAATCTAGTTTGGATTACATAAAAGCGTATATTTTTAGATGAAATAAATCTGATTAAGGTAAGTCACGTTTTCTAATAAAGTTTTCTGTTGGATAATCACTGCGGATTTTCCAAACAAAGCACTACTTATTACAGTCCGCCAAAGTTTTTCTCTTGAAACGGGCAGCGTTTAATTAAAAAGGGTTCTTTAAGAGTGTTTAGTATAATTAAAGCTGGCTCTTCAGTTAAGTCAGATTGCAAGCTAACCTACGTTAGGTTAAATTTGCTCAGCTGCATGCCCTACTTTCGAGGCGGAGTAGTCTCACGCTTCGGGGTCGGTTAATTTTCTACTTAGGCCGTTGTTCCAAACGTGCACGACAAAAGAATCGGGAGGCAAGAGTATCGACAGCAGGCGTCTTGCCTTCGCCTTGGTGACGTTGGCGGGAGCCGATTTTCGCGGGCCGCTGGCGCGCGCGCGTCGACGGCGCCGTCGGGGTCGGCGTGGGCCGCTGGGACCTGGGGCCGGGCCTCGTCGGGGCCGGCCGGCGGGTCGTGGTGCGGGCCTCGACCGCCTCCACCGCGTCCACGACGTCGGCGTCCTCGTGCGAGTACGGCACCAGCTGCTGGATCTTGGAGTACCGCTGGAAGGCAGCCGGCACGCGGGGCTGCACCTGGGACGGCGGCGCCAGCATGATGGTGATCCCCCGGGAGGAGGCGGGCGTCGACGCCACGAACACCGGGGCCTGGGTCGTCGCTCTCGTCGGCGTCTGCACCTTTGGCTTCGATTGCGTCGTCAGGATGGCGACTTGCTGCTGTCGGCCGCGCAGTCCTACGCCTCCCTTCATCCTGCCGGGCTTCTTGCCTTTGCGGGGGGGAGGGGGCGGGAGCTGGGCGGGGGGAGGCGGCGTGGGGGGCGGGAGGGGAGGCAGGGAGCGGAGGGTGGGCGGCGCAGAGGGGCGCAGGCTGTTATAGCGGGGCTTGGTGCGCGTCTGCACGTCGAACGGCGGTGGCCGGGTGGTGCCGTACAGGACGAGCACCCACTCCTGCAGATTCGCCCGGCCTGTTGGGCAGGAGCGCATGCCGAGGACAAACATCATACCTGTCTACGATCACAGAGCGCAGCAGGAGACCAGATCTCTTTGCACTCACGCTCATATTGCAGCGATGACAAGACTTGCGTCTTCGTGCATGCTGTTTAATATCGTTCTTATTACTTTCCGGCAGAGGCACGATAACCGACATGAACTTCCTCCCCGTACGACCAACTTTTCTTAAACGTATATACAGTAATATTATCGTAGACACAACCGTGTTGCTGCCATCGCCTTGTTAGGTAGCTTTAAACCTGAGACTGTCATTGCATAGCGTGGCCGACAACATGACCCAAATCGATCTAAAATTTCTTGATCTCAACGATACAGATCGCTGGACCAATGAGATTCCTGGAGAACAGAAAAATTGCTTTGCGTCATGCGGTAGAGGGCCACTCTCACAGACAGTCAAACTGCAGTCCATAAATTTAGGTCCTGTTATATGCTTGCTTAGCCTTAGCCCACTCTACATTTATGAGGTTGCATTTTCAACTTTTTAGTTCAACCCCTACGACGGTAAGCCGGGCGGAGCAATAGCGGAGCGAGGCACAAGACACCTAACCTTACCGAACTTAACCTAGGGTTACCTAAATAACGGTCGCCAAGCTTGATGCCGCTTACTTCTCGGCGGCCGATTCAGGGCCGCCGAGAAGTAAGCAGCATCAGGCTCTGCGACAGCTGAGCGGAGCGATAGCGAAGCGAGGCACAAGTCACTCTAACTAATCTTGATAAACGGCAAGGGGTTTGGTTATTATAGGTTAAGTTGAGTTGGACGCCTCTTGCCTCTCTCCGCTGTCGTTCCGCTCGCTTTGATGATGAAAGGTTGAACCAAAAGGTTAAAATTGCTACCTTAAAAAAATAGAGTGCAGGAGAAATATACCGAGCGAGTTACGAGCCCCTGAGGATTTTCTGAAATGATGCTACTCGCTCGACATGAGTGCCATGCGTGTTGCCATTTACGGGTTGAATCACAAGATTTCCGACCTGTAGTGGGCAACACGCACAGCGCTCGTGTCAAGGTGGTTGCATTCTCGTTTCAGAAAATGGTCAGGGGATCGTGTAACTCGCATGGTGCAACACGCTGTCGAAGCAATAACGTTTCTCGTCAGAAGCACGGATTCAGGAACTTTTGGGACTTACCTAATTGACGACCCTCATTGTGGATTTCTAGCCGCCACACGCCGATAGGGTTCTCTCCCCAGGTGTGGACGGACATGAAAGGCCACGACGTGAAGCCGGAGCGCGACGTATCCTGGGGCCGGCGGGCCAGCAGCACGGCCCGGGTCCCCGCCGGGGACGTGAGCACGATCTGGAGGTCGCCCCGGCGCTGCGCCGTCAGGCTCACCCGGGCCTGCACGTGCTCCAGCACCGAGACGCCCTCGCACTCGCGCACGTCCAGCTGCAGCTGCACCTGGCTTCGCGGCGGGATCACGCGGCTCATCTGCGGCACCGCCACCTCGCAGCTGCGCTGCGGCGGCACCGTCTTCCAAGTCCGGGCCAGGCGCACCATGGCCAGCGCGTCCATCAGGCCGTACCCGAACGAGTGCGACACGTTTCTGCCCACGCCGTTGACGGCCCAGTCGGTGGCGCGCAGGTGCGCCGGCCGGGCCGTCCGCACCACGATGTGCTGCATGTCGCGCCAGGTTAAGTTTTGATTCGCCTCGAGCGCGAGCGCACAGATGCCCGCGGCGAGCGGCGCCGACGCCGACGTGCCCGTGTGCGAGCTGGTGCACCCGCGGTGCAAGTCCACCGTCACTACCTGCTTCTCCCCCGTCTGCCCACTACTGTACGTCGTCGCCAGCGTCGACGAGCACGCCTCCGAGTACCACGGCACCTTGCCGTACTCCGTCGCGCTGGATATCGACAGCGTCCAGATCGAGTTGGTGTACCCGTCGCAGTTGCAGTTGTCGTTGTCGCGGCCGCCGTTGCCGGACGCCCACACGAAGATGGAGCCGAGGCCCCGGCGGCCCCGGGTCACGCCGTCCTGGAAGGCGCGAGTGGCCAGCTCACCCGGCCCGTCCACGGTCTTGCCGTCGTCGTCGGGCCCCCACGAAGCCGAGTAGATGTCCACGTGCTGGGGGTTGAGGCTGAGCGAGCGGGCCTCAACGGCATCCGTCACGTCGCCGTCGAGCATCCGCACGCCGCCGACGGACGCGCCGAACGCGACCCCCACGGAGCAGAGGGAGTTGTTGGCGACGGCCGCCACCTCGCCGGCGCACCGGGTGCCGTGGCGGTTCGAGTCCAGGATGTCGTAGCGCGGGGTCGGGTCCTCGTCGTGGTTGTTGACGTCGTAGCTCGCCATGGGGTCGTAGTTGGCCGCCAGGTCGGGGTGGTCGGTCTCGAGGCCGTCGTCCAGGATGGTGACCGTCACCCCCTTGCCGGTGATGCCCTCCATCCAGGCCGAGATGACGTTCATGTCCTTGCTGCTGCCGCGGTTCAAGTACCACATCTGCGGCCAGCGCGGGTCGTTGAGGAAGCGCGCGACCTTGGGGTCGAGGGACGAGGCGACGGAAGCCTGCGGCGCCTGCTCGTGCTCCGGGTGGGACAGGTCGTCTATCCTGGAGCCAGCCGAGTGGGGCCTTACCTGAGCCGAACGTTTCACTCGCCGCCGGGCAACTTCCTGACGAGCCCATACAACCTGAACCACATACAAACCATTATCATCACTTATTACTAACCATTTCACTCATAATACGAGCAAATTAAACATATCCCGCGCATTAAAGTTTATTTAAGTTAAATTAAAGACCGCAAATTAAAGTTCTACTTGTTGGCTATGGAGAACCACATCTGTTGGTTACCTTCTAGCGCGATACGGCTTTCAACGCTATACAGTGAAACCCGGTTAAGATACGAATCAAGGGACTGAGACACCTTCGTTTCTTAAGTGGGTTCGTATCTTATCCGGGTTTTATTAAAAACCGACTATGCTCAAGGGAATAAAAACAAAGCGTATCTCAAACGGGTTCGTATCTTAAACGGGCGTATCTTAAGCGGGTTTTACTGTACTAGACATTGCATAATCAGTTCCAAGACCGTTTCATTTTAGAAGCTCAGGGGTAAAACTGAATTAGGACGGTCTCTGCAACCTTTCCTGAAACGGTTAGAGACTTAACTCGCCGCTCAATAGACTTTCTTTATCTTATCTGCAAAAGACTCGTTTTCAAATAGCACGAACAATAGAGCTCAGATAATAACAATAACAGTTTCAGTTACGTAGGTGAAACACCAGGAAAACTCGTATTTTGTTCAGTTTTCCGGATACCATGTTGCATTTTCTCTCGTAGTGTATCCTTCGCGTTCAGCGGAATCATAGGCTTGACGAACGATAGGTTAGGTCAACTTTAAGATAGGTTAGGTTAGCTTACGTTAGGTTTGGTTATGTTAAATGCTTTGTTCCTGGGTCCAATCGATAGCTTGGTCATGGAAACTAAAACACGAGAGAAAGAAAATGCAACCATAAAATTTAAAATGTTCATCAGAGCCATTTAAACGAAAGGTCTTGGCGAGAGCTGTTCATATTTTTAGCTATTCTCAGGTCTACCTCGAAAACTAACCTAAAAACGTGTTTTACCTTCAAGCGGCGAACAGGTAAGACAATTACACCATAATAACGAGAGTCACACTACGGCAGAATGCAAAAGGAAGCCTAACATCAAGTAGATTAAGTTCCGCTAAACAAGCTCTCTAATCATCCGAAACGGAAGAGAGCGCGGCTGCACATGCAAATGATACTCCCATCTCTGCAACTATCGTTAACTTGAGATCGTACGGCTAAAGTTTATCTTTAACTACAGACTAACTTAGGCCGGCCTTGGCCTTAGTTAAACAGGCGATCCTTATCTAATCACACTGCCTTCTATGTGGACCAATATTGAGTGAATAAGTACCCTTCAGGGCAATCAAGCCCAATTCTCCGCAACATGTCCCGTTGCGAAACTTGGATGTAAACTAACATGAACTTGTGGCGGTCTGTGGGTGGGTTTATGTCATACGGTCTGAATACACTCGAGTCTTACCTTATTAAAGGGACTGAGAAAAAAATTACAAACTTTCAAGAAAAACACATTGAGAATCCTTTTACACTGTTTCTTACGAGACATTGCTGGAATCGGGAGATAATTATAATAACGTACTGTCGAGAATTACGTAGTATTCGTAATATCGAACTTGACTGAAAGCCCATCTTAAATTTCACAGCCTGAAAATATTCTGTATACTTGTCAAATCCGCTGGAATATTCTACGGTAACCCTCTTCAAAAATAACCAAAAATATGCTTTTTCTATGTTTTAACTTCATACCTTAAAAAGGTGTGGGATTAATAGAATTTAAAGCAGAATTTTGGGGGTATTTTAAACATTTTAATTCTTTTATTCGCGGCAGTTTCGGTTATTTTAAAAGTCTAGGTGTGGGATTACCTGAAACAGGAGTTAGTATAACTTTAATTTCTTTCATTTCCGGATAATGGCCCATCATTGCACTTTCCCTCACAGTAAAGAAGAACCTGTTTTAGGTAGTCGCATAACTGTTTTAGGTATGAAGAGGAGAGGAACGTAATTTGGTAATTTTAAAAGATAAACCTTTAACAGCCATATCAATGAAAAGGTAAGAGAGCTCTCAATAGTATGGTTACTGAAAAGGGTACCATCAAAAATAACCAAAGTACGCTCTTCCCTTTTTAACCTTACCTAAATCAGGTATGGACCAACCTGAAACACGGGTAGTTTTTACTGCGATTTTCTATTTGTATATGCTTTTTCATAGACTCACCGATTTTATATGTAAAATGTATCCTTTTCAGACCGACCAGGCTTCGTGATTCGCTAATTTTTAACCAACTTTCCGTTGTCTTATCGAGACAAAAACCTTTGAAAAGGTCTTGATGCAATCTCTTCATTTTTTTCTTCATTTTCGAAAATAATTTTACATATGCTAGGAGACTTATTTGTATAGAAAACATCTACACAGCTTTGATAATGGTCTTCTTAAATCATTGCATATTAACCCACCACCGCCCAGCAATGCAGTTCGGCAACAGGAAAAATTATTTCAGAGGATCTTTTCAGTTCAGTATCGTCACAATTTAAAAAAATACCACTCCTCTGGAAACCTGAAATTCAATTATTTAGACATTTTCCAGAGCTTAAAATGGCGTTTTTCAATGGAAAAATCCTTTCAATTTCTCTTTGGCAGAATTTCATTCGAAATACTTCGGGCTGTTTTGGGTTAACTTGAAAACCGGCGTATATTTCACAAACCTCCTCAACCTTGTGCAACCCCGATTCGGCTCACCTTTTCTTCTTCTAGCAGACTGCCATGTTCCGGATGACTGGGCTCCGTCGATCGCTTCGCCACCGCATGGTGCACAAGGTGATACACGCGGGGGAAAATCTGCAACAGCAACGAGATCGATAATGCAATTGCACGGCCAGGCGGCAGGCCAGGCGGCGGCAGGCGGCAGGCCCAGCCTAGCCAGCGAGCGGTCTCACCGCCGCGCCGCGGCGTCCCGCCGGGCGGGACTCTCTCTCCCGCTCCCGACGGCAGGAGCAGGAGGGTCGTAACGTCTTCGCCTCGGCCCTCGGCCCTTCAACCCCGCCAAAGCCCTGCGATTTCCGTGCGAAATGGCCAGACTGCTGGGCGCCCGCCTCCCCTCGCAAACGCACCCCTACGCGTGATCGCAAACGCGCGTCACGGCAACCGCGTCACGGCCTCCCCGACACTAAATTAGTGTAGGTCGCGTAGATCCACTTGGCCGTGACAATAACGGGGGCGGTCAGTAAACGATTTCTATTCCCTCCTTCCTAATAAACGATATCTACTCCCCCTCCTTGTCCCACCGCGCAGACAAGAACATATTTTGGATGGCAAGAGACTCGAAAAATACAAAAAGAACAACCTCAAGAAAGCAAAAAATCTTGTCTTCCAGCTGTTCGGCTTTGTCAGCATTGCTCACCTATTGGGAGAGCACGAAGAGACCTAAACCTGGTTTGGGTACGAGCGGGTACAAACTCGCGTAATAGAGACGTAATCGTCGCGTAATAGCCGCGAAATTCGACGTGCAGGCCATTACGCTCTGCCGTAGAATAACGAAAATTTACTAAAATTATTAGTTTTCCATTGAAATTCGGTGTAAATCGCACGAACATGGTCCACTTTGCGCTGACATTGAATACCATTTTACTAGTTCATTTCAGGGAGTACAGGCTAGGAAAGGGTAGCTGTCATAAGCGCCAAAAACCACAAGCGCCAACGCCGCAAGCGCCAATCCGTAACCGCCAAACGAGAATAGTCGCAAACGCTAAACGTCTTAACCGCAATACTAACCTTACCTAACCTAACTTTACCTAACTTAGCCTAACCTAACTTAGCCTAACCTAACTTGACCTAACCTAACCTATACGAACTTTGGCGTTTGCGACTTTTCTCGTTTGGCGGTTACGGACTGGCGCTTGC
>Ga0058701_10002256_pt1 | contig 14460 bp, 12 predicted proteins | sample AgamicOrMae_FD_97039 | JGI IMG/M metagenome (GOLD analysis project Ga0058701, IMG submission 97039) | Agave microbial communities from Guanajuato, Mexico - Or.Ma.e | ecosystem: Host-associated > Plants > Phyllosphere > Phylloplane/Leaf | place: Guanajuato, Mexico | collected 2012-06-04 | reverse complement strand
TTGCACTCGAGCTCGTCCAGCTTGAATTGGGTGTCGCTGATCAATTGCTCGCGCTGGGCCAGCCTCTCGGCCAGCCGTTTGTTTTCATCCTCAAACTCTTGGGCCAAGCGTCTCAGCTCGACCACCTCGTCGTCCGCCTCGCTCGTCATGTGGCTCCTCTCAAGCTCGCTGGCCTCAAACTTTTCCCTCCACTCCTCAGCTCTTTTGGCCATCAATTCGGCCTGGAACTTTTGCTCCTCGCGCTCCCTAATTAGCAGCCTGATTTGTTGGTCTTTGTCGCGCAACGACATGGCCAAAGTGGGCACTCTTTGTTTGCCACTGGAGCAGTTGATTGTGGTTGTTGTGGTTGTTGCAGTTGCTGCTGTTGCTGTGCTTGTCGAGCCTGAGCTTGGGGAGGAATTTGGGGTGCAACTTCGCCTGCTCAGAGTGGAGCTTCCATTTGGCGCCGAAACGACGCCAGCAGACGCCGACAGGGAAGCCAAACTGGTCGATTGCCGGCCTCTAGTTGTGGTGGAACTTGCACCACTTGCACCACTTGCCACACTTGCCACACTTCGTCCACTGGCGCTGCTTCTTCCACTGGACACCAGTTGCAACTTGGTGCCGCCGCGGCTCGAGTTTACCGTTACGGAGCTTGTGCCTGCTGGTGGCCGGCGGATTCCGCTGAAGCTGAGCTGGCCCGCTGGTCTGGCGAGACTGTGTTGCCTTCTCAGTTTGTCTGCCTGTTGCTTCAGCGTCGCCGAGTTGGAATTCGAATTGGAAGTGGAAGTTGATGATAAACTGGAGCTGCTCTTCTTGAGCTGGCCCGCCGGCTGTCCTGGACGCTTAGCTGTGGCGCCAGTGGTGCTCCTGCTCGTCGCGCTCGACAGAGACGTTCCTGGCGGCCGTCGGAGCTTCTGATTAGCCGCCGGGGAGGCGCGTATGGTGCCTATTGGCGCCGTTGCACTAGTGCACACCGAGGACGAGCCCACGGACACTTGTGTGTCGCTCATGGCAACACTAGTTGCACTGTTTGCCCTGCTGGGCCGGCCAGTGCTCGTCGCCTTGGTGCCACCGGCCTGGCCAGTCTCGCCGGCGGAGCCGCAAGCCGAGTCCTGAGCGGGACTAGTTAGGAGACTCGTTTGACTAGCTTGACGAGAAGTGGCCGCCGACATGCTGCCTGCTTCTTTTTCCTCCTCAGACTGTCCACTATGTTTGCCGCCGCCGCCGCTCAGGGTGGACATAATAATGATTTCTCATTCGCGCTGGAAGATGAAATATCACTATATCTATTTGCTAACTGTTTTCGGCCCCTACTTGTCTGCCTCTACTTGGCTGCCGCTTGTCACTTGTCGCTTGTGGCTTTATGGGCGCCCGATGGTCACCCGGCGGGCACTTGTTGGAGACTTCTGTGGGCGCGCTCAGTGCTGCTCTGTCTATGTCTGGCGGTTTGTTGTTGTTTGTTGCTCTGCTCACTGTGTTCTGTTTACTCAAACGCGTGCACTGTGCAACTCCTTTTTACGCGCACTCTTCACTGCACTGCCATAGACCAGCAGACTTCAGGCAAGACGCAAATCACACTCGAGACCTTAGCTCACTTTGACAAGATTGTCCCTTTTCGACTCGTCGGACGTTTATCTTGAATCTCCAGCCACTAGGTGACAATGAGACCACTTTTGGCACTCTTTCTGACCTGTCTCGACGCAAAATACAACGCAATATACAACAAGAAACTCAAGAAATCCGGCAAATCTTCTCCCTTTTCTGAGGCCAAGATCTGTCAAAAATGGACTCTAGAAACGATCTGTTCGTTCTTCTTTCTCCAATCGGCGACTCAGATTTTGAGCTCAACTGGCAAGCTCAACACAATATCATCCTCGCCAGCCGCTAATCTGTTGCCTCGATTTTTCTTTGTCTTGCTCTTGCTGTTCTTCGCTCAGCCACTTGCTCTTGAAGAGGCCAGACAAGTTGGCCACAAGACTGTGCCGCGGCAAGTCTATCGAGATGAGCTGCTTCTTGTGAGACTGATCAGATCTCTCTCTCTCTCTCTCTTACTGCTTCTCCTCGACTCAGTTTCTCCCTTCCTCTGGGGCGTCCATCAATCTCTGGCGCAGCAGAGCAGTGGTGTAACTTCAAACGATGTGTGCAAAATGTTGATGATGAGCAACGAGTGTTTGCGTGTAAGTTTGTTGTGAGTGAAGAAGGGCCGAAGAGTGTTTGTGCGTGAACTTGGCCCGAAGTTTGACGGCCGAAGACTGAGCTCGGCGAGCTCTCAGATCTAGAGACTGGCCGCACTTCGAGCTGGCTGAATGAGCCAAAGGAACACAGAGACACACTAAGCAGCTCCTTTTTGTCCGATGTTTGTTGTTCTTTTCGCCCTCCTCACTGGCCGGCAAGTGTGGCCAGCGAGTCGCCTCTTCCAACAGACTGCAACAAGCTCAGCCTGAGTGTGGCCAAAGCTGAGGGCCGACACACAATGGTTGCCAAGACCAAGCGAGTCCGTTATGTCGCCTACGCGCATCTGCATTGATTCGAAACGGCACGAGACGAGCACCAAGAGCGAGCGAGAGAGAAAGATTTCCCTTAGCTTCTCTCTCTCTCTCTCTCATCCAACTTGGCCACTGGCTTGCCTGCTGGCGTCTTCTTGCACGCATCAAGCGATGAAAACTGAACACATAAACTACCAACTCTCCACCACCAAGAAGGCTCTCAAGTCCACGCTCGAGTAGTCCACCCTCCGCACAGGTAACGAGTTCTATTTTATTCCATTCAATATATTGTAAGCAGCCAGCAGATAGCTGCCCACGAGCTGGACACTATCACCACCATCTGTTGTTGTTGTAGCTGGCGGTTTCTCCTCCAGCGCTTGCGAGTATGCGAGAGGCTGGCTTCAAATTAGCAGATATTACACACAGACACACAGAAACGCAAAGAGACTTTCGTGAGACTGGCCAGTTGGAAGTGAGAAAAAGAAAGATTGGTTCATGTGAATCAATTGGCGCTAATTGTGTGTCAGGGTGGTCAAAGCAAAGCAGGGCTCTTGCTTGCACGATGCGCAGACTTGCAAGCTCCAACTATAAGCTCAACAATGATCACCTGGGCCGACAAACTAACAGCCGAGAGACAACAACAGCAACAAGTGGCACTGCTAAATGGATAAACAGAGCCCTATTTGGTAGGGACTAGTGCTAGTCTAGTGCTCTAGTGCGAGCCAAGTTGGTGGTCAACACTTGGCGCCTGTTCATGCGTACCTAAGTTGCGCTAAGTGGAAACTGGCTCGCCCACAACTGCCACACGACAGCTCTCGTCCATGTGCTCTCTTCGGGCTGGGAGACCAAAAGAGTGCTAATAGGACACACTCAATTTTTAATCGAAGGCCAAATTAAGCAGCCACGAATATCGCTCGCCCTCGATTGGCTTTCTCCTTCGGGCCAGATGCCGCTCACGATCAAAACAACTTTCCAATCACGTAATTGAACACTTTCAGCTGACTGAAAGGCGTCACCAGTTGGCCTCAAATGAGCAAAATGATTCATTTTCGGCCCAAGACGCTCTCAGGCCCACAGCCCGATCGAACGATTCCTTGGGAAGGTCTTGCCAAGCCCACATCAATGCAGCCGTGCCTGCAGCGTCTGGCACAGACGCTGAGTCGAAGCTAATAGACACACGAATCGATCGGCTATCACATACTTGGGGCGACATAATACAGTATTTTGAGCTAAATATGGGAGAACAGGAGGATTGAGTCTGGTCGCCCCAAGAAAGTAAGATCTGTCTAGTGGAGAAGAGACAGACCTCGGTGCTGGTGCGTTCGTGTAGGACCTAGTGGCAAGTGTGCGAGAAGGCTGGATCGACGTGTGATGTGCGCAAGAAGAACCGAGGAAGCAATCGTTCTTACGATCTCACGAATTGTTCAAAAGTGCTTCTGGGGCCAGCCTCGAGCGGCGGGCGCGACACATGCGAGGCAAGTCACGAGCCCGAGGGTTTAACAGGTCGTACTCACCTCTTACACTCTCACACAGCGTATGAGCGTTCACCCTTCGTCACGAAGCAGCATAACAGGAATCGCACGCGGTGATGAATTCGTGTCAACATATCACGCAATAACAAAATGATAACAAAACGCATCTCAACGGTTCCAGCCTCTCAACAGTCCACTTCCCCTCTCTGATCCAAGCCTTAAGGTGGAATCGCCTAAGCGACGGTCTGGGATGAAAGTGCCGCCCAGTACTCGCTCAGTGCTGTGAACCCGTCCCACAGACCATAGGTCATCTTCAACAAATTTGGCCCGTGAAATGCCGAGTTCATAGTCATTCTGCTTGATTGCCGGACACATGCAGTCATTTCGGTGGAAAAATTCTTACCTCTCGGGCTAGAAACAATCTCCGGATGAAAACAGTCTTCCTGCCAAGCTCGACGTCGCAAAAGAGATTCGACTCCTCGTCGGGCTCTCAAGGACGCCCATAAGTGCCGCATAAGTCAGTGGAGCTTATGGAAAAGCCATCGTATCTGGTAATTAAAGAAGCCAAGTCGGGACTATTGTGTTGCATAATGAACCATTGAAAATAACAACGGCTTCAGCTGATACACTGGAGCTTGAGCAATTTCCTTGGGATGCTGACCATGGCACAGGTAGATGATGACGACGAGCGGCTGATGAGGCGGGAGGCGCGACGGGTTCGAGTGGGCCTGGCGCAAGGAGATTGCCGTCGATTGGCACAGAGTGGGCTCCCTGATGCCTTCTTCTCCTGGAAAAGGTGGGGGTAGAAAATGGCAATAGAGGGCCGGGTGGTGGCCACATGGTCAAGAGTGTGGCGCCACTTTGCGGCCCCCTCCACTCGAACTGGCTCGAGGATGGGCCTGCCGCCTCCGTTGCGCGTTGACCCAACTCGATGGCTACGAAATCGCCGCCGACGCGCCCGAAAGCAGAGCAACACTCTGCCCAACTGGCAGCCACCAAACTGGACACACCAAGCAACCTAGATGGCCACCATTGGGAGGCAATCTAAAAGGAGCCAGCAGAAAAGGCTGAGCAGAAGTGGCAGAAAAAAGGTGCCGCCTGAAATTGTAATTGCAAGCAGGCCGGCCGGTAAGCAAATCAACAAAACGAGAATACTGAAGAGGGGAAAAAAAGGAGAAGGAGGAGGAGGAAGAGCAACGCGAGCCATGTGCTCAAACTCGTTGTTCTCGTCTCGTCAAGACGCCCACTCGTTTTCTCCGCCACCTTCTCGAGACTAGCTCGAACTTGATTCTTGCAGGCCTGCCAGTGGGCCGCGTCTGTACCAATCGCGCTCGCTCCTTTCCATTGGCAAGACCGACGACTAAAACAACGGCTGACCATCAGGTCCATCTGAATAGTCTGATAGAGAAAATGCAGAGAGAGAATAGCACTTTACCAGCGGCCCTTTCTTGCCACCCAATTTCGTTGAACGGCCATTTTCTGACTAGTTATTCTCACGAGAAAAAAGAAGAAGAAGAAGAGGGACCAACCATTAGAGAACTAAGTCGTTCCAATGGGTTGACCAAAACCCATGCTTTTATATGCATGTTCGTCTCGCCAGTTGGTAGCAACTGTGCAAGTGTTCAATATTGCTCGTGTAAATAGATCGAGTGGACGAATATGGACTTTTAAGCTCCCATCAATTTGGTTTGCCCACTTCTTAGCTAGCCTCTAATGGCTGGGGAAAAATACTCTTCCAGCTCTAGATATCAACTTTCCAAACAAATTGTCTCTATTTTGACTCGCCGTTTCCCCCCACTTTCACCACCACGTTAATTGCATCGTGTTATCACTCATACTATTCGACCCGCCGTTACACTCTTCACTTGCCACCGATTCAAATAGTAGCGATGATGAAGCTCTAAAAAGACAACTCGTATCTATCTTTTATTGAGTTGGCCTGCACAACAAATGACGAAATCGAAGTTGACAACAAGAAACATATCCCGTTCCCTTGGGCCACCAACCTCGCTGTTCGCCATGAGTATGCGTATGTCTTGCTCCTATATCTTTCACACACACACACACACGCATACATAACCGTAAGAGATTTCCTTATCACTGAATTCTTGCATGCCTGACTTATTTGAGATCTGTCTGACCGAATACGTGGTGCACTATACATATTATCAGTATGCAGGCTGGATACTCCTCTTTATCGGCAAGATCTTGGATCTCAGAGGGAAAAGTGCTCGCCGAAGTTTGAGTAACTGGATTCTGCTTCCCATTTGCAGCACCTGATCCGCTAGCGCCGAAGTCGCAATCCATATCAACGATTGAATCTGAGTTTGAGGCATTCTTCGTTGCTTCATAACGCTTACTGTGCAAGTCGCGACGGGATATACAAAACCTAGCCAATCTCCTCAGAGTGGAATAGATGTCTGCCTCGAAAGGCTCATGAAGACAAGCCATGAGACTATATATCCAGTCAGCATGCAGTGTCGAATACTTGGGAGCTCTCTCACAGCGTTCGGCGAGAATTTCCAAAATTGAATGGATAGCCATTTGTGGCATACTTATCAACTCGTCGAATGGTGGTGCTACTCCGATGCTCATCTGTCCAATGGCTCGATCAACTAAAGGTTTGAGTGACTTTTTCACATTGGCCTGTTGTTCTTGTCGCTCCTTCTCTATCTCCCTGGGCAGACTCTCGCTCTCGCCAAGGAGCGACAAATTTGGCACCATCTTCTCTGAGCATCTATGCGATCTATGTTTCTCTATGTTCGAACGAAGCTGGTAAAAGTTGTTCAACAACTGGGCACAGTATTCGCGATTTTCAATATTCTTAAATTTGTCTGATGAACCATTACTTGACGTGGACAAACGACCATTGTTGTGGATGAGATTACTCTTTGATTTGACCTTTTCTCTGAAAACGCTCGAAGACATTATGGAACAGTTGGACTTGTTGTGAGCTCCAAATTCACTATTGGTCATGGAAATATCACCGGGAGCTGAGTTATCTGAGGAGGCATTCAATAGGTGTGCGTTGCTTATGTCTAAAGGTTGGATACCTAGTTGCTCGCGTGGACTGACATCGTTATCCTTGACGGGCGAAAATAATCTTTCTGACGAGTTGGATGACCGGTCTGACAATTGCTCGTCGGGGACGCAATCTATAAAACTTCGCTGCCCGTCGGGAATCCTCTGGGGTTCACGATTTTCATCGGTCATTAGAGTTCTTTTTCGGCCGCTATCATTGTTATCACGTGCTTTGAGAGGGGCGGCGGGAGGCTGCACCGAGACTACAGCCGGTAGTCTCTCTCTTTCTTCCTCTACCAGTTTGAGAAAGTCGTGTCCATTTATCGGCAAACCGCTGGGATGATTGGACAGCTGGTTTGGATCATAACCCAAGGCTTTTGAACCCGGCGGCCTGTTTGTTTCCTCATCCTCGATCTCGTCGCTACTGACATAATCGTCACCGTCATCATCAATCTCAAAGTCGGAAAAACTACAAGCTGGTGATATCATGGTCAAATAAAATCATAAGGTTTCTTTTTAATAAGATCATAACATAATCAGGCGCGAGTTTAAACATAGTAACATGGGACGCCACATGTTCCAACTCCCCCAGCTACCGTGTACAGTATGTTCCAGAATTGTCGTCTAGGCTGGCCAATGCACGGATTCAGGCGCACAAATAAATGAAATATCTGATCAACAGCGATAGCGCTATGAGGTTTTTGCATCAATTAAGACGAACTATACGCATTCGGATGAACCAGATTGAGCATCACTTACAATGATCCAACCGGGCGGAAGTCTCAACTCCTCGACGATGTCGTAAACTCGAAGGAACCGAGGACCCACGTGACAACCATCGGAATATCTGAGTATCTGAAATAGTTCCGATGTGAATAGATTCTATGAAAGAGTTACTCGTGAGATCGAGACGCTCTATTGGTTACTTGGAGAACAAAGCTGGGACAAATGCGGTCATACACTCGAATCAATCGGTCAGTCTAGATGGAAAGTCACTCGTCCTCATTGCTGAACTTATGAGGTCCAATTAGATGAGATCAAAAAAGTTTATCTCGAAGAGAATTCTCTTTTCTTTGAGCAAAAAACAGGTGCTACTTATCGCATATGATGCACTCTTTTCCAGGTCAAACTCAAGGCATTTCATAAGACCGGCACGCCATCGATAATCCCACGCGGCGTTCTATCAACGAACCCTGATGGACACTGTTCAGCAACAACCATCTGTCTGGTATACCGAGTTCTGCACATGACTTGACGACGTTGAATACACTGTCCACTTTTCTGCTAAATATATTGCATGCCTTCGGTATCTTAAGCTCATGCTGGGGAATTTTGCGGCCAAAATCATATAGTCTTCCGCCTCTAGGCAGCAGTGCCCTGAGTTTCTTCTCGTACTCAATCATCTCTGGTGGGATAGGAAGCTTTTGGTAGCGTTCGGTCATATCGCTCATGCATTCCCGAATCTTGTCTGAAGTTATTTCAGTGGAGAATAACCAGCAGCCCTCAGTAAGGCCGAGGTATCTTTCGACTACCGATCCAACTTCGACGAGTTCTATCATAGCTCCGAAATCATATGGATCGAGAGAGTTGCAAGATGGCGTATACTCCACACAGGCCTGCACTTGGTCTATCAGCTCCGAGCATTCTTGTGGAGAACTCAGTACAACTTCGCTTACATTACGTTTGATGGCAAACAGTTTGGAGCTAGATGGCAGGATCTTTCGCAGTGACTCTTCAAAGACCACCAGAGGAGTAGGCAACGTGTATTTTCGAAGATTCTCGTCTAAATAGAACATGCAGGTTACGAGTTCCTGATTACCGCTATCCACCGTCGTTCCTTTGAAGCAGGTGAAGACAACTAAAACGACCACCAAGATTGTGATAGCCAAACTCTTTCCAGTGGTAACCACAATGATCATGGTGATAGTAATTTGAATTTAAATTATAACGGCAAATTTGCGCATTAACGGGATAAACAAATCTCTTAGGCTCGCTAGCTCGATGATTGGTCGACTGTGTGCTCAGTCTCTTCTGTTCGATTGGGATAGAGAAGTTTCAAATATCAATACACTGCCTCATCTTCGAGAGGCTCTTTGCTCTGGGGGCAATCTCTCGTATCAACTTTCTCTGCTGACTCGGCGTTTGCGAATGCCTTTGCACACCAACAACAAGGCATTCTGTTACATAATTGCTGCAGCATGCAATCATCTTCCGAAACTCGAGTTGCTTGGTGATAAAGTCAGCATGGTAAACAAGAACAAATCCGACTCAGTTGATCACGTCGAATGTCTAAAAATAACCCAAACAAGGATACAACAAGTTGTCCTCTCCTCAAACAAGAGCATGTCAGGCCTCATTTTGTTGCCCATGTGGCCATCCCACTAGCCATCTTAATCAGGCCTCTAGCTGAATATCAACAAACAATTAATCTCCCGACCCACGAAATGTTTTCTCCTTTGCAAAATCTGGTCCATGGTGACAAATGAAAAATCTTTTCTCTCTTTCCGCTAGAGACTAACACCACCACAAGAACCTATGTATCTCCATCTAATGCGCGTTTATTATCTTCCGTTATCATGGAGATCCTGATTCTTAGACTCTTCAATTGCTATTCACGTGGGAACGGCGCCCGACGAGATGAACCAACAAGCTGCAGCTAGGCCCATTATGCGCTCGATTGGCGATCCTGCTGGTGCCTGATCCAGAACTGCCTCGATTTGTTCCTCGTCCAATGGGCGGCATGTCTCAACAGTTGCCACAGCCTTATGGGCTTGCTGCATATGTTTAACACAAGCACTTTGAGGCACCTTCAGGCCAGTGTTGTATGTAATCTGTCTAGTGGCGAATAACTTGGACCCCTTGGGCAGCATATCTCTGACTTTTCCTTCAAATTCAACCAGCTCGGCCGGCAATCTGAATGACTCTTCGAAGTATATAGTCAAATCCTCACTGCAAACTTCGATTGGGTCCCGACTGGGAGCTGCGTGGGCGACTAGGCTGAGTGTTGCCACAAAGCAAGCCGCGAGAAAGCCAAGTTTTGCGGCCGATTCAAACATGTTCATTGTAGATTTATTCGTGCCTTTGCTTAGCAAATCGTTGATCGGATAAGTTTATTTTAGCGAGATAATTCTAGCAGTATTTTGTTCTCAGTTGTCAACTGGAAAGGAAGCTTTTCGTCCAAGAGCGATGGATGTTCGGCATTCAGCGGAAGGAGAAAGATGTGTCGTGTGTTCCAAAAATATCTCAGGCAAAGTTATAAACAATCTGGAACTGTTCGTCTCTTGTGACATGTCAACAGCCACTCATTAGCTATGAAGAGTAGACCACAATCTGTAGAGAACATCGGCATGATCCAAGACTCTTTTGCAATGATAGTCTCTAGCGGAAGTCGACAGAAGGTCAAGGAGATGATGAAATCTAAGGAGGCAGTATTTATAGTGATTATTTGACTCGAACCATTGTTTTTTTTCGTGTATATTTGTTCAACTAACTATATTAGTGTGCTGTTCTCTTTTTCCTGCTCATCCATGTGCATTCAGCTTCCTAATGACCATAAATCGATCGCTAGATGAAATGCAGTAGACCGCCCCTGGTCTTTGGGGCACAATGAACGTCTCCTATTTGGAGAAAATTTGATGCCGATTCTAGATCGTTAACAGTTTTGTTTTGGTCCATAAATTAACTGCTAGCTAGTTTCCTTCTACGACGATCGTTTTCGAAGTAGAAAAAGTCCATCATGAAGCAGGCGGACAAGAGCAGCACCTTTTGACGAGCCTCCAGGTTGGTTTCAAACTTGATCCCAAACGACTGGTTTGAGCTGCCGCCAGTTGTCGGCGGTTGTTGGAAAGCACAATCGTCATTTTCATTGCTCGAGTTCCAATGTCTCGAAATGGTGCCCACCTGCTCATTGGTTTCCGTGCTCAGCACTGCAAACTCGTCATTTGCACATACACAAGTGCACAGGAATGGCGTGCAACAAAAGCGACACGAGCTAGGCTTTAGGACAAAGCTCGGCTTCTTTGGAGGCTGCTGGCAATCATAGATGGCATATTTCGGGTGACCAAAGAAGGTGAACTGTTGCTTGATGTAACCAATGGGATTGTCCTCAGGCGATTCAATTCTCACCGCATTGGAGTAGCAACAGAAGCGCGAAATTCGATATCCCTTTCTGATAACTGCTACAACCTCATCGCCATGCACTAGAGACAAGTTGTACTCGCGATTGGTCTCGAAACAGCACCTCTCGCAGCAATTTGAATCTAGAAATTGAGTGTGTGAAAAGAAGAGGATATTTCGTTGGGATTAGTATCAATTTAGAGGAATTGTTTAGAAGAAATATGGAAATCATTATAGTTGACCAATCGATTAAACTGGAAACTTACTCTCGATCGCTTTCAACATTGGTTGGCCATCTTTTGAGCGAACTGTATAGGTGTTCACCGACTCAAAGCCACAGCAAGTTGAGGTGCAATCGGCCCGCTGGCGCACCAGCAGAGTATCCTGCTGGTCAAGCACCGAGAACACTGGATGCACACTATAGACAACGTTCTGGTTTTCTGGGGCCACTTTTGACGAGCCAGATGACTGTATTGGCTGGCTTGTTATGGTGTTATGGTCGAACTCTTGTTGCTCGTTCTGACTGGCATTGGTTGGCTGCAACGAATGCTGATGGTGTTGCATTGGCGGCATTGTGGTCTGTTGGGTCAACGGAATGGACGAAGTGTCCACCAGAATGTCGTCCTGACTGTTGCGGCCCATTTGTTGCGAATGCATCTCGTTGTTCTCCTCACTTCCAGGCCCGCAAAGTTGGGTCTCTTGAATGGTGAATATATTCTGCTGCTGGCTGCTCATTTTGTTCCCTTTCGAATGCTAAAATTTCCCCGTCAAATGATGAAACTAAATAAGGACTTTCTTGATTCTTTCTGTTGCACCTGGTTTCAGTTTAGATCAAACCGAAAATTAAACCATCCCTTCGGAAACTGATACGCGTAAGATTATCTCCAACGACTAGCTAGTGGTTGTTCGGTTTGTAAATTCGCAAACAGGTTTGGACAAATGCAATTTGTTCTGAATTTGCGCAATTTTTCGCTTGTTTCCTCTTACGGAAGTAAATAGATCCACCACAAGAGCTGGACAACCATCGAAATTTCTCCTATTTTCTAGTATTTCTTTCTGTTATTTCGACTCCAATGGTTCAATTTGAGCAATTATTCTGTTACAAAACTTTATATATTGAATAATTTCCTGGAATCATTCAATTCCCTCTTCATACTCTCTCTCTCTGCTGGACAATGAAAATAATTATTACTTTTAATATACTGGAATGGCTTCTCTTGGATGATCTGTTATTTGAGGTGGTTGTTTGCTTGAGCAAAATAATTTGGATTTAAGTAAGTAAGTTTTTATATATAAAAAAATAAAATTTCTCTACATCTCGCTTACTATTCTCATTGGAAGACTATGGGAAAACTATTATGCATTTGCAACTTCTACTTCGCTAGCCTCTCAGTGCTGGCAACAAAAACAAACGGAAGTAGCGCATAGGGGCTCTCTTGGCTACTGGGCCAGTTGAAACCATTTGGAGGGACATTGTGTGGCCTGCAGCAGGAGTGCTGTCGCTGGGCACTGATGGTCCGAGTGGGGGGCGGAAGTGGGGGGGGGGGAATTTGAGCCTAGGGAAGTTAGAGAAACTCTCCTCCAATGATTCACCGCGGGCTCCTCGGAAGGGGCCAGCCCCGGACATTTTCAACGCATTTGATTTGTTGTGCAACCAAATTTGCAATATTTAGCTCGCAGAGTAGGCGAACTTTCTGCCCCCATGAATGCACTAATTTTTGCAAAAACGCGCCCAACGCAGTCAAGCACCAGCAACCGACCAACGCCCAAACATCCCAACTGGATGCTTCACTCGCAAGCCTCACATTGCGCGCGCCCCACTCTCTGGCCCCAGCACAACAGCGGCAGTGTTTCCTCTCCAGCGCACTTACGCCAACTCAATGCAACTCAATTGATTGTATGCCCTCTTTCTTCCCCCTTTCACTCTTTTGACTCATCGAGCACTGAGTGAGTGCCCCTTGGGCGAGGGAACACTGTGCCCTGATGATCAGTCTCTGACGACGAGCCGAATGGCCCCATGAAAAGGAAATTTGTCAATGGTGGCTGTCCGTGCACAAGGACACTTCTGCCTCACAACTCTTGTATACGAAAGCCATAGATTTGCCAGAATGGGCCAATCTTCCGAGCTCTTTTAACGATGATACGCTTCGCGTGTTGGTCTCGACGATTATGTAACGGCAAATTCAACGGATCTCAGCGCCGCCCACTTTCGGGCTCTCAGAGAGACTAGCAACTCGATGGCGGGTCTTGCCGCGCCTTCGGATTGGTAGCTTCGGATCTGTCCTACTTGGACTTTTGCAGCTTTTTGACATTCTGCCTCAACTGTTATGGACTCTCTTAGGCATTCACGGAACCCACAAGTAGATGTCACTAGAACCAGTGCGTCTCATTGTTTATTCTTTTTATTCTTCCTATCATCTGTTCTTCTTGATGAATTTGAACCGCTTCAAGGAGGAGGCCGGCTGGGCTGGCGTGGGAGATGGCGATGATTGTGAGGCTGCGCCCAAGTCGGCCAATGAGGTGGGCGCGAAGGTGCTCGTTGTGGAGCTAGTTGTGGGAACCATTGGGGCCATTGTGGTGGTGCTGGCCAGCAGTGTGGGCGCCATAATTTGCTGCTCCTGAGCTTGGGCCGCTGGTTCCGGTGTGACTGTGACAGAGTGGGTTTGCGCCTCGCTGGTGGCCGCCATTGACGCCTGCAGCTCATTCTCTTGTTTTGCTGCTGTCTCGTTTGAGGCACTCGCCCGCAATTGGCCGCCGGTTCTTCCCTCGGCCAGCTGGTGCGCCTGTTTCCCCGCGAGCTCCTGCCTCTGACTAGATTGTTTCTCGCCCTCGACCGGCGCCTCCTGGGGCACCGTCTTGGACTCGGCCAATTTGGGCTCCTCGCTGGGCAGGCGCGACTTGGCCTGCTCGCTTGTGCCTCCCTGCGCCTCTGGACGCACCTCGCTGGCCGCCTGGGTCAAGTGGGGCATGGAGCCAGGATAGTGGCCCGGCGAGATGAAGTCGTCCCGCACACTGTCCGGACCCTCGTTGGCCGCCTGTTGCTGAATCCGAAACGAGGAGGGCCCACTCTTAACTGCAGCTCTATGCTCCGCAGGCCTCTGGTCTCGCGGGGCGCCTCTCGCCTGCTCGCCGAGCGCCGACCTCAAGTAGGCGAGCGGCTTCTGGCTCTGGCCAGACTTGGCTCCCCCGGCGCCCAATCCAGCGGGCTTGGCCTCCTGCTGCTGCTGCTTGTGGCCGCCCGACGACTGTTGCTGGACGGCGCGCTCCTTGTTCGAGCTGGCCAGCGGCGCCCTGGCCGCGCTGTGGTCGTGGAAGCCGCCCTGCGAGTGGCCCCTCCCAAAGGAGCTCCCTCCGAAGGCGTCGAAGAAGCCGTTCGACGACGG
>Ga0058701_10002255_pt1 | contig 14463 bp, 6 predicted proteins | sample AgamicOrMae_FD_97039 | JGI IMG/M metagenome (GOLD analysis project Ga0058701, IMG submission 97039) | Agave microbial communities from Guanajuato, Mexico - Or.Ma.e | ecosystem: Host-associated > Plants > Phyllosphere > Phylloplane/Leaf | place: Guanajuato, Mexico | collected 2012-06-04 | reverse complement strand
TCAGAAACGGACATCTTTTTACGTTTCCTTTTTCCTTGCCGAATAAAATCTTTCTTTCATTCGTTTCACTGAAGAGATCAATAAATTACTATAAATTACTGCAACCCGTTTCCTGTTGCTGATATGGTTCATTTTAGCGTTCGCTTGAGCTTCCTCGGACAAGTAGGAGGATTTCTTAGAAACAAGATAGAGAAACGGTCTGAGGTCACCCAAGGATGTCCTGAGTTTGTAAGATCGCTAGAAAACTTATCTTTTACATTGCGGAAGGCTTATTTTATTAATGTCCAGATTGTATCCTACATTGTGATAATTCAAAATTAATGTATCGATTAAGCGGTGTAATACCGCATAAATATGACAAGCAATCTTTATAGTGCACGGAGAGTTCTTCGTCTATGGAACTCTTTAAAAAAATTATCTAAGATTTGCAAGCCTCACAATCTATCCTAACCTAACCAAGACCGAATCAAACCAGGCATAATATATTTACATTCGCAACGCTCCTAAAAGTCTGTTTTCAATTTTTTTTCAATTATTTTTTTTTAAAGCTCGTGGTTTGGCACTCTACATCTCCATCGCAATTTTTCCCCTTTTTTTTCAGTCGTTAAAACATGCAAAGTAACGGATGCTTTGGCAGTTCTTTTTTATTTATTTTTTAACCTAAATGAAAGGAGACAGATAAGGAGCAAAATGAAGAAGTGAGTGATAAGGAAAAAAATTAGTTTCTGTAATGACGCCGAGGGAGAAGACGATACTGCTGATGCTGGCTCTCCCCAAGTCATCAATAACACTAGTCTCGGTTCGACCCCCCCCCCTCGAAATACGAAACCGCACCAAATTTTCGACCTGGCTCGTCGACTAGTCGTACTCGATGGACTTTACAAGGATACATGTTTAACAAAGGCATACTCACGAGATTTTCTACCCAGCAGTATTGTGAAACTATTTGTCGTTCTGGTGTTGTAGCATTGATTGTATTTTAAGTCCGCTTTTTTTAACGCTCATCGGCTTCAGTTTCATATTTTTGAAATTAATTTATCGTCTCAAAATGAAGTGTTCCCGACTCCCGACGCATAGGTATTGATTGATTTACAAACGGAATCTTGCGCTGTTTCGGTAATTTTTATTTATTTTACCTTAAATTGGGCTAAATAAGTAATGACTCAATCACCCATCGATCAATTGCTTTCCATTCCAAAATATATTTAGACTATTTTACACAACGTTACAAAATGAGACTGTCCTTCTCAAAGAACCGTGTCTTTCAATGGTCTCTTTTACAGACATATCCTTTTCATTAATTTCCTGATCCTTTATAAAAATCCGTCCATTTTAAACGTTTGCACCTACTTATACAAAAAATCTGTCTCATTCAAAAGCCCACCAAGACCTCTTTTATTCTAAGGCATATCAAGATTAGTGATTTTGAAAGGTCTTTCCCTTACGAAGTTCTATTATTGCCCCTATTAAAGAGCCTGTCCCAATTTAAAGGCCTGTCGTTTTTAAAGTCATGTCAAGACACTTCTTTAAAGACCTATCCTTTTCTAAGGTCCATCATTGCCTGCGGCTCTATTTAAGGACCTATCCCTGGTTTTCTTAAGAGCCTGTCAAGGCTTTCTCATTTACAGCCATATGCCGTTCAAAGACCCATAGAGGCAGTCTTTACTTAAGATTCTGCCTTGTCCAGTGAAAAGATTTGTCCCATTTAGAGGCATCTTGTCGAATGTCCGACCCTTTAAGTCAAGATATTAAATACAAACGTCTTTTTTGTGGGTTATCTGTGAGAATCGCTTCCACCAATCCAAGTTTATGGCCGATTTTGCGAACCCTTGTTGTTTCAAGCCCGCATTTATTCTCGGCAAACTTCGTCTGTATTCCCGCGCCTTTCGGATGACAAGAATCGTTGCGGCGAAGAAGTTCATACTTCATCCTTGAAGCGTCTTCCGCTCGACTAATTCGTAGATGAAAGTATGAAAAATGGGCGCTTTTTTATCTTCGTCTGCGACGTCTTTTTCCAGAGCTTGTTGCTTCCCAACCTGTTCCGCTTTTCCAGGAATTTCTTTTCATTATCTCAAATTATTTAAGAGCTTTGATAAAACTGTAAAGATATATACTTCCAAGTTTGGAACTCCAGCATTATCACGATGAGTTAGCACTTAAGCGTTGTCCATAACTTACAGAGTATAAAAGGATATTGTTGTCTTTGTGTTTTTAATGTTTCATTAAACAGGAATAAATCCGTAAGAAATAAACGAAAAAATTGAAGTAAGGTGTCGAACAGACTTCAACTTTTTTTCTTTCTATTAATTTCGTCTATTCTTCAAAACAAAGTAGTAAAATGTACGTTGGAAAAACTGAGAAATTTGAACGTAAATAATCGTTGTTAATGACTTACAAAATTGACTCACAATATCAAACGTTGCAGAGTTCTTAATTATTTGTATACCACAATTTTTAAAAGGCATACCCCCTTTAGGAAATAATACAGTATTACAAAAGAAAAGAAAAGAAGATCCGTGTTTTGGATTTTTGAAACTGTGCACTGTATCATCATCAATTATCAGGAAATACGTATCAAATTCAAGTAACACGAACGGTATCTTTGTCAGCGAGAGTTCTACTTGTACCTTGATGACCGTTGGTAGGTCTAGTCTGAAATCGTATTTTGTTGTTTTTTTTTCAAGATAGATCAATTCTCAGACACATCAATGGAAAGCTCTCGCCGAGACCTACTGATGTGTCTAAACACTGGTCTATCACAGTAAAAACAAAACCCCGTTTTGGGAAATGCTGTACCTGTTTTGGGTGTGAAACCAAAACGGGGGTGGTACGTATTTTGGTTATTTTTCAATTATGTTCAGCCATATCATTCAAAAGGTCTCGGCGAGAGCTTTTTATTGATGTGGCTGAACGTTGGTCTATCTTGAAAAACTACCAAAATACAACCCCGTTTTAGTTTCATACCCAAACCAGGTATACCATTCCCCAAAACGGCGCTTTTGTTTTTACTGTGATCTTGAAAACCAAAATCCCCGCCACCCCCGATTTAGTTTCACACCCAAAACAGGTATAAAACTCCCTGAAACGGGTGTTTTTACTGTGTTTCCCTGATCAAACATCGGTCACAACATCTCGTAGTCCAGCTTATTTGATAAACCCCCAACGCAGATAATGGACTTCCCAACCCTAAAACTCACACATCCGAGTAGCCGGTGGGATGCAGTTTTGAAGACTTCTCAAGATAAGCTAAAAGACAAACAGATCGCTGCAAGAGGGGAGCAGGTTGCCTGAGAGGCAATATGAGCGAGTGTCAATAATAAAGCGAGTTTGGTGGCCATTAGGTGGGCATAGGGCGACATACGACGCCGCAAGGAGGATGGGCCTTGCCCATGTGCAGGGGCGTGGCGCGGCATCGCGGATATTTTGGTTGAGTGCATAATTTGATCGGCAACCGGGTGCCGCTACCCTTATTGGGGAACAATGGCGATGCCCGGGGCGATGTGCGGCGAGGCGCGAGAGGGCGGTCACCTCCTTACGCCTGCAGCACGCACTCGCGCAATTGTTTTATTCAATTTGCAAACGAGACGGGCCAATGGGTGTGTCCGAATATGGGTAAGGGAACCCGTCGAAGGGAAACGATAGGTTAGGGTGAACGGGATGTTCTAAAGGTTGCGTTTTGTGGTTGAATGAAGCGGAGCGGAAGAGGAGCAAGGCATAAAGTACTTTAATTAGTATTCACTTAGACGGAGTTAAGCCTTTTTGAAAGGTTCGGTTGTGCTCTGATCAGTAAAATTATACACTGCATTAGAATAAGTGAGGTTTTATTTTATCGAAACAATGATCCTCAATTCACTGAGAACCAAAATCTTAGAAAATCATTCACATACCCAGTATGAACACCCGAGAAAGCAGTAAATTGATTGGTAACTGAAATTTCAGTTTAATAAAATGACTTATGCTTTGGCCATTCAGGGATAGCACCATGGTTTTTTTTTGTAAAAAATTAGTGTTCTAAGCCACAACCAGTGGTTTGGTAAAAAAAAATAGTTGGCAATCATTTAATTATGGTGACCTTTCACTGAATTTAAATAGATATTTATATTCACATTTTTCATTCAGTAAAACGAATTCAGAAAATTAATAAAATTAATTCTGTAAAGTTTTATGATTTTAGTCGTATTTTTTCTTCATCTGCCGAAATTTTACTGTAGATTAGTAAAATTCTCCGATTTTTAAAGTTGTATTTTTCAATTAGAGATTTTTTTCTGAAAATCAGTGAAAGTCACTGATTTTACTCTGGAGTGCTCGAAACCCAAACTCAAGGGAAAGTCCTGTGAATCCCTTCGAATTCAAAGTAGCGGTCTTTTGCGGTATTCTGTCTGTGTATCTTAAGGAGGGGATCAGTCGCGAATCCAGCAGAACTGACACCGGGGTTGATGCGGGCTAGTTGACCATTTGAGCAAAGTGCAGCCCAGTGGGGGAGGTTATCAGGGCAAGGTGGCCCGGGGGCAAGGCGAGACCCCGTCCGGGGCGAGGCCGGGCCCGGGCGAGGCAAGGCTACGCCAAACCGTGTCGAATGAATTATCATATTCAGCCCGATTGGTGAGTTGCGCGAGGCGCGCCCCGTGTCAAAGTGAGAAGGGAGATTGCAGGGTCTGTGACGGTGGCTGGGTAGCCGCGGGGCGTTCGGCCGGCCCTTGCGGGGGATTCGCCCCGCGAGGGTGAGTCGCCGCACCGCGCCGCGCCGCTTTCGTTGTGACGAGGGTCGTCGCGCCTTGACGCGGACTTGACGACTATCATAGCAGATTGGGTCGAGGATATTTTAAGCGATTTGGCCACTGTGAATATTCAGGGTGGCGTCTTCTACGTAGTGTGATCGATCTTGCGTCGTACGAGGCACAACTCATCCTAAAGATAACCGAACATAACCTAACATTACCAAACATAACCTAGCCAAACAACATAACGTAACCTAACTTGACGTAACGTAAACTAACCAAAAAGAACATAAAGTAACCTAAACCTAGCCAAACAAAACATAACGTAACCTAACATAACCTAGCCAAACAAAAAATAACGTAATTTAGCATAACGTAACGTAGCCAAACAGAACAAAACGTAACCTAACATAACCTAGCCAAACGACAAAACGTAACGCAGCCAAACAGAGCAAAACGTAACCTAACATAACCTAGCCAAACAACATAACCCTAACCTAACCTAACATAAAACCTAGCCAACATAAAAACATAACGTAACCTAACATAACCTAATACACCAATTTAAACCCAACCTATACCTAATGTTACCTGTCTTAATCTATTGTCGCCCAGCTGATGGCGTTTTCCTCTCGGCGGCAGTGGCGTGTCAAGAAGAAACCGGCCACGTTAGGTTAGGAAAGGTTAGGTTCTTGTGTTGGTTGAATGGGCTTTTAATGGGCTGGGTTTAGTTTCGTTTGGTTTGGTAAGGTGTGATATTTGTTAGGGTTTGTTTGGGCTTGAATGGGTTTGGCCGGGTTGGATTGGTCTTGGTTAGGTTAGGGTAGGTTATGTTAGGTTAGGTTGAGGTGGGTTAGTTTAAAGGCCTTGTGTCTCTTGGCGCTACTGTCCGCTCGGCATCGCTATGGAAGGGAGATAAGAGGCAGAATATCCAATTATTTAAACCTCTCAAATCGCAAAAGACAACGCAATCCGTTGTTGAAAATTAGGAAGTGAGCGTTGTCCGGAGGCAAGATGAAGGGAGTGCTATTTCGTCCCTCGGACTATTTGTCTCTGCTCGGCTGATCCGAAGTGCACCCCTCGCGATGCACCGCGGCGCCGGCGCCGCGCCGCCGAATAGAGAGCCTCACAGGGAGAGCGGCATCAACTACCACGTCACCAACCAATCAGCGTTGCTGATTTCATGCATCTCGCAAATCAGCGCTCACCGCGGGAAGAAGTTGTCGCCTCTCTCTCTATGAGTCTCTGCACCGCCGAATGATACGGACTGCCCCGTCGCGTTCGTTGTGGTCACCGGGAAGGCCCGCAACTTGCCCACACGCAAGCCAAAAGTATTAATGCGGGTAAAATGTCCCCTTAGCGTCCCCCGGGAGGCGCGCTTGTCCTCAACAACGCTTCACGCGCACATTTTAATTCAGCTTTTGTGACGATTGTTGTCCTTAAAGTTGATTGCAGGGAAATTACAGATCGCAACCGGAAACGCCCTTTTCAACTCGCGTGTTAGAGGGAAGATGCGCGTAATTTCCAGACAGATTAACGTAACACACAGTATACAGTATAAAACATATCGTTTCCTTTCCGCTATCTTGTCAGCATGTTTTGAAATTTCTATATTCAAATTACTTATCTATTTTTAGATTCTATTTTGGTAAATTTAAGGCTGATTATTTTCGGAAACTATTTAGAAACAAGTATTTTGATTAGCGTTAAAAGAAGAGTTTTACTAACTAAAACCAAAATATTTTTGACATTTTTTTCAAAATCTCAAAAAATTTTACGTTAAAAAAATATTATGGTGTTTTGAAAAGGATATATTTTGTATTGTAGAACTTTTGGCAAAACAAAAAGCCAACTAAAAAAATAAAAAAATGTATCACCTATCTTGAGCTTAATACATTGAAGCCTTTTGCAACTCGTTCCGCATATTGTTGAAGTTATTAGGCATCCCAGAAAAGATTTTTTTCTGCAGTTTGATCAATATTGAGTTTTTTCTTCTTTTTTTCTCTCTTTTTTGTCATTTTGACGGAGCGTTGCGCGGACGAGAGACGATCTTGCCCGAAGTGAATTTGCTTGGTTAGATCGGGTGTCTTCGACATGCGTGCCAAGGCAAATCCTGGCGGAGAACGGCCTGTAAAACGTTGAGCTCCCGGAGTAAAATTGGCATCGTAGCATTCGGTTGTTTATCATTAAAACGAATCCGTGTTTTATTTATTACTGGGCAATGAAACTCAGCAAAACTTTCTGCGGGCGGAAAGCAAATAATGACGCATTTCGCTCGCCCTTTTGTTCCTTGGAATAGATTTCAATCAGTAGCCTCATTGTGATTTCAATTAGTCCATTTTTTTAAATTCCGTGTCCAATAAAGTTTCTGTTTTATTTGTTGCAGGTTTTTCCTTAAGTTCTTCCTCAAGTGTAACCAGAATTGTCTGAAGAATGCAGGCAATCCTCGAGACATGAGAAGATTTCAGGTAAGAAGACATCTACTTCGTATTTTAGAGAATTTTTCCAAAAAAGCAGCCGATGTTAACTTCTTTTAAGTAAATAAGCGCCGTGTTTACGAAAAATTTTTACGACTTCCTCTGTTTTTACTCGAAAAGGAGAAAAATCTTCAATGCAGCAACTCTCTCAGAGTGAAATGTCCCTGAGGATACATAGCGAGCCCGGTTAAAATTTTTTCAAGAATTTTTGAGGTTTGGTGAAGTTATATTTACTGAAATATTAGGTGAGCTGGTGTTATGTTAAATAAAGTGTGGTTAAGATTGGTTAAATTAAAATAAGACTAGCAAACCTAACCTAGGTTAGTTAATCTAACTTAGGTTAGGTTGGTTACTTTAACTTAGGTAAGGTTAGTTAATATAACTAAGATTGGGTTAGACTACCTAACCTAACTTCGGTCAACTAAGCGAACCTACCGAGGAAGGCTAGATTTAGGTTAGGGCAGCCAAGACTAGGTTCCGTTACGTTTGTCTCCATTGAGTTCAAACGGGCTTATAGGTTACGTTCGGTCATTAGTGTTGCCATTTGACATCGTTCGGTTAAGTTTTGGGTATCGACAGGAATATCGAATTAACGGTATCTCATGTCCAGAAGGTTGAGGTTAGAACGATGAAATTTGTTTTGTTGATTCTCGACTGAATGAAGTTAGGTTATGCGGCAGGTTCGTTGTAATAGTTCCTTCTCCCTTCCACCACCGCGCCGATTCAGAGCTCGTCTCTTCGAAAAACAACCCCCCTTCGAAACAGCCAGCAGCCTAACTCAAGACTACCTGGCGCCTCGCAGCAAACATATTAACTTTCACCCGGCTTATCTCGAGCTTCTCCGTCTAATTTCACACCAGTCGAGAAGTTGCCTGCTCCCCCCGCCCCTCGGCCTAATTGGGAGAGCCCTTGTGATTCTATTAAAATAACACAGCCCTCGGAGACATTCGTTTTAAAGGGCTGTGTCTTTCTTTTCCAAAGTAGTCCGTAGGACGCCAAGTGCAGCAATTAGAGAGCTAGGCCCTCCGTCTTGGGCGAAAGCTCCCGTCTTTTTGGGGAGACAGACGCGACTCGAATTTGCTCGATGACATTTTAACCCTTTCTTCAACCGTGACATTTGAATGAGAAGGAGGCGACAAGGCGAAACACTCAGCGTTTTTGCACCAAGCTTAACTTTTTCTTCAGCTTGTTAACATAGCGTCAGTGGTAATGAAGACTGTTTTGTGGTATGGAAGAAGAACAAATCTTCTCGTAACGTTGACAGTTTCTGCACGATTGATTGCTTGATTGATCTTTGATTTGACGAATCTGATCTCGGGATTGCAGTATCAACCGATAATTGTTCAAGAGACGTGTCTAAGAATATCTTTTTTAAGAAGAAAACATTATGTTTTGCTCTTACAACTGTAAAATAGCTGTTTTCAATTTTGTGCAAAAAATATTCGTGTTCAAGGGCGTCTCTTGTTTTTTTTTTTCATTATTTGTTTAAAATATTGGGCTTGAAAATTTGAATTTTATGCAACTTACTTCTCGTTGCAGTTACTTTTAATTAGTAAAATGCAACACCTAATTTGTGGAGTACTGTACCTTGTTGTGTGACACTAATACGAGCACGCAAAAAAAAATGATTTTGTCAAAACTACAATACTTAGACGACAAATTTTATTTGGTAACAGTTATTAAAAAATTGCAATGGTGACAAGACAATAGTAAAGGCCTCACAAAATGGTTGTTATTTCAACAGATACGGTTGTAGTCTGTATAGAAACAAAGCGCGATTGTCAGTGTCACAGATATATGTTATTGTGGCAAAGTCATTTATTTGTGTGAGGTTAGTGATTGGTTATTTTTCTAGAAAGACCGATGTCAGCCATATAGTTCAAAAGGTCTCGGCGAGAGCTTTCCATTGATGTGGCTGGATATTATGTCTATTTTGAAAAATAATCAAAATTCGATCTACTCCCGTTTTATTCTCACTGTCTAAACAAGTAGGAGGATACCCCAATATGTGTTGCGTTTTTACGGTAAGCTTCATAAAATATTTATAAATCATTTATAGATTATATGTCCATTTGCATAACTCAGCTTATTTTACTATAATGTAACATTGCAGAAATTTCATTTTTTAAAAACTTCTTAAGTTTGACACCCATAAATTTGGAAAACTTTGGTCAGGTAACGCTAAAGGTTGTTCCATATTGTCGCCCAGAGCGGCTTTGGTGACAAAAAGTGGAACACAGACAGAAAAGTCACCTCCAAATTCACAGTGTAAGTCGATTTTACGAGTATATCGCTTTCGGCCTTTTTTTTCGTTTTATAAATCATGCAAAGGACTCCAAGAGCCCAATTATTTTGATTCCCCTGAATGTACGAAGTGTGTAACTCAATAAAACAACCGCGCCCGTTTCTTTCGCGTGGAACGAGCAACGTACCAACGTTTTATTGGTACTTAAAATTTGATTAAGGTGCCCTTCACGGCCACCCCAGTAGGTCTTTCGCGCCCGCAGGCCAAATGCTCCCTTCAAATCAGAACATTGACAGCCTCCGCAGATGAATTTCACATTGCCAGACCCACATGGCATTTTCATTTATTTTTTTTCCTGGCAGAAAAGTCTTGTAAACTCATAGAATGACTATTTAGATGGACTCTTACGTCTTCCTCATAAATTATCTTCTTTCTGCGTAGTTTAAAAAAATCTCTGAAACGTCGCTCGAAAACTGATCATGGAAGCTTGCACAAACAATGACAAATCGCTCCGTCATTTTTAAATGGTTACTTTTTCAACCTATAATATAACGTAGATATTAACCCATAACAGCCCAAAGTGTTTGGAGTAAAATTTTGCTAAAGAGGGATTTGAAAGATTTTTCCCTTTAAATTACGCAATTTTAAGCTTTGAAAAATGCCTAAATTATCTAATTTCAGATTTCCAGAGGGGCGATATTTTTTAAAGTGTGACAATACTGAACTAAATAGATCCTCTAAAATAAATTTTCCTGTTTCCGAACGGCATCGCTGGGCGGTAGCGGGTTAATTTAATTTTGCTATTGGTCGAAACTATTCAAATAGTGCGTTACGAGACATATCTCTTCTCAAAAAAAAATAGTAATAATAAGTGCCGGTTCTCATTTCATGTCAGTGGACAGCTGCTCTGCGAAAAAGTTCCAACTGCGGTTCAGTTTTTCTGTTTTGTAGTCGAAGTAAGATTAGATTTTGTAAGAAGTCTTACTGCTTCAAGAAGCAGGACAAACAAAATAACTTGCCATAAATTCTTGCTCACTAGCTTCGGTTTCATCTTAACCCAGGCTGCCTCTTTTTAAGCACTTTGGAATCTCCTCTTATTCCGATCGTGATTTTGGTCGGCGTAGGCCTACTTTTACTCTTTTTGCTTATTTTGTCTTTAAGTAAAACAAAACCTTTCTCTTTCTCTTTATTGTAAAATTCAATTCTAACCAAAGCTCATCAAATAAAGCTAGATTAAATTTTTTTCGCATATAAATGACTTTGTCGCAGTTACAAATATCTGTGACTGACAATCGCGCTTTGTTCCTATACAGTCTACAACTATATTTGTTAAATTAACTATAATTTTTTGTCACCTTCACTATTTTCTTGTCACCATAACAGTTTTTTTTCGTAACTGTAAAAAAATAAAAATCGTCCTCTGAAAATAGCTAATTTAACAAAGTCCTTTTTTTGCGACTTGATCCGGTACCCATTCGAACTCTCGTATATTTTATTTGAAACCAATCCAAGATTGGATTTTTCGTATTTTCCCGGGCTTTGGTGACCAATAAACGACGAGAAGGCCTTGCCGGAAGTGCGTCTCGCACGGCGGAAGCGGAAGCGCCCTTGACGATGTCAAACCTCCCTCGTAGCGCAGATTAGGCAGAGGTCTGGAAAATTACGTCGTTGGTTTTAAAGGCGTTCGCCATTCACCCCCTCGAAACTTGTGTCTTGACGTCTAACTTCTCAGGTTATTTCTGGCCCGCGCAGCGCTGCGTTGCTCGCTCGGATCCACCCCTTAGCAGAGCTCATTGGCATTCTGACTCGGCCAAACTTGGATTCCGACATATTTTCTTCTCACTTCGTCACGCTTCCGCACTTTCCCCCCTTTCCTCTACCGCGCTCCCTCCAACCAATTTCATCTCCTGTTGTCTCTCTCTCTTCCTCTCTTCCTTTTTTTGCAAAACAAACCGTATTAAATGGACGCCAATCGTTTATTTCAGCAGCGCAATCTGTTATGTCACGGGGAAGTAACTTTATATAAAGTCGGTTCTCTTCCCCTCGCTATGAGGCGCGGGTAATAAAGTGTCTGTGTACCTGATTGTTACAGCCACTAACGCAGAAAGTCCTGAGTCCTTTCCTCGAAGTTACCTGTTTTTATCCGGACTGAAGGGCAATGTTGAGGAGTTTTCTCATGGCATGAGTTATTGTCGTCGAGGATGAGTTTGGTTAAGATTCGTAGGATTATGATTTAATAATAACTAAATGACGCTCTTCCCCTGTTTTATCTTCATACCCAAACCAGGTTTGGGAGTACCTAAAACAGGAGTTAGGTGGATGCCAAAAGTTCCTTATCCTCGGCTTTTTAGAGCAGGTCCTCAGTAAAAAAGAAACACCTGTTTTGGGAGAGTTATCGCCTGTTATGGGAGTGAAAAGAAAACGCGAGTAGTACGAATTTTAGTAATTTTTCAAGAAGGACTCATGTTCAGCCTTATCAATGGAAAGCTCTCGCCGAGACCTTTTGAATGATATGGCTGAACATAGGTCTATCCAGAAAAATAACCCAAATACGCACTACTCCCTTATTTTTCGAGATAGACCTTTGTTCAGCCACATCAATGGAAAGCTCTCGCCGAGACCTTTTGAATGATATGGCTGAACATAGGTCTATCTAGAAAAATAACCTATATACGCACTACTCCCTTATTTTTCGAGATAGACCTTTGTTCAGCCACATCAATGGAAAGCTCTCACCGAGACCTTTTGAATGATATGGCTGAACATTCTTGAAAAATAATCAAAACTCTCACTACCCCTGCCTTATTTTCACACTCGAAACAGGTAAGAACCCCCTTGAAACAGGGGTTTCTTTTATTTTGTGACAGATTCAGGGAAGGTTTTCAAATCGTCTTATTTTTTTCAAGAGAGCACCTTTTCTGTCCAATTTCTGCAAGGCGACGTTTTGTACTTCCGCCGAGGACAGGGAAGCCGGACGCATTGCGAAATCGGCGAAACTCACGTCGTTGCCGTGATAAGTCGCCGCGCGGGTTGAAGGACTGGATGATGTTTTGGTCGATTTGCTCCAAATCGGCCGGCCGAAGGCTTATCTGTCTCGGACCAGATCTCAACATATTTTCGGCAGGAGAAATTGGCTAGCTTCGGCAGGGGCGACGGGCTAGGATAGCGGGAGATTGCCTTTTTGGCAGGTTTTTTCAATCATTTGGGGGGAAAACTCGCATCGGCTCGGTGCTGGTCAGACGAACGGAGTAATCGTGAAGATAAGCAGATTTCCCATGAAATCGATGATGCAAATGCAATCGATCAAAAATTCCATACAGCTTATACTTTATTATCGCACACAGGTCACAGTCATTCGCCAAATCAGACCCACCTTACCCAAACCTACTAACGAACAAGCCTAAGTGGTCGCTAAACGCAAATTAACCTCCTAGCACACTGATTCTAACCTTATTTTTTTTACCCATTTGACATAACTGCGTACCAAAAGGACTTGAACGTACCAATCTTGTTGGAAATGAACATCCTTATTTTTCCTGTTTAGTTATCTATAGCTTTAGAATGTTGACTCGAGCTCGTTAGAGGAAAGTTTCGTGTTATTAAAAGTATATAATTTAAGTGTTTGGGAGAAGCATTTAACTGGATATAACTAATTTTTAGCCTACTTTTGTTAGGGAACATAACTGCGCACTATGAAATCTCAACCTGCCCTCCGTGGAAGTTCAAATCAAACCACGTATTACAGCCCATTTCATCTTGCTGCTTTCAACCCATTGTATATATTGATTTAATGATTGTAATCTCTTTTTCGTGTGTGTATTTTAAGGAAAAATGTGATCTCATTTGTGTTTTGATCAAAAAATTAGTCCAATTCAAACCGACAATTTGCAGTTTTTTAAACAAAAATTCTTTGCTAATCCTTGATTTTTAAGCAATCCGGGTGTACAAATTTCGTGAATCACAGCTTCTTCTCACCCGTGTTAACCCAAACTTAGTGAAAATAAACTGGAGACTCTCTAACCTAACCTCACTTTTGCAATTATTGCGCAGGTGGTTATCTCGACGCAGGTAGGCGTGGACGGTCCCCTCCTAGCGGTTTCAGACAACATGTTTGTCCACAACAATTCGAAACACGGACGGCGGGCCAAGCGGTTGGACCCCTCAGAAGGTGAGCCATGCTCAGTTTGTGTTCGTGTTTGTCGCATGCGACTTTGGCCACGAGATTTTGTCTTTTCTAAGTCGCGACTTTGATCAGGCCTCTACCCTCCGTTGCCTGTGGCCACGCCGTGCATCAAGGCGATTAGTCCGTCGGAAGGATGGACGTCTGGAGGCGCGACAGTCATAATTATTGGGGAAAATTTCTTCGACGGTCTACAGGTGGTCTTCGGAACGATGCTGGTCTGGAGTGAGGTGGGTACCATAAACTCTTTTGATGAAATAACTGTAGTAATCAGTTGAGTTCCTTCTCTAACCTCAGCGTATAGAAGCCACCATAAATCGGAGGAAATACAGGGAAAACTCATTAATAATTACTTGACTACTCTAAAAAACGTAAATTAAAAAAAAAGGAAAGAAAATTTTGATTAAAAATTTTGTATTTAAAGATTTTGAAACTGGTAAAAATTTCGTTAAAGACAGTATAAGGTTTGTGTTTTTCTGCAATTATTTATTAGGCCATGAGAACTCTCATGCTTATAGGCAATATACGTTTTACGCTCTGATTCAAATGAAATTCTGATGTATTTGATGAAATCTTAAGTAAGGTTTATTTTCATGTTGTGATGGATTTTATCCATCACAATATGTGGGATTCGTGGGAATGTTCAGGTTTTCGGGCATTCTATAAGGATCTGAATAAGATTTTATATTAAATTCCTGAGTAGATTTTAAATCAGATTTTTAATTCGGGATCGGATTCGTAAACCTACCAATGTACTAGCAGTCTCAAATGTATTGACCGCTCTAATTTTTTCAAACTCTCGTAACTTTGAAACGGAGGGAGATACGACAAGAAAGCTCAAAC
>Ga0058701_10002254_pt1 | contig 14463 bp, 3 predicted proteins | sample AgamicOrMae_FD_97039 | JGI IMG/M metagenome (GOLD analysis project Ga0058701, IMG submission 97039) | Agave microbial communities from Guanajuato, Mexico - Or.Ma.e | ecosystem: Host-associated > Plants > Phyllosphere > Phylloplane/Leaf | place: Guanajuato, Mexico | collected 2012-06-04 | reverse complement strand
TTTTTTGGTATTGCTGTATATGTAGTATTAATATTGTTTTCAGACAGATCCTTAAGGACCTGGCAATAGACCGAATTCTGTTCAGGAAAGGAATTATCAGCAGAAAACGAGATACGTCTCCGAACACCGCAAACGATCAATTTCTTTTTCTTCTGCTTTGTGTACACCATGGATGATAAATAGCCATGCGCGATTGCCTGGTCTCTTAATAGGATTGGTCTAGTCATTCATGATTTCCACTGCATAAACGTCCTTTCGTACTTTATTTAATCTGATTACGCTAAAAACTGAAACTTAATTTTTGCTTACGTCTTAAGTTAAATATTGCACAATACATGCATGTTTAATGAAAGTTCAGTTGGCCCACGAGTCCGCATAACCTCTTTTTCCTGACATTTATAGTTTTTTTTTTTCTGAACGCAATTACAACGGTGGAAACTATAAGCCTTGTTCCTTTTTTTTCCTTTCCTTGATTTTTTTTGAGGATTTAGCAAGTGCAGCTTCAGTGCTCGCACGATAAATACTCTGTCATTTATATCGATAGAAAGATGACATGGCAGTTGCGTTGATAGCGCTTTTTATACGCACATCTGATTCAATATCATACCCTTACTCGTCCTACTTCACGGCCTGATCATATTAATTTTAAGGAGGTAGTCCGCTTTTTTCGATCCCTCGTGTCAACTTTTTCTTTCACCGTAATTAATTTCGTCTTCCCCCTCCCCGCATCCAGTAGTTCGAGTCTTGGATGCAGCGCTCACTGTATTTTTTAACAGTTGCATTTATTTCTTACCTCCTCTTTGTTCTATCTTGCATCGTCGAATTAAGTGGAGCGGTGGGCGAGCGAGGCATAAAGTACTTAACACAAAGCCTATAACCATGCCTAACGTGACGTATTCGTTTACCGGTTACTAGGCCTGATGCTGATACAAAATGGAGAAAATGACTTTGTCGCCCCCAACAAAACCTTTTATTAATATACCTTCAGTAAAACAAGAATGGTTGGGGTCACAATTTTAATTGTTACAACAGTTTAAACTGTTACCGCAACAATTCCTTCCGCCGAGAAACAGCGCCATCAAGCTTGGCCGAGCGAAGTACACTCTTAATTTGAAATAGTCATTTCTCGATTAATTCGTCTTTTTTGTTTGACAATTTAAACAAGAATTTTTTTAATTCAGTGTAAAATTGTCAAAATTGACTTATATTTATCGGTTAAAACATTTCTATCATTTAGTATTAATACTTCTTAGTATCAATATTAGTTTGGTCCCTGAGTCAATAATTAGTCATTTTTCATATTCTAACTATTCAACGAGTTCTTTTTTCACGTCTTAAATATTCATTTTTGACTAAAAAATAGTCAAAATTGACCAATTGAAATATTAAAATTTCAGCCGCTAAAATTTAGTCAAATTTGAATATTTCGAATAGTAAGCCTTAAATGACTAATTAAATAAAGAAAAGTAACTAAGGAATGGTCATTTTTGACGAAAAAAATTGACTTATTGAAATATTAAAATTTCACCTACTATTCTCTAGTCAAATTTGGCCATTTCACATTTACAGTCTTAGTTGGGAAATATCAATCAGTGAGAGGTAGGTTTGGGTAAGTTAGGTTGGATGCCTCGTGCCTCACTCCATTATCACAGTGCTTTCGCTCCGCTTGTTGCGACAAAAGCAGAAAACAAGAAGTAGGAAACACAAATTTAAAAATTTTCAGTGGCCTTCTCTGTCAAGGAGGGATATCTTTATGAAGATGCAAAACTGCGATTTCCGACAACGAAACAGGTTAATAGGCTTATAGTTGTGCCCCATCATTTCTCATAAGTCCGCGTGTTTTGCCTTTTCATCTTTCGCGCCAAGATCTGCTTGCATAACGATACGAAAATGAGCCACCTGGGTTTTGGCGAGATGGCGTTTTTTCCCCCGTAGAATTGCACCAAACATCCGCTAGGATTGGGATAAGGACCTTCATCTCAGGAAGTCATTTTTTTGAAAAGAAGAAACAAATTTGTACACTGGGCTTTCTTACGAAACTCGCCTTTTTTGTTGATTTGGTAATAATCTGATAGTGCATTACTGCAGGAAATGTTTGGTTTTGACGAATTGCCGTGGACTCCAAGGCATGTTAGTTATACACTGCAACGTTAAAATGTCGTTTTTTTTAAAAAAAATCATGCATTTACTGTGAATTTTGCAGATTGAAATAATTTACATCTTGAGGTCTATGCCTCATGTTGCTAAGTCGATTTATGCGACTGCAGGAAGGACGCTCAACGCACTTAACCTAACCGAGATTGACCAAACCTAGGTCGACCTAACCTAATGATTACCCAGGTAAACGGAGCTCAGTAAGATACTAAACGAGCTAACTCTAGTTATATAGTTGAAGTCGTTTCATATTACGATCGCAATGAAAATTTTAGCCAAGATGGAAAACTAGGTGGAAAGGCAACTGAAAATTCACCGGGCATTTCAAATCAGGAATTTAATGTTTAAAAAGTCACACAATGTTCAATCACAAGAATCTATTTCATTCAAGCTAACAGTAAGTGATATTTCTCGTATATATTTTTTTAACATTAATATTTTTACTATCATGTGTTACTTTTTTTATTAACATGAATACTTCAAACCCTAAAAGCTAGGAAGCACGATTGATTCTTCGTGAGCACTAACCTTTGAGCTAAGGTTACCTGCCTTGTGCCTCGCTTCGATTCAGCTCCGTGAAGAAGTTTAAAACAAGCTGTAGAAAAAAACTATCTTTTTCTTTGTACTGTCAGCCAGTCTGTGTCTCTAGTTCACATATTTTCCCAATTTACTGAAATAAAACAGAATTATATATGTGCGTGATGACATAGCGCAGACTAGGTCAATTATAGAAAACGGCGTTTTGTCCAAAAAGTACCTCATTTTGTACCCATCTCGTTACATTATCTTGTGATCACAACGCACCCCGACCACTCGTCCAGGCTATGTGACGCGTCCCCTATATTTCCCAGAATTCTGCTTGAATATAATTAATATCAAATTAGGCGGTTCCCAGCAGCTTTTCCATCAACGCACCAGTCGATTAAAGCGTTTTTTCGTGGAATCTGTGAGGCGCGTTGGATGGAAATGGGGTAAATTTGGTGTTAAATGAAAATAGCTAATTTCCGGATGTTTTGCAATCTTAATGAAACGAATTAGGGGCGGGGGTTTGATTATATTGATCGCTGATTTTTTCGTGACTAATCGATGTTTTTGGCCTGTGATGAAATCCGTTCGCGGAAAATTTGACTCTTACGGAAGACTTGTCAGTCAGATGTGGCGTTATTAGGTCAAATGGGAAAGCTTTTTGATGGCTTCTGAAGGACGGGCCATGTTCGAACTTAGGTTCTCTTCGGCAGCTGTTTCGTGTTCTTGTGTGAAGATTTAGCTGACTAAGCTATTCCTTAATAAATTTAATTGAATGTTAGGTAGCTGACAATGAGCTGACTAACTCAAAGTCACCGCATCAACAAAATTGGCAAAAATAAACTGAGCCGTAATTTTAGACTCGTTTTAAGATTTTATTAGAAAAGCGGGTCTCAGGTAAAAATTAGGTTTCATTTTACCAGTAGGCCTAATAAGGTGCTATGAAGTTTCAAACTAGAATTTTCCACTCCTTTTGTTCTAACTTTAGTTGACCACTCTCTCAAAACCCTGGAGTGAAATCCGCTCGTTTAAACAAAAAACTGACCTTGCCGAAGCCCAGATTGGTGAGTTTTTGGTTTATACGAGTGTCACTCAAAGTACTTAAGGAAGTAGCGGAGCTTAGCAATTATAAGGCAAGGTAATTAACCTAACCTTACCTGACTTAACCTGGGGGTTTCCAAGCTTGGAAGCTTGTTCTTCAGCAAAGCCTAAGAGTGACAAGATGCACAGTGTACCTGTCTTACGTAAACTGGGACATAAATATGGATATAAATTATTTTAATTTTTCTGGACTTTATAATATGTAATGAAAATTCAAGTAAGGTGCACTCTTGTTTTAAAGAGATCTTACTGTTTTGGGTGTGAAAATAGGACGAGGGTAGGAGCTATTTCAGTAATTTTTCGAGATAGACCTATATTCAGACACATCAATAGAAAGCTCTCGCAGAGACCTTTTAAATCATATGGCTGAACAAAGGTCTACCTTTAAAAATTATCAGGATACGTAAAAGACGTAAGAAATCACTAAAACAGGTATATATATATATATATATATATATATATATAAATATAAAGAGTTTTTGTTTACTTTTGTTTTCCATTAAAAGGTTTTCGGCCGCATGAAATAAAATTTCGGCAAGTATTCCCCGGGGACACCTTGGTTTAGTTGTGAATATTGCCAAGAGAATTAACTTAGTTACATGCAAAAACAGTAGATTGCAATAAAGCAAAAGTGAAAAGAGAGTGTTGATTAATAAAATATGTTTTTGCGTCCTTGTTGCGCTTCCTGTCGCTTCTTGTCGCGTCTCAGTGCGCCTTTTTCCGTGTCAGGCGCGCTTAATTTTTTCCGTGTTGCGATGTTTACGCTTTCCCCAAGCCGCGCGTTTAAATCTCCGCTCCAAAGTCGTGACGGAGTCTCTTCTTTCCGGAAACAAAACTTTCAACACAAAATATTCTCCCATAAAACGTCATTTCATTTCAACAATTAACCTTATTTATCACATAAATTAAGGATATCTATAGTCTTTAATAACCAGAGTAGGAAGGACCTCGACATCTTTAGATTCTAAATTTGGAGAAGCTCTGAACGGGGGCGGAAACAGCTCTTGTGTCTTGATAAAATCTTTTTTATGATCATTGTTGGGCCATTTTACTTTTTTTCCCTGACTTAAACGTATACAATATAACCATGGATTTCATTTAGTTCTAACTTATTTCATCTCAGTTTTTTTTTCTCGACCCAGACTGCAAGTATTTTTGAACGGCTAACATTGCTTCATAATTTGTTTACATAGAGTAATCAGCACGACCTCAACATTAAAAACCAAGCACCTGTTTTAAGGAGTTCTTGCGTTTTTTTGAGTGAAAATAAAACGGGGGTAGTACGTATTTTGCTCATTTATCAGGATACAAGTAGACCTAGTTCAGCCATGAAATTCAAAGTGTTCCGGCGAGAGCTTTCCAAAGCGCTGTTTGTTAGGACCTCTAACGAATATTTTAGAAGAAGGGGTTTTAGACGATATCTGCACGAATTTGGGAGGGACCGATCGATTGATCGACCTTCGACATTCAGCTGCTGGGATACTTTAAACCCAGCGGGCTTTTAACGCACCCGCTTTTAATATTCTTGATGCCCCATTTTGCAATATTTTTAAGTGAAACCTTCAAAAATACTTAATAAATTTCTGCATTCTAAGTAAGTCGAACTCAAAATGCATTACCTTTCAAAACAGATTTCGTAATCATTCTGCAGAACTGGCAAGAAATTCCGTTTGATATTAAAGTATTACCCTTCTTAGTAAAAACTTGGATTATGTCGAAGTTTTAATAAACTGTAAAAGTTAGTCAGTTTTTAGCCCAGTTTTTCCCGCTTAGCAAACTCCAGTGACCCAGGTGCAACTGGGAATTTCAGTGCCCTGGCACTGATCATTCAGTGAAGTTTAATTGGTTTCCAGTTAAGTTTCACTGGTTCCCAGTGAAATTTCACAGAATTTCCAGTGGGATTCCTCTGAATTTTCAAGTGGCACCTGGGTCACTGGATAACCAGTGACCTTTCACTGGTTCTCGCTAAGAGTGTTCGGGGGGAGGGGAATTACGCTTAAACTCGCGGTATTAGGCTGAGTGTCATCTTAGGTGAAGTGATTATTCGCACAACTCCGTTTAGAGGCACACAAAAAGTAGGAAATGCAACACATCTTGAGAGCACCTTCCTAGGTACTGTTGTCCTTTGGTGACCCGCAGTGAACAGGAAGTGTGGTGGAGTGTGTGTGGTTTCGCGTTGTATCCCACAATTTGGAAATGAGTCCACAATTGTCGTGCGCTATTCCGCTTTCAGTATTACGTCATTTCTCTTCGTCGTGTGGTGATATACCCACCCGTCCCGTAAACACGCTTGTCAACATACCTTTTCTTCGGAATCACTCTTCGGAAGTGTCGAGCAGAGCCGAGCGCGTGCTTTCAATCTGATGAGTCTTCCACCGTTCAACAACCTTCTCGATGAGTTGAAAACTTGACACCCAGTCAGGCCAGTCTGCGGGTCAAGTCGGGCCAACAACGCCGTCGCGTCTTGAAAGCGATGGTCATCTCGGTTCTGCTCATCAAACCTCACCGTCGAGGCCTCCTTCAAGGAAATGTGGAAGGGTGGTCCATTCGAAGAGAAAGTTGACAAAGTTAGAGAACATTCCTCTTACTTGTTAGCCTAGAAGAGGAACGAAATTTTTAAGGTTATGTTTGTTTTAGATAATTTTAGTAACAGATAATATTTAGGCAAGATAGGCTACGTTAGATTATTAGTTTTTGTAAGGTCAGGTTTAAATAGATTAATCTTAAATTCAGATGCAACTAAAGTCAAATCGCTGATCTGAAGAAAAAGAAACTACCCGATTATTATTCACTGAGTTTCAGACATATCATTTTAATCATCTATAAACTATACATTTCTATTTAAAAAAATCACACTTGTTTTAGCTAAGGGTGAGAAACAGTCGAAATATTTCTTCTGCGATCTCCGAAGCCTAGTTTGTGGGCAGTTTTCTCTCAGAAGAGGTCGCTCATATTTTCTAAAGTTAACAATTCAGCTCGAAATTGTGACGAGTAGGAGGAGGCAAACTAGGTTTCTTTAGTGGAAAAGTGTAGAAAACGTGGTGGGCACTGAGGAGTGGTTTCAGAGCGGAAGGAAGTGCTACACGATTTAAGTGCACTAATTAGGTCACCGCTGAAGAGGATTTTCGTGACAATTGGAGCAAGCTCTTTAAACTTACTTTACAAGACGCAACAAATTCACAGCTGTCACAGAAAGTCAAAGTTTCCAGCTGCACAGGTCGCTCCACGCGCCAGCTGTTGGACAAATGCAGCCACAGTTAATTTTTGATTTTGAAGGCTACACTTTCCACTTCTTGTGTTCCACTTTTCGTATCCATCTCCGTCGCTGACAACCACTACCGAACAAAAGAAAATTCATCCAAAAAAAGCAACAAAACAAACAACGAAAGTGTTTATTTACACGCAAACTCCCATTTAAAACACATTGGGCTTCCCTTTGTTGATGGGCCTTCAAGTCTTCCAATATATATGCGTACTTTAGAATAGAAATGCTAAAGTGGAGGAAGTCAAAGACTTCACACACTGGTGAGTCAATTTTCCACCTCCGGGCTTCGTCCTGGTCTATCTTTTTACTACGTTGTGGATAGGTAGTTGAATGACACACAGTTGCGCAAATTGGTCTACCTTGTCACATTAAGTTAGGATAAGTGCCCTGTACCACGCTCCGCTATCGCCATACTCGAAAATGCCTTTTGCTTTACTTCGCTACCACTATAGTCAACCCTAATACCGCTAAACTTCTCGGCGTCATCTACAACATTCGAGAAGCAAACGGCATCAACCTTAGCTAGGTTACCTTAAGTCAGGTTGTTCTTCGCTGGTCTGTCGCTCGGCAAGGTGAAGATGGAACTCGACACATGGAAACTTCGATCTTTTAACAGAACGATCTCGATTATAGAAAGGAGCATTCCTAAATCGTTGTGGCGATTTACCCTCTAAAGTTGAAGCTGAACGGAAAAAAGGAGAAAAAAAATGATCGCATTCCTTAGTGTACTGAAGGTATCAACTGGCTTGGTTTCATTTAGGACTCGACTCCTCCTACGGACCGCGTAATGACTGTCATTGCCAAAACGGCGTTTTCTCGAAACATACCGAGAATCGACTAACCGATATCGACACGTGCGCGGCACTTCGGCGGCGGCAGCGGCTCGTGGCCCGCCCCCTCACGTCGCCGCTAGGCGCACAGGAGGCGGTGGGCCATTTTCGGGATCAAAATTGGATTTACCTGCCCGCTTCATCTTCATGGATTCTGATCAAGGAAAATCGCACAGTGTAGAGTCGATGTAGACGTGATGAATAGCTGGATCTCTTCTCTGTTTTGTATATTGCAAATTCTAATGGCGCTATTTTTTACCTTTTATTTGAGCTGCTAGACATTTATCCTAACCTAACTTAACCTAGCTAATAATGAGCCGCTTGTGGATTCTTCTTGGCGGTTGCAGCCTGTCGCTTAGAAGCAGCGCCTCAGACAGTGTCAATATACTTCCCGCTCTATTTTTTTGAGTTCTCTTTGAACAAGATTGGATTTCGCACCTTAGTTTCGAATCGGGGACGTTGACGTTATACGCGGTTAACTTGGGTTAAATTTAGCATCTTTTTTTGCCTATTATAGGTCCAATGACGAAAAGTTGAACACAAGGCATGGAAAACTATGTTTAAATTATTGAGCTACTAAAAATAAATGTAATTTAGCTTTACTTAGGCTCAGCAAGTTTTCTTTTTTCGAACTTTAATGTGACCGCTGGATGTCCTCATGTGTTAGGCAAGATGATGTCTACGACCTTTGGAAAATGAAATCCGACAGCGTAGAGTCCGATGTAACCTCAGAAGATGCGTAATAAGTTGGTGGGTATGTATGCATCTTTGGCTCGTTAAGAGTTGCGGACTGGCTTTTAAGGATCAAGGCAGCCAAAACCACACAGCGCCGATGGTATAGAACCGCGATTACAGCCAAATGTTCACATCCTGCGGTCGCCTATTGAAATCTCTTTTGAAAGTTGTTACCTAACAACTTTCTAGGTCTACTGACATCTGTTTTACATGCAAATTTCTTAATTCGTACGTCAGATCAATATCTTGACCTACTTTCTGAACTATGTTGTGATTTCAGAGGGTGCATTTTTGATCTCTCGTGATGCACTTAAAAAAAATACCATCTCATTATGATGAGATTTAACCATAAAAGTTAGGTTTTTAGTAAAAACAGAACATCAGCTTACCGGTTGTGTGTCTGAAAATAAGACGGGATTATTGTGAATTTTGGTTATTTTTCAAGATCGACCAACCTATATTGAACCAAATAATTTAAACGGTCTTGGCGCGAGCTTCCCATTGATGTGGCTCAACTTATCTTGAGAAATCACCAATATACGTACCCCCGTTCTATTTTCACCCCCAAAACAGGTAAGACCTCCCTAAAACAGTTGAGTCTCTGATTCTGAAGGTTAAAATTACCTGCATCGCCCTATATTAACCTAGGTTACCCTATCGGTAGCTAGCCTACTCTTACTTAGATTAACTTCTCGACTGATCTAATCTCACCCACATTAGCCTAAAGGTTGACCTAAAACTTCCGACCTCCGGAATTAACCGAATCTAGGTTAACGTGTTAACCTAAAGTAACCAAACGAAGGTTAACCTACGTCACGACAACCCACGTGGTTGTTTGTCGTTAATCATCATAACCTATTAAAGGATTACAATAAAGTGGTATACAAGACTTCAAAAAATGCGGAATCTTATTGCGCTGGGCGTCCAAGTAAATAACGAGAACAAAATCTTCCCGTCATCCCAATGCTTGGTCGTTTCCCCCGGACTTTTTGTCACGACTGTACAGTTCCAGTGTAGCGTGCCGTTTTACTGGACCCCTATCGCGCGATCAGCACAATTACTGTTTCCTCAAAACTGTAAAAAGGATGAGCGGAAAGTGAAAGGTGATCTCGCCTAAGCGAGCGTCGACAGCTCTGTCTTAGAATGGCGCGCTTTTGTGCGACCACTTCAACTCTCCGGTAGCTTAAATCCCAGATCATGACTCGTGGTAAGAGAATCGCTGGGCTGCTGTTGCAGATCGGCTGCGTCAGCTGGTCCCGGGGCCAGCCTAAAGACCGCTCACTTCTGCCTCGCTGAATTGCATTGCACATTCCTACTCTGCCGGAATAAGAGGCATCGCTCGATTACGTCCGAAGAAACTAATTGTCGGGACAACATCTCTTTAGAAACCAATTTTCATAGTCATTTTGGCTACTTTCATCTTTCGGAGGTAATGGCATGTTGGGGTAAAATAGAAGCGAGCAGATTTAGCAGCAAATAGTGAAGAGAAATCGGCAGCAAGAGTAAGAGGTAGAAAACACTCTTTTTTTTAAGGAGGCGTCCTGATGGTACCCTAATCGATTAGGATTTCCATGAACTCTTATTTAGCTAAGGTGTTTCTATCGAAACGGCGCTCTCAAGGAGACTACCACAAAGTGTCTGCCTCTTATGTTGTCAAGATGCTGCGGATGTAGAGGTGTTAGAGGATTGCTAAAACTTAGCTGTAGGACTGGATATCATGTTGAGATCAGCATTGAAAATTCAACAGAAATAATTTTGTTCAACCTTTAAACCGCTCAAAAGAAAGAAAAAAATATTTTGCGTAGCAAAATCTTAAATTTTTGTTCTTGAGAGGCTTTTTTTCTGTTCGATTCTCGTTGAAAAATGCCTATATTTTGGGTTTGTCAAAAAAAATCTGTATTGAATTTCGAACACTATTTAGCCCAGAAAATATAAACCTCATCAGATATTAGGGATCACCTGGGATGGTTTGACCTTATTTAGATCACCGGCGCATGGGTTTGATAATTCCTAAATAATATTTTAAGAAATCTGAGTGGACATTTAATACGGTCTATCGACACCTCTCCTTTAAAAGTGTGGATATCGCTGAATTGAGTAATTCAAGTCATCGAAGATTATAGTAAAACCCATCTAAGACGATCCCGGCTATAACGATTCCCCGCTTATAACGATTCTTTCGGCCGGTCCCTTGAGAATCGTCTTAAGCGGAATTCACTGTACTTAAAATACTGCAATCTTGGAGGAAAGCTTTCGTAACCAGGTGAAGAGTTAAACAAACAGCTAATTTATTTGTTTAAGAAAAAGCACGATTTCTAATTTCCTTCAAGTAATTTTCGCTGGTTAATTTCCTAGTGTCATTTTATATAATCGAATCTGTGAATTGCACCTGGCCGACGTTGGGACCCAATGGAGAGGCTGGGCCTGGCCGCGCTGGACCTGAGCGGGCCATCTTGTGTACCGCCTTTACATAACAATCAATTGACCGGAGCGGTCTCTGTGGCGCTGAGGAGCTGCGGCTCGGCGCCTGCTAATAAATAAAGACGACTTGGCTAAAGGTCGCGCATCTTCTCCGCGGCTTTGCCGTCTCGTTGCGTCACATTGGCGCCTCGCTTTACATTCCCACTACTCTCCTCTTTACGTCCTCAATTCGCTCACAATCAGCGAAAAATTTCCTTTATTTTGTGCCTTTGAAAACAAAGATTTAGTTTTTTATCTGAGCTGCACTGAGAATAATTTAAGTTGCATGGCCCTTCTTTGTTTTCAAACTTTTGGCGAAAGTTGCAAGGGGCGACAATGCTCCCTAAGGCTCGTTTTACTTAACCTAACTAGACGTTTACCACCCCTAGCGCGTATATATCGGCAGAAGCATGCCGAAATGTATACATTTCGGGAAGTTTACAAGCTCCCGCCGAGAACTATCCATCAATGTGGCTGTTGTTAGGCCTACTTGAAAACTAGGTAAAGACTTAGGTGAAAACTAAAAGTAAACAAATTATGGTTCCGTTTTACCTTCGCCGCAATAAAATAAGTAACTTTGAGGTATATACTCAAAACAGGAATTTATTGTTAGCAGTGTTCCTCACTCTGAACTGTATCCTAAAGGTCACATTTTCGAGCACTTGTAAGCTGTATTCTTGTCACCGATTCGTGCGGAGTGAGGCAAATGGTACCTAATTCAACCAAATCGTCAAAAAGCCTATCAATGATATCTTAAATTTTTCAACGGGAGGGTATCTCGCCCATGAAATGGATGTACAATAAGTATCGCTGTGTGCTCAGCACTTACAACGATTGAAAAGACACCGAAACGTGATACAACCTATAAAATATGCTAAATTTTATAGTTGCCAGTCACATTAGGTATTCCTAAAGGATAGACGTATCAGGTTTTCAGTTTATACTGTATTGTGACAGTGCATATTTCGGGAAAAGCGACGTTAATATTATTTATTTTCGTGTTGGGCCATTATAAAAATAAAGTCTCAACTGTCAGAAATATTTATTTATTGACATGTTCTCGAATTTGTCTAAATATATAGGTATTTAAAAGTTTTAAGTGGTGCCTTCAATCTTGTAGGGCCGTGTGTCAACAGCGAGTATCTACAACTCAACTTTATCTGGAATGTCTGAATGCGAACCATTTTTTTCCGGTATGAAAAATCGCGGCAGTACGAAACAGGTTTAAAAGAGCCGTGCCCGCTTCGGATCTCGATAAGTGCTATCCATTTGAATGGAACTGTCCTGTCAAGACGCCTGCCGGAGTGAGGTATCGTAAATTTTTCGTAAATCTCGTTGTCTTTACCGATTGTGTCCGAGATTCCGACGACTGATTACCAAGGGAGACTTATTTTGTTTTTCGGAAAATATGAAAAATATGAACCTTTCGAATCGACTTCGAGCGGTTTCGACAATCGATAACGTCTTCGCAAGAAAACAACAAACATGTCATCAGAGTCGGTTGTTTGCAAATGTCGTTTTAGTACCTTAATAACCTAACATAATGTCTCTTTACCTAAACCTTATGTTATCGAATATAATGTGAACTTGTCCAGTCGAATCATGGCCGAGTTTACCTTAACTCTGCTTGTAACCTAACCTATTCAACCTAACTTGATGATGGAAAAGCGAAGGAGTCTCAAAGCACCTGAACAGTTGAACAATCACGATATTAATCTCTTATGGTGTATTACGGGCTTATGTTGCTGACATCTCGGTGGCCGTCTTGTTGCCCAGAAGCAGTATCAGGCTTTTGTCCATTGTTAGGTTAAGTTATAGGTGTCGTGTCTGTTGGTTCTTGTTCCTTGAGGACTAACGCTTGAACTGGAGGTGAAAAAATTACGTTTTAAGTTTACAGTGCAGCAACAAGCTCTCCAATATTATAGCAATTTTGGGGGGCATTCGATAGCGCCAAAAACCACAAGCGCCAACACCGCAAGCGCCAGTCCGTAACCGCCAAACGAGAAAAGTCGCAAACGCCAAAGTTCGTATAGGTTAGGTCAAGTTAGGTTAGGTTAAGTTAGTTTAGGTAAGTTTAGTATTGCGGTTAAGACCTTTGGCGTTTGCGACTTTTCTCGTTTGGCGGTTACGGATTGGCGCTTGCGGCGTTGGCGCTTGTGGTTTTTGGCGCTTATGACAGCTACCCGAAATAAGAAACTGTTGAATTAACACCGCGCTGAAGGAGCAACGAAAACCAGCTAGAGCAGCACAAACACCCCTATCAAACGCATGCTCAATGTTCTTTGTACGTTAGCTTCAGATTGAACTCACTTGTGTGTTAGACTCGAGTGTGTTTCTTGTAGGTGAAGCAGGCTAGAGCGCCAAGCTCGGGCCGGCCTGACCCGGCCTGGCCCGGCCAAAGCCATGGAAACGCGGTTACGAGCACGTTTCATAGTTGAACAAGTTGGAATTGAAAAGGGCTCTAATTGGGTATGCAGCCAGCCGCAAGATAAAACCCATGTGGGGGTATTATTTCAGGCAGCATTTTGGGTATGAGATAGCTCATACCCGAGCCGGTCATTTCCATATTCCGAGGGCAAAGCGAAATGGCTCGTAATAAAGATGAAATTACTTTTGACGCCCTTTGAGGTTGACTATCCGAATCCCAACAGCGATGAGCCTTGTGTCTCAATTTTCTATCAGAAATAAGGGTTTATCATCTCAACCATTCTCTTTCTAACAGTAAATTTGAAAAACGAAATTTCCTAACAGCTTATTTCCCGCCGTTCATTCGCTAAAATGAGCGGAGCGAGGCCCCAAGTATTAATGTAACCGAAGGGTTAAACTTACAAAATGGTCACGTACTCTAATGCCGCTTACACGGAAGAAAATGACTTTGTTGCCCCGTCAGTACGTGTGCAAATATAGCGTCAGCTAACAAAATTTTTTCTGGCAAAAATGTCAATTGTTACAACGCTATGAATTTTTACCGCAACAATTACAGTTGTCGCTGCCACAAACGCAGTTGCCATCACAACAGTATTGTTTTGCTGAGGCTCAATTAACAAACGTTTTGTTGAGGCAATAAATTCATTTTCTCCGTGATACGTTTTGGCTGCAAAGCTGATGACATCATGTTATTCCAATGGGCTATGTGCTAGACCCTTTGCAAATCTTTATCCACCAATAGAAATCTCTCCTTCAATTGCCTGTTTTCAGTAAAAGTAACAAATTAGGCTTTGGATAAGAATAATTTATTCAATTTCGAAGGAAGACTATTTTTTTAAAAAAAAAAAAAACGAACTCGAAAAGGAAGATATTTTTTTCTCCAATTTTTTCTTCATCGTTTTCTTGGTACAAATCGGTTTAATATATTCCGTTAAATATGGTAGCATCCAAGATCTTTATCCTTCG
>Ga0058701_10002253_pt1 | contig 14466 bp, 6 predicted proteins | sample AgamicOrMae_FD_97039 | JGI IMG/M metagenome (GOLD analysis project Ga0058701, IMG submission 97039) | Agave microbial communities from Guanajuato, Mexico - Or.Ma.e | ecosystem: Host-associated > Plants > Phyllosphere > Phylloplane/Leaf | place: Guanajuato, Mexico | collected 2012-06-04 | reverse complement strand
CTCGTTGACAGCTGTCTATAATATGGTTATACATAGTCATATCATCAAAAATAACCACAATACGCTCTTCTCGTGTTTAACCTTACCTAAAACAAGTTTGGAAGTTAAGACAGGAGTTTGTTTACACAATGTATGTGTTATTCACGCGTCGTTCCAGCCATCTTTTTTTTCCGGTGATATTCGAAAGTGGGGGCAGCACTTGGCGCCGGAGCCAGGTGTCTAGGAATGCGTGAAGACGTTAGGAGTTGATGCTCTTCATGTGTGGCTCCCTGATTGAGAAGATGATGCCTTTCACCTTACGAAACGAAGCGCCAGAGTATTTTGTTGTTGCACGCCGGAAAGTGCATAGCGATACGTGCTCATGAAAGGAGTGCGGCACGCAACTACAAACCGCATATTACATGTGGAATACCTGTTTGAAAACAACGGGTACTAATACTTAGCAGCTTTGAACGGTATTCTTGTATAGTCCAGCGTTATTCTTTCCTCTTAACCCTTTACAGCCCGAAGTATTGGGAGTGAAATTTAGCTTAAGAGAAATTGGAAGGATTATTTCACTACGCATTTTTAAGCTTTTTAAAATGCCTAAATTATAAAATTTAAGGTTTTCTGAGGGGTGATATTTTTTGAATTGAGACAATACTGAACTGAAAAGATCCTCAAAATATTTTTTTCTGTTGCCTAACGGCATCGCTGGGCGGTAAAGGGTTAATTTATGTTTTGCGAAATTTTCTTTGAATATCCAACAACCAATACTCTCCGTGTCAAATGAGAGCTGATTTGACTGCACTTCTGCTCAACCTTATCATCCTCACTCTGTAAAAAGGGAATCTTTTACCGTTGAGTTCCACCTTTTTTCACTAAAACAAGGTGGAAAGACGGTGGAGCGAGACACAAGGCCTTAACCTAAATGAGCAGTTTCCAAGCTTTATGCCGCCGCCTTCTCAGCGGCAGTTACTTAACCGCTGCCGAATCAACGTAGTTTTTTTTGTGAGATATAAACTAAGATTAGGTTAATTTTGGTGAAGTAAACTTGAACAAGGTAAACTTAAGTGAGGTTAGCATAGGTCAACTTAAGATAGCTTAACTTTGGTTAGGTTAACTTTAGGTAGGTTATTGACTTTTAAGTGCTTGTGGCCGCTCGGCCTTACGGCGAAAGTGAGAGCACAGTAAATGGAAATTTAACCTTTGGCATTTGCAATGTTCGACCTCAGTACCTATTATTAAACTTCCTCAGCTCTATTGTTGGGTTCTATGGAATAACGCCACGGTTCATCTCCAAAATATCCCGCGTAATCTAACCGAAGAATGCTCCCGGCTTTCTGGTTATTTTACGGTTATTTCAGTAGAGTAAAACCCGATGGATATTATTAAAGCCGAGCCGGTTCCCAGCAAAATTTTAATCAGGCCCGGTGCGGTGCAGTGGCCCACCGGCAATCTCAGGTGTCTTCCTCTCATGCTGTCATTAGCGTGGGTAGACCAGTTGCGGCTGCACCGGACTGTACTCGTCCCGCCGCGCCGAGCTGCGCCGGCCGGCGGCGGGGCCCAGCGACCTGACAAAGGAGGGAAGGGGGGGGGGTCACGCACAGCTGCCGACCGCCCCCTCTCCTCCCCTCCTTCTTGAGGTTACATCGAAAAGTCCCTTCTTGGCTTGCTCTTGCACTCCAGAATTTTTAATTGCGTCGGCCGTTCGTGCTCCAGCGTTCGAAGCATCGGACGATGATGTCAGAGAGAGGAGCAAGTTTTATTTAAAATTTGTATGGTGGAAATTGAGGGGTGCGGTTTCGTTAAACAGGAGGAAAACTTTTACATTCGCCCTCTATTAAATTTAGTCAATGAGCTGTGTCTTGAGCGTTCAAGTTCGTAGCTTTGCAAATGTTCAGTCTCTACTGATACATTGTTCGTGTGGTTCACTGCTTAAAAAAGAGGATCCTTTTTATTTGGTTGTAGCGTAGCATAGCCTAGCTCTTACGTTTCTCTGTTACGAATGGTTCAAGAGAGTATCGTTATTTTTGACGAAAATTGTCATTACTGGACTTGAATAGAAATGGTTCTTTGCAGTTTGTGAAAATTGGTAGGCTGCGCTAAAGATGGATATGAAGATTAGAATAAGGCGAGTAAAGTGCTTTTTTCCTCTTTCCGCACAGCGGTGAAAGTGACAAATAAAAAGTAAGGAAAGGAAAAAATCTGATATGGTTAAATTTTCTTTTTTTTTCAAATTGTGACTTCAAAATAAAACCTGAGTTATGAACAAGGAAAAAAATCTCATTTTTAAGGAAAACTTGACTTTCTTTCACGCGTTCTAAATTAAAATGCTTTACGAAAACCATTTGATCGTAACTTTTTTTTTAATTGCCTAAAAGAAGAACATAACTGAATCTCAAAGAATATCTTTTCTTGGTCTCAGAATAAATTTTTGTGAGGAAACCTTTCAAATCCTCATTGTTTGGGGTGTTTTTCTTTGCCTTCTCAATGTAAGGGAAACGTGTTCGTCGTACATTATTTTTTTTCACAAAAAAAGAACGATGAGGACTCTGTTGAGATGAGGGATGTCAAGGAGCCTGCCCACTCGCGATGACTTCAAACCTAACAAAAGAATATCACGTCCTCCGAGTCACTTTACCTGAGTTTCCGGATCACCTGAAGAAGGGAAGATCCGATTTGGGAGCACAATAGTTAAATACATCGGAATGAAGGTGGGAAGGTCTCCCATCCCACCCCATTTTCCACCCCTGCCGAGACCTTGACACAAAAATGGAAACAGGACAGATTGCGCTGCTGGGTTTTGTTGTGATATGACTGAAATATGAACAGGCTATCTGCCTGACGCTATCTGCTCGCGAGATGGAAAATGTCATTTTGCTTATTCAAGGAAGGGTATCAGATGTACTAACTAATGTCGGCCGCTCCCATGGAACCAGATGCTTGGTTTTACTTATTAAGAATCAAAGCAGAGTTTCATATCGTTTTGCTTCCATCTCTAATCTGTCTGATTTTCATTCGTTTGCGTATTCTAATTTTTATTCGACAGCGAGTATTGATTCAGCATTCACCACGAACATGCGCAAAACCAAAAGGTATATAGTTAAAATTCTACATTTTTGTTAATAAGTTATGGACAAGGTGGAAGAAAGTGACATCGAGAGAGATAAATAAATGATTTTAAAAAAGCAATAAGCTAAGAATTAGTTTTTTTAGCCATTGAAAATTGACTTTTTTTTAGCCATTGAAAATTGACAATTTTTTCTGGGAGACAGAAAAGTATTGCCCATTTTAAATCCCGGAATAACTCAAAACTCAGTCTGCTGAATTGTAAAGTGGAACATTTTCAACGTTTCGGTTATTACATACTTATTGTCTCCCATCCGGACGATAGGCGAGTAATGCTCAAACTTCACCCCGTATAACAACCTCACTACATTATAGTATTGTAATTTAAGGGTCAAATACCAGGCTTGATCACAGAGGTGTAAGAGCCATTGTTCATAACTTCCAGAGCGTTATTGCCGGATCTGCGATTTTTGCTCGAATGTAGTAAATATTTAATAACTTTATAATTTTAAATAGGACTTCACTCCACATACTACTTAGCGGTCTCTGTCTTAAAATCCTTAAGGGTTAAATTCTTGATCGTTAGTCCTAAGCTTTATGTCGGCTTTCGAGGTGGTAAGCGTTCGCTAAAAGTTATTCAGCAGTGTTTTCTAAAAAAATGGCGCTAATATCGACAGAGCTGTAAACAGAGTAGGAGGGGATCCCTTGCACCGTCAAATCGAATGAAAAATCATATTTAACATCTTCTCTGACACACCCCTTCGACATTTTACATAAAGGAAGCAAAGCATTAGACCCTAAACCATCTATTAAAGAAGCCATACCCCTAAACGGGAAGAGACCCGTAATACATTTTTTACAACCCTCGGCGAAAATGACTTACTGCTCCCCAATGAATCGACTTAATAACCCATTCAAGTAAAACCAGACCTTTCTTTCGATTGGCGACGAGGTGAAGTATAGGAGAAGCAGGCGCTGCCCACTTAACCTGAGATAAGGATATACTCTTATCTCGTCTGCCATGTTCTGCTGTCACTCGTGAAAGGGAGATGGTATTTCAAACAGGTACGTTGCTCCCGTGTTGCTAGTTTGAGAATGAACAGCATGACCTTTGCAAATTTGGCTAGTGAAACTTGCGCATACAGATAGTGAAGTTAAAGTTCGTCACTGTGAACGAGCTGATGATTATTCCCGAACGCCAACAGTAACGAATCAGTGAGTTTGTATATGATGACAAATTTAACCGAAATTGCATTCAGGGTGGAAAAGAGAGATGTAGAAAATTGAAATTTTAAAACCGAAAATGTCTTGTCGCAAACACTCCCTCGGGTTTAGCGATTACAGGTAGCTAAAATAACTATGTTATGAAAAGTGACCTTTCATAGAGAGCGTCCAAGTCCGTATACAGAGCAGTGCTTTCGATGTTTCTTGAATTGTGTATAGTCGAGAGCATAAGTCGTTGACAGTGGATTTTTATCTCGCTCAAAACCGTGGTGGCAGCCCTGCTTAGGCGTCCATGGTTGTGGTGAAAGAAGAAACTGTTTGCCAGTGCACACGATAAAAAAACATCTACGAATAATAATGAACATCGACTCTTACTTCGAATATGCGTCAAAAAGGATGGTAAATTGCAAAAAGGTGTTATTTTCCCCACCACAGACGCTTAGCAGGGCTGCAAATATGATTATGCGCGGGATGAAAATCCACTGTCAGCGACTTACGCTCTCAATGGTACGGTTTACCTGTATTCCGGAACTGCATCCAGGTAAAGCGTTTGAAGGATACGTCTATTCCTCTTTTTTCGTCTAGCTTAAGAAATGTTTTGAGCCGAAGAATGTGGCGTGGCATTGAGGGCGGTACACCTGGTGCCAGGTGATTTCGTTATTTAATGGTGACACGACGGCTTTTCGTGGGGGGGGGGCGACCCCCTCCCCACGAAAAGCCGTCTTGGGGGTGGGGGAACCTGTACGTGCCGATTTATCCGCTGATGACCCTTTCCATCAGCAGGACGATGTACTGCGTGCATAAAGCGCGACCTCCCGCGGAGGCGCCGCTCCCGCGTGACCTGCGTGATTGGAGGGGTTGATGGCGGGGAAGTTCGGAAAGTTGGTTGAGGGATTAAGGAGTTGACCGTGGGTTGATTGAAACGGGAGTTGATGCGTCGGGAGCGGGGATTAAAAAGTTGAGGTTCCGCGGTTGATTGCTTTGGGATGTCTTGTCTTCCCCTTTAGGAGAAAGGTCAGCGCGCCAAAGCAGCTGTCTGCCGCCCGGCCCGCCTGCTCCCATTCGTCATCGGAATTGTTTTCGGACGGCCGCTGCCCTCAGCGCTCTCGTGAATGTCCTTCCGATGTTCCCAATGGGCTCTGCTTTCCCGTAAATGTGCGGACGGTATAGTGGGTCAGAAAAGTCGTGTGGCGAATACATAAAAACAGGGGTCATGACTTTTGTGTAGTCCAGTGTACACAGCAAACGCGCTTTGATAAAAACAGTCCATCTATTGGTTACACAGCGCAAAACCAAATCCCCGTTTTCGGGAATGCTTTTTTGGTTATGAAACTAAAAAGGGTAGGGCGTATTTTGGTTATGTTTCAACATAGACCTATGTTAATACACATCAATGGAAAGCTCTCACCGAGACCTTTTGAATGATACCGCTGAACATGGCCTATCTCGAAAAATAACAAAAAAGCAAACCACACTCGTTTTGGTTTCACACCCTAAACAGGTATAGTATTCCCCAAAACGGGGTTTTGTTTTTTCTATGTTTTTTGAGTAAATTTTAGGGGCTGGGTTTTTCGTCACCCTCTGGTGTTCTGCCTGTCCTCCCCGAGATGAATTATAGCGGACCAAGGTACTTCGCACCTAACCTAACTTACAATTAAACCAACCTAACGGTCGCTGAGTCTATGCCGCTGATTTCTCGGCGGGAGTTGCTGCCGCTGAGAAATAAGCGTTGTCCGGCTTGGCCACTTTTGTGTCAAAAACTCGTCAAAGTACTCGCTTACTGTTGAGAATGACATTTTACTTATACGATACAGGCAGCACTATATCCTGTAGGATTTTTTTTGTCGAAATCAGGTCAAATTTTCTCCATGCCTTTAGAAGCACCAATCACTTGTCTTTTCTTTGCTGACGTTGATTTTTTCCATTGGTCGAATACTTTTTGTACTTGTATCCTAATTAGAGCTAACATTTTTTGTCTTCTTTTGCAGGTGAGTCCTGGTTCTCATTCAGGAATGGTGCCCCTGGAAGCTGTGAGTAGCTTTTAAGTGCAGCCTGAAGATCAATTTTTGGGTACCAATTTTTAATCTTTGGAACCAAGAACGTGTATGTCCACGTTCACCTCACCCAGACCCTTTGGTACCGTATGACTGCCATGTAAATGTTTTCCCAACCAATAACGTTATTCGAGCAATGGATTCAGTTTTTTTTTTACTTTCGTCCAAAAAATTCTCTTAACCCAAGAAGGATTTTTTTAATTATTGGGACACAATTTGAATTAGGAAGGTTTTCGAGTATTTTTCAAAGAAGGCGAGTTTTCTCGGTGTTTGTGTCCAAGGCACACTTGCCTGACCCTAATCGATCTGAAAAATAGTCAGGGATACTAGAACCGAAATATCATTGATATTACTTGCAGCAAGAACCTCAGGTTACCTCATATTCGTGAACACGGTAGCTTTCAGCGGAGTCTGGATAATCAGTATCAATATTTATAAATTGAGCGGGTAGGGGGGTGTCGAGTGACGCAGTCATTACCTTATCTTCTGAACATAACACGTCGGGGTGTTCGCGCCTCCCCCTCCCCACTAAGTGAGCCATTACCCCCTCCCCTTCCCCTCCAATGACTCACATATTCGCAGACATGTAGGCTCTCCGAGACATCGTAAAAAATGCACCGAGGCAGTCACGGCAGGGTTGGCGTGTTTCCATGTCGGTCTAATCGTGCCATTGTTAGTCCCAAGTAAGGGTTGGTTTCTCTGACGTATCGCGATCGACGCGTTGTATTTGCATACGACGTGGAGGATGGGCCCCTTGATGAAGGTTCTGGACAGATTATGATTGGATGGAGTGATAGTGACGTCATTTGCGGGGGGCGATCGAAAATGAGCGGTGCGGAACTTGAAACAAAGTTTAGCGATTACTGCTGCCGCGATCTGATACAATGAAAAGAGAGGAGGTGTTGATTCATGATTGTTTTTGTGAAGGGCAGGACGTATACGATTACAGTTTGGTCCAATAGATAATGAAACCTTTGCGAATTAATGTGAATTTTGGTTAGTGTGCGTGTTATTATCTGATTAAGGTATTTGGTTGAACCGTAATATTCTCGACAATTTCCAACTAACAGAAAAGGCATTATCATTTGCTGATGAATTTGTTAACAAAGACAACCTCTTCAATTTTAACTTACGTTATTCCAATGGGTTGTTCTCAGTCCCTCCCAAATATGTTAACGATAAAGACCTCAAGGTAATTAGGTACGTATTTTAAGCAAAGTTTCACCTTAACTTAGACCAAAACCAGAATTCAATTAATTTAGTGCATGTCTTTTCTCAAAGTTTTACGCTTAATCTTTCCGATAATTTTTTAAAGTATTTCGTTAGCGCAATTTTATGAAACTTATTAGCCCATGTAGGACAGCCGATCGAGAAGGAATAAGTCCATTCATATCATTATGTTTTGTTTGATATGTGGGAATTTTAATACAATCAAATGTGGCATGCAACCGCGATTGGGTTTTAAAGATCCGCGGACTGCCGCGAATATTTGACGTGCAGTTCGTTAAAGCGTTGATGTCACATTCGTGGTGTAGGAATACTTTTGTAAAACGCAGCTCGTGATAATTCATGAGTTATTTAGTGCGGATTGCCAAGCATCGTCAGTCCGCTCGAAATGGGCGCATCATTTCCAATGATGGACCCACCAAGTGCGGAACCCCTAAATGAATTATAGGCGACAGTTTAGAGAGCACGGCCTTCCTGTATTTTACATGCCTGCGTCGAATCGAACCTCAATGCCAAAATCGAATTCGGAGAGGTCATCCTTGTGAAATCAGTGAGCCCCCTAAGGTGCTTTTCTGGAGGGGGTTTGCGCCTGAAAAAATTCATAAAGAATCAAAAAAAAAACGTAAAGATGTCGCATATTGTTTCTGTTGTTTGCGAAATTTGTTTGACATGAGCTTCTAGTAAAATTAAGTCAGAATTTCGCGAAATGCATTTTTAAAAGCCTTAACTTCGGTTTTATCCAAAAAATGAAACAATTTTTCGAAGCGAAAATATAAATTTTTGCTTCCAAGGTAGAGTGAAAAGTCAAGCTAAGTGAAAACTTCTGCCATGTCATCCGATTAAAAAAAATATGTGTACAAAAATAAGAATAAGAAAAAGGAAGATAAGTGCATGTTTAGATTACCAAACTATTCCTTATTTAATATAAAGTATGCTCAGATTTTTTTTGTCAATTTTGCTTAGGATTGAAATTTGTGGAATGGTGAGGGTAATAACTCTTTTTTGAAAATATCATGAGACTCTGTCGTCTCCAAGAATTTTGGATGTTTGAATTCTTGTGGATGATTCCGGTCGAAGGGATGCATCCAAGCAAAATCTTTGCTAGCCCAGCCCACCGGTGATGCGTCGTCGCTGCTCGAAATAAATATTATCGGATATCTTATGAGCGTCCCATAACGCCGTTAAAAAGTCCCCATCCAGTCTCCAAAGTAAGATAAAACGGCGTTCTGACGATCAACCTTCTGGCGTAAACGGAAAATGACCATAACATGGGAAGTGATCTGGACTCACTTTCACCGCGAAATTATCATATAAATTGCCACCGTTAAAGGAGCCCTACTTCAAAGCGGTATTAATATAATGTTACGCCATATGTGGACAACGTCACCTGCCAATGAAATCGTACCTCGCGATGATATCGTGCGAATATAACGTTCACTATTCGCACGCCAAAAGCCATCCGTGCGAATAAAATCTGCATTGGATTGCATTATACGATTTATTGCTGGCACGGGGCTGAAGACATGTAGCTTTAGTATTTAGGACTTGAGTAACACTGTTGAATGAACTTCTAAAGGAGGAAAATATAGTGCCACTGAAGAAAGCCCGCTTCAGCTGGGTTTTTTTGGTCGAAAGGAAATGTAAGATCAGCCTAAGTTAACCTAACCTGTGGTTGTGCTGTCGTCAATCCGGTGTAAGGTTGAAGCGGACGGGTCATAGGAAAGGGGCGCCGATACCGCTAAGCCCTAACCCCGATGAGGCAAATTCCACACTTCTTATAAGAGGGTGGGAGGAGGTAAACGTGAAAGAAAGTGGAAGGACAAAGGAAGGAGTAGGTATGAAATAGAAGAATATAAAGAAAATCTATTCGTAAATATATTTATAAGGGGCGTTGGATCGTTACTCGAGTAGTGGCCAGCCAGACGATCTCAAATCCACACGGAGAAAAATAGTTTTGTTACGGCAACAAAATTAGGGACAACAAATAAATTTTTTGTTGCTGTAACCAAAAATTTTGTTGCAGCAACCAAATGTTTTGTTGATAGAACTATACGTTTTGTTGTTGTAACATAATTTTTTTTATCCCTATTTTAACAAATGATTTTGTTGGTATAACAAAACCTTTTATACCGTGCAAATGTGGGCCCCAGATCACAAAAATGGAAAATCCAGTCTTTAAAGATGCGAGAAATCTTTCGAAAAAGGAAAGAAAAAATGTGTGTAACAAACAGAAAATGAATAAAAATTTGGGATATTTCGTCGGGAGCAGATCCATCATGGCAATTTGCGGCAGTTAACTCAAATTTCCGAATTTCATTATCCAGATCAGGTCGATATCTCGACAAAGTGGCTTGTTGATTAGTGTCTCTCCTTCCCTAGAGGATCGTCTTGAAGCTTAAGCTAATGCAGTTTCCGCAGCCAGATCTTCTCGTCGAAACCAGAACCTCTCAATTTTGGTAAACAACGAGGTCGAGCTACACTGCCAATTTCTAAGCTAAACAATATGTTCTGTTTTCCATTGTGTTTTGATTTTTCTGTTATTATGCCAGCCTTTTAATGATACTGTGATTACTCACATAACCCAACATAAAACCTTTTAGTATGTCAATGAGGAGCAGGTTAAGTCACGCACCTTTTGCGTTGCGCCGCTGTTGGTATTGGTTCGGCGACGAAAGGTGTAAGTGGTGGGTTCCACCTTTGAAATCTGCATTGTTTAAGCATGAGATGTGGACACATCGTGGTGTCCCCGGGATTGTCCGGTTGTGCAGCTTTGCGAAAAAGACGTAAATTTCCAAGAAGTAGAGGCGTTGCCTTGAGCTGAAGCATCTTCGCTGCCAAGTTTATGACGAGGGCACTTTATTTGAACGGCGCTGATAAAAGATATAAAAGCAGGCTCCGCGTTGGCTCGGTCCAGTCCGGCCTGGCTTGGTGCGATAGCCAGCGCCCGCCCGTCCAAGTATTGCGATTGTAAAACGCACAAAAAAGAACAAGAAAAACACAGGATGCATTCATGAGCTGCGCTGCATATATTCCTTTTATACGAGCCTAAGAGTCTTTGAATCTGAGGGGCAGCAACACTATTAACCCATTTCTGTCTGGAGGAATGGAATACTTAACAAGTCTAGGAAAAAAAGTCGCGTACCAGATTTTATTATTTTCGAAAGAAAGAAACAAGAATGCTATACAAGTAGACAAATTTCAAGGTTGGTGAGTGTTAGGACGATGTTTCCCGATCTATTGATTTCAGAAAAGTGAGAGTTTCGTGATAGTTATATGCATTGCCATGAGGTTACACATAGCGCTTATTTTATGATAAAACTTTTTTTCATTGGTATATTACTTCAAAAAATCTTTACTACTCCTCTTTGCACGAAAAAAGAAAGAAAAATGGTGATATTTGCTGTTGCTATTTTGCTCAACCCCACAGCTTTCCGGCAACATTGTAACTTCCCTGCCGTGCTCTCCACCACTAATGGATATCAGTAAAGCTTCACCAGGTGTCGAGGCTTATTTATTCACCCCGCCTTTGATACAAATTACGTATTTAAATTCATGATTTTATGATGCTTGGTCAATATAGCAGGGAGAACAAACGTATCATAAAAAGTTATTAAAACTTTAGAGGATCAGACTCCTCTAAATCACAGATACACTTAAATCGCAGTTTTTGATTGGCCTCTGAAAGATAAAAAGACAAGATGGGAGACATCTAATTAAAAGTTAGGACTTGTTCGACGCAACCACAAGGAAAGTTAATGCGGTTAACCACGGTTAAATAACGACCGTCTGCCCGGTTAATCATTGAACCCAAACCGTAACGGTTCCTGAACTGGTTGATCGGAACCAGCTGGGATTTTTGATCGAAACGACAGTTGATGGTTCATCAAGGCGATTACTTTTTCCTCCGGCCATTTTTTCGGCTCATATTAGCGTCATAACGTGATTTATTAAGCCTAATTATCGACCCAAGACTGTGATTAATTTTTAGCCATCGTTCAAAGTGACAGAATATTATTTCCTCATCCTCATGAGAGCAGGATGAGATTCTTTTGCGGATTAGCTCAGTTGGTGTGGGATCGGCGACTTGTATGGAAGGAGGGTGGTTCGAATCTCGAGTACTAGTCCCAGTTTTTTCATGGTTTTACATGTCTTTTTTTGCGTTTTATGTGCCATGTGTGACTCCGCTCTGTTTACATAGATAAAAAGGCGCTTCATGTTCAACTTCTTGTGCGCCGGAGGTGGAAAATTCATCCTCTGAAATTTTGAGTGTAAAATCAAGGGCTGATGTTTGAAGTGCGCGCAATGCCGTGATATTACAAAGGCCATTCATTATTAGATGTTCTTTTCTCATGAGTGTCTCCCCACCCCAAGGGCATTACACCCTATAATCATCTCTGTCGCCTATTCCTGCTGATCGCTAATCGCGATCAAGCTCTCCTAAATTACAGTTTACTACACTGACGCGCGGATCGGTGTCTTTTCAAAGCATTGTTTTAGGACTGTATCTATTTTTACGTCACACCGCGTCATGCCTTTTCTTGTAAATTAGGCTACTGGAAAACATCATCTCTTAATTAGCATGCTTTGTTATACTTTACGAGGAAGCAATTATTTAACCGTGGCTGTATTATTAATAGTCTAGTTTTAGAGTGTATTCTTTGACGATATCCGATATCACTGATAAATTAGCACCTTTTGTGTGAACGTAACCTCAATGTGAGAAGCATTTATTAACTCCCATATGTACCGTGTATCGGCATTTACACTGTGATATCGTCCGTGTACGTTAAAATCCAGAATTATGCAGCTTCGACTCTAAATCGTTTTTCGATTGCTTGAGAGTATTTGTCAGAGGATGTCATGATTTTGAAAAATAGATTTTCACATAGGAACACTTTAATGTCGGACGATATATTTTGGTTCAGACGATGGACACAGACTACCCTATGTGATTGGACGTCGAAATTTGGATATTTTACTGTAACCAACCGGACGGTCCTTTTTGGGAGGAATAAGTAATGGTCTTGTGTCTTTTGTCAGTGTGGGCATAGGTAGTCGTCCAGAATATCAATATTAAAGAGGCAAAATCAATTTTTCGCTCACTGGTTCGGCGGAGGTTTTGTTTGTTTTAATAATTACATTTTTCGTCGCGCCGAAAGGGGGAGATGTACGTCTTTTATTGATGAAGTGTCGATCCACAGAATATCATAAAACATGCAATGAATCTCATACAAATGATTTTTTCTCTCGGAATTTTCGCTGTAGAAATCCGGAAACTCTGTCTATGATCGAAAAACTCGGGACTGAGTTCCTTAACCCCTATTATGCCTTCTCGGCGTTTTCACGAAATTCAGAAGTGCTGAGGCAGTCGAAATGCACGGCTGAATTAGCATCGCATTGTTGGCAGCCCTGCTACTGCACCCCTCCCCCCTTGCACCAGAAACAATAGTACCACCACATCGACTTGGAAAAAAAGTTGAAAGCTATTGCGGGAAGACTTAATAGACCTTGATCTAATTCTAGTTTTGACCCGGTTTTCTTTTTCTTTTAATTTTTTTTTCAACCCTCAAAAGTTTTGAAAAGACTGCACGGGAGGAACCAGTTGGCAGACATGAAAGTGACGTTGAAGGCGGGGGGATCAGGGGTAGGGTTTTCGACACGTGGCGCTGTACTCGTACTGACCAGCTGTTCAAGTCGTGAATGGGGTTGCCGGGGTTCATTTGGCAGATGCAGAGTTTTGCAGGTTATGTTCCCACCCTCGTAGTTCCAAATTAATGAATTAAATAGGTTATTTGGGGCTTTGTTGATGTACAACCCCGTTTGTATGCTCGTTTTTGATCGAGTGGCGTCCATAGTGTATGTGGACTTGCCAGCTCCGGCCAATTTGGATGCAACTTTCCACAAAGTGCGATTGCTTTCATTGAATTGGGAATCGTAGACTAAAAATTGGCTGCAGTGCTGAAAAAATCCTTTTGGGAGTGAATCCACGTTAAGGTCGTAGACGTTACTTCATTTGTTCACTCCCTGGAAGAAAGAGGAAAGAAAGAAAAAAAATCTCTCGACAAGAAACCCAGTGCTTCGCTTGATATCGCAACGTTGATGAAATAAGAATACGGTATGCCGTATCGGTTCTTAAAAATCAGCTATTTTGTGTCAGCGTGGAAGTGTAGCAACCAAATCATCGAAAACGCATTTTCGTCAACGTGTCTTCGTATTTTAAGCCATCAGGTCTTCAATTTAGCCCGCGGCTGTATTTTTGGTTTAAGAGATTGTCGCGTGTAGGAGCAAAATAATCAGCTTTTTGTAAGTTTTATTTGTGACTTATTTATCTGTCTTTTTCCACGTGAGTCTTGTTTTGCATGAAAATAATGCACTCAGCGCCCTTAATTTGTAAGTAATTTGCGTGAAATCGTCGCTTTTGATCGCCATGGAGATATTGACGTATGAGGGTAAATGGGCTAAAAGGATAGCAATACAAATCGATAGTGGTTTAATTACTATCGATAACGGCGATTGTTCCGTTCGTGTCGAGAATGTCGTTCGTGATTCATAGATACTTAACAAGAGCGACACGAAACGGGTGTCAAAAGCGAATAATGAAAAATACATCCGAAAACTAGGTAACGAGTATTGCTTGGAATCTACGGGGCTCACCTCATCCCGTCTGCAACAAACATCTCCTCTCTTAAAAATGGAGGTTGTAGGTAGACGTATTAAAGCAAAATAGGTGTTATGGAATTCTAGTTTTTTGACCTCTATATGAACTCTCTCGTATATTTTCACACACAAAGTGTTTAAGATTATTTATTTTTACCTCACTTTTCCTCGAGCAGAAATAAACCATTGAATTATACAAAATTTCATTCTTACAACGTTGATTTTGGGTTAAAATAGCTTGCCTCGTCAAGTT
>Ga0058701_10002252_pt1 | contig 14467 bp, 7 predicted proteins | sample AgamicOrMae_FD_97039 | JGI IMG/M metagenome (GOLD analysis project Ga0058701, IMG submission 97039) | Agave microbial communities from Guanajuato, Mexico - Or.Ma.e | ecosystem: Host-associated > Plants > Phyllosphere > Phylloplane/Leaf | place: Guanajuato, Mexico | collected 2012-06-04 | reverse complement strand
TCGAGAGCAATCCAAAAAATATCCGGCATGAGCTAGGATATCTCTATAATAGTTCATAGTTCTGAAGTTAATTGCGGTTAAAATGTAGCGAGAGCCTCCGCGTTGACAACAAAAAGCCTCGTTTTTATGGCAATAATCATAGTTAATATGAGTAAAGTAGAAACTCCTCACGTGCACATTTCGTGATTTTGCGATATTAAAGTGCGGTAACCCATTGAGAGTTCTGCGCCCAGATCTTAAGGGCTATGAAGTGCGGCCCAGCCGCCGATGGCTGGCGCCAACGACAGATAGCGTTCGGTACTTAAAAGATCAATTTAAGTAAGGGCTTCACGGAATGTCAGCGCAAGATGAAAAAAAAATCTGGACTATTTTTTTGGTCTTTATTGCTTTTTAACAGTCGTGAAAGTTTGAAGATAACGAACGGCCTAGAAGATAAGATCTGTACTTCAACTACCGCACTTTTAAAAGTTTTTGAAAACTAATCAATGGACAGTTGACCTTCAAGGCTTATAATTTTCATGCTATGTTTTAATAATTTATACGATGCTACCCTATGGTAGGGTAAGCGAGTAAAGAGGTGAGAAGTGAGGTTAGCTAAGAATTTCTTGGAGAACGCATCCTTAATTAATTAAATTAGTAACGAAGAAAAGTTAGAAAGAACCTAATTAGGCATATTTTTAAAAAATAAATGCCCGCGCTCGGCAAATAAATTCTTTCAACGATGTAAAGGCCTAAAAATACCTTTGAATAGTTCAAAGTCTTTCATACCTCTTGAGTAATTGGGCTTTTATGGGCCAAGATCCGTATTTCCGCTCGTCGTAGGGGTCTAACAGACGTTTGCCAATCTAACACTAATTTTGTGATATGAAAGGAAAGAGCTTAATGGACTTGTCAAACTATAGGCGAAAACAAAAGTGTTGGGAGGGGTCATTGTAATTTTCAACTCGCACTCCATGATTGTTGAACAGCTGAAAATGAATCAGAAGTTGTGCGAAATGTCGGCACGTCATTTCAGTTTCGGCTTGCATGACAGATGCAAACGTAAAAAATGCATTGATAATAATTTCGGAATACAGCATAACTACATACAGTATTTTCTACTGGAGGAGGAGGGAACCCTTCTTCTCCCTGTCTGTCAAAACTGACATTTTACGGAGAGATACCGTTGCATAAAACTATGACCTAATTCTCCAGGAAGATAAGTCACTGAAATGCTCACAAACTATACTGTACTATATGCATTGCACAGACGAGGTGGCCGAGTGGTTAAGGCGTTGGACTGCTAATCCAATGGGCTCTGCCCGCGTGGGTTCGAATCCCATCCTCGTCGAGGTTTTTTTTTTCTCTTACGAGGAACCGCAGAATGTATTTCTGAATAAATATGTCCTCTTAATGGACCATGTGGTCTCATGGTGTAATGGTTAGCACTCAGGACTCTGAATCCTGCGATCCGAGTTCAAATCTCGGTGAGACCTCTTTTTTGATTTCATGAAAATGCGACCTATGGTGTTGCAAAAATTGGATATTTTTTCTACATTTTTTTTCTATTCGATCAAAAATGATTTAACGAAAATAGACGCTCCGCAGACTTGCGAAATTTCGAATAAAGTAGAGACTTAAGGACTTGACTCTGATAAGCAGGAATCATTCAAGACAAAATAAAATTTGTGGCGATTTTTTTCTTCCATGATCGTAAAATGAACACAAGGGTTAGAACACCACCAAAACCTAACATTTGAGTTGGGCACATTAACAGGTTTTACATAAACAACAAAACGCGAAGAAAAATAAAAAAACTTTGGGTGTTTAACATGATTATCAGAGCGGGGCGCCGACCGTTTGTAAATTCCAGAAATCACTCAAATAGAACCCAGGACGCAATTTATGGTAATAAATTTAAAGATCCACATTAAACATATTTTATCGCTCATTATTTTAGCTAGGTTATTTTATAGCCGGCAGCTAAAAAGATGTGTAGCATACTAAAGGGACTTCCATGAAGAAACAGATAAAAGCTGAACCTTTGGCACTCACGCTATACGCGAGTCCAGGTCTAATATATCTGGCTTATGCAAACGAGAGAGATGAGTGCTGAAAATAAATAATGAACACGTCCGTCCTATTTCCCTGTTCAGTTGTGCCTGTCCCAAAGCGACGTTTTCTCGATATGGTATGTCATTACTGGTACACTGCTAAATTATGCGCGCGAGAATCTCGCGTCTGCTCTGCGCTTTACGACTTTATTAATTGGCTAAACTAAATCCATAAAGTTGCGTCAGGATACTCAATTTTCAAATAGTCACATATGCGACCAGTACGGTACCGATTTTACGACGCACAGCCGTAAAATGTATTCGCATTCTGAAATAAGCGTGATAATCAGTTTCCAGAGCTGCAACGAGATGCTTGCCTCGTCGTTGCAGAACTGTTTCAAAAAGGAGACAAACCAGGTTTTAAGCTGTTGAAGTTAGATTGGGTTAGAGGCACCCCTTGTCTCCAGAGGGTAGAATCTCAATAGGCCTCAACAAAAGAACGCGCATTCTCGGCGGCTCATGCCTCCGAAAGGTAAGCGGCATAAGGCTTGGTGACAGATTGGGTTAAGTGCTTTGTGCTCCGCTCATCATCAAGTTGCGTAAGACAGGTCAGCAGGCCTCTTTATCCTCAAGAACTGACGCATCACCGCGACTATTTTTAGGTTAAAAAACATCATTTATTCGTGTTTTGCTCGACTCTGAAATCGCGACTCCTTGAATATATCAATCCCAGGTCCAAAAATCCGTTGTTAACGGATTCATGGACCTGGGATGCGCATAATGCTTTGAGTGACAGTTAAACCGGTAATAGGTGTCAACATAACCTAGCTATAGGGGATGCTTGCTGTACCACAGGAGATGCTCAATTAACTAATGACACTCTAAGTCAGGCAACCTTCCGGCTTTGTTAGATTGCCTCAATCCACTGTCTTGGCATGGAGGAAATTTCCCATCATGGTATAGGGTGTGGAAAGTGATGACTAAATTATTACTCACCGTTCTGAACACCAGTCTTGCTATCGTCACCATACGTTTTTGATGAATGATTCTACAAATGACTGCTCCACAAACACCAGGACAGAGATTCATTTACGGAAGACCGAGTGAAGTAAGTCACATCGAACCGAAAATCACCAAAACCAGTGAGTTTTTGTGAGGAGCTCTCACCATTTCTCCCATGCTCCGCCAAGCAGGGTGCTCCTTGTTTCCGACTGTGATTTGTTTATCCTGCGGTGCAGTGGAGGGGGGAAAGGCTGGACAACCACCGCGCCCGAAAACTGTCTCCTGATAAAGTAAATCTCTTTCCTTTTTGTGCGAGTTCAACGTTTGCGACCATGCATGTAGGACCTAATTACGTTCTTCTCATTGTAGGACAACGATGAAAACCCTAACATGGGGATTGTTTTTTGGTGTCGAGGTGCCACCTTGCTCGAAATGAACTGCGAGGGTTTGGCGCTTAATTTGACTTGAGCTACGGCTAGCTACCAGTGTCACATGCAGTCACCCTGTACAATCCCCTCTCGTTTTAAGTTAGGCCTACTGTAGGATCAGATAAGGCAATATAAACAACAATTTGCGAAAGTCAGGGAAATTTTCTTCACTCGAAAACGACATCCATATCGATTTACAAAACGTAGGTCGTCGAATAAACCAAATGAGTAAAGAGGAACCTTTTTACCCATCTTAACAAACTTCCGAAAAAAAACATGCGAATGTTAACGTTTGTAAGAAATACCGGTACATGGTAAAAAAAAGGAATTATTTATCTTACATTTCGCGCAGGCAAAATCCTTTTAGCGAGCCGCGATTAATAGATGTGAATTTGGGGAGTCAACATTACGCATTATTCGAGGAAGAGCATTGCACGTCCAACATGAACGCTTTGCAGTGCATCGCAAAACCTTTCTGCACATTCTCCTTTAGCACTGGCAGACACGTTTCAAGTTGCGACGTGCTTTGCGGGAAGCAACCCACATGGCGGCAACGCTATGTCTATTGCCTAAGTTCAACATTGCCGTCTACATGCAAGGCTGTTAAAGAGATGGAGTCCGAGAAAAATGTAACCAACCTTGCCAAGATCACTAACACTCCAGAGGAAACTCAGTGGCGGAAATCACACGTCATCTGAATAGTATCAAACTAAGAAAATACAACCTGGGTTTACTAGGTAGACGTAAATTTTTAATCTACAGTAGTATGACTAGGATGAAATAAATCTTTTGCTTGACTTCCCTGGATACTGGTTCACATATCAAACATTACTCAAACGTTACGCACAGCGCTTTATACTACCCTAGAATTCGGGCCGAGCCTCTGTTCGGAGCTAATAACGGCATAAAAAGAAAGTATTGACAAGACAGCAAACTCTTCCCGTTTAATAATAGATGTAGGAAAAAATGTCGCTTTTCGCCGACACATTCCCTGACCTTATCCTGTAAAAGATAGTTTAGAAGGAAAATGCCAAGATTTTCTTATACAACGTAGCAAACGAAAGACCTGAAAAATAATTTTCAAGTCTTTCAAGGAAATCCAATACACATCATATCGAATGCATTTCTGCGTTCACGGAAATCAATGGCGCGTGAATTGATCGAGTCCTTCGATTTGTTAATTTTTGTTCGCAAATATGGATGGTACTTTCTTTCCAAAGACTGAAAACTTGCATATAAAACTCTCTCGCCAGATGCATAACTTTGACTTACGGTAAAACCTCTTTTATTCGACCCTTCATTCCCGGCAAAAAAACAACAATGTCTTTTTTGAACCTCCGTTATACGACGTTCTTAGTCAGTCTCCTGAAAGTCGTAAAAAAGAGGTTCCTCTTCACAGTAATTTAAAGGTAAGTGTTCACAAATCAACAGGTTAGTAGTGAATAGAGCTAACGACTGGCTAGCTTACTAGTTCAGTCTTTCGACTCCAAAGGGATGGGCAATCAGCAGTGAAAGTTGAGCCAACAATGTCGAAGCAGAAATTTATCTTCAATAATTTATTCAAAGAACCGGGGAATGCACACGAGAAAATAATCACTACAAAAAAACGCTGTGTGCCACAGGAAGGAAAACAACGAGAAGACAAACCTTGCCCGATAAAGGGAGACAGAAAGTCATAACCTTGGTTGCCACGATCATGCCTCCTCCGCCCGTGACAAAAAAATTTCCGTTCACGATTCTCGATTAGGTAACTATCAAAATCAACAAAGCAACGAGAGACCTCGTTATAAAAATTAGGGCGGTACCGGCACACCATCCGGTTTTTCAAAATCCTGCGTTCTACATTGTAAAGTGTCCTATAAGAAATTCCTCCAGTTTGACATAACAACCCGTACTCGGTTTCTTACGATAAAACCGTATGGCACATGCGAATACCTCACACGGGTGTCCGAACTACCAAATCGTTGATTCAAAGATGTATTTTTGTACTTTCCAAACGACGGTAGAGCAAAATATAACAAGAAATAATAAAAACTTAAGACAAAAATTTATTTCATTAGTGATGTACGAATACCGACCAACAGACATAAAACAAGTTTCGGATTTTGCCGGGGAGCTTTCATCGATTTTTTGCTTCTTCTAAAATTCATCACAATGCAGAAAATTCTTCCCCACAAGATGGAAGGAATGAAACTCACGACCTGTTAAAAACAAAATCGTTTTAAGGCTTTAACAAGTAACATAAATAATATTACGAAAAGCCGTCACTGTCAATTTCATGTTACTCCGGAAGTAGCAACATGGTAATTTGACTAGTTCATATTACACGCTACTGAGTACCGATTTTTTTATAAACATATATATATTTACAAATTGTACGTACTTACACCAATATGCAAATCAGTCATGAGAACACTGAATCCTCGGATTCACATAAAATACTGCATATTTTCAAAAGTTTATATTTTGTACACATCAATAAAGCTTGCAAATGTACATCTCCTAACCCCGAAGGCCCCCCACGATGATCTTTCGAGAGAACACCGCCACAAAGAAATGGAACTCGCAGAACCGGGAAAACAAGTGAGTATTTGTCTTCAAGACCAAAAGAAATTCCAAAGAATAACCCAATCAAAAAATCGTAGACTTGACGCCATTCATTTTTCTTCTCCATAAAAATATTTAAAGGTATATCTGTGGATCTACAGATAATAGTACGAAAACAATTCAACATCAACAGATGTCTCCAAGGGTACCTAGAATCATATCCGTGGAAAGAAGCAGAAAAAAACATGGCGTTAGAGCTACACTTTGGATTTTGTGCGTTGAAAAGATACTCAACGAAATTTGTTTAGAAGAACAGATAGAATTGGCTTACGTTAGCACCTGACCGGTTTAGGAAACTAATTTTCGTGCATGATCACTTCATAAGTCAGCACCTTAGCACGGTCGTTAGAATGAGACATTTATAACATGCAATTGTCCTAACAGTCATGTAAACACAAAGATAAGAATTCTTTTTCTAAAACCTGTCGTCTGCAGAGCGATTTCTTCAAAAATTGATTATCCTAAGTTGGCCCTTTGGGGATTGATTCCTAGGGATTCCGTGCAAAGCACACTCGTCCTGCGAGTGTAGTAGGCACGAAATATTTGGTCCCTTGCATCCGCTGCCGCACGGTGTAAAATCCTATGTGTCGATTCCGCCGCGCCGCCTCGGTTTGATGTCAGGATCACGTCCTTACGAAGTACTCAGTTGGGCCGATTTGGTATGTAGGGTCTCTCCGGTATTCTGGGAGGAATCGTGGGAACAGGGCGTCTGCAAAATAAAAATAAGCAAAAAAAAGAGGGGAATGGTTTGACCAAACATTTGCAAGACAACTAAAGGGGTAGCAAATACCAGACACTACAGCAGTAAAGTGCACTAGAACCTGTAAATTAAGTGTCCGTAACGAATTCAACGATTCTTATTTGCGGAAGCAGAAACAAAAACGGAGCGTTTGCAAGTAAAACAATGGATCCCTCATGAATCGAGAGGAAACTAACTGAAAGCTAAAAAAGAAGTTTCACCAAAAAACAAAGAAATTATTCTACCCATATAACTGTCCAATCCAGTCATTTAAGATACTCGGCCCAAAATGATATTTGCGGCGGATAAGGAAAACTTACTGGGGCATACAAATTGTAATAATAATTAAGTAAAAATAAAGAGGAGAAGGATTAGAGATTCACAAGTCATCTTAGCAGCATTTTAGAATCGGCAAACATGACTTCTCGATAAAATTTAAAGAGACATTGATGACATAAACGTTTTCGTTGCGGACACACTTCCTCAAGCAAAAAATATTGAAGGAACCGCACAGGTCAAAAGGTGAAGCACATAAAATTTCATGCGACACATGAATCAACAATCGAGTTTTGAGTGATGATGGACATAAAAAACATGTGAGCAGTCTAATGAATTTAACCAGAGAAAAACGAAACCGAGATTTTTCCTAAAAACATGCAAGTTCCCAAGTCTAGAAGGTTGTGAAGAACATAAAAGATACGAGTGTTGAAAACGGGTTATCTTCTACAGGAATAAGAAAGGCAGAATGCTGGACTACCAGGTCAACTTTCTCTCTCGAACCTGTGACTATGCCATGCGCCCTAGTGGCTGAACCACTTCATGCCCACCAGACCCCGCGTACACTCAAAACAGAAAATGGATTACCATATTCGTCTTGGGACTAAGGTGCAATGAAACTAGAGAGACTAAAGAAGAGCAGAGAAAGGCGAACTATCCCAGCGCTCTGAATAGTCGGGAGAATTGTTTGCCATGTTCCATTCACTAATAGTCTCGAATATCAACAAATACGCACAAACGACGAATCACAGCAGACCTAGAGACATACAAAAAAATAGTAAAGGCAGAAAAGAGAAATAAAACATATGTAAAAGCCAGATGCCGAACACAAAAACAGCCTGTTACCAAGACTGTTCTCAGCTTACAAGACGATTTAAAGGGATTTTTTTAATCCGGGTGCGACCTCTAAGAGGTTCTCGCCCAAGGGTTACTGCTTGTATTATCAGTCCAAAAGGTATTGTCCGGTATTAGTTGCGGAGAAAGGCTCCGCCTCACGGGGAAATACATTGATCACTGCCTTGTTGCACACACCAGAACCAGACAATACTTCTTGGACTGATAGTACCCTTCTAAGAAAAAAGGTACGATATGATTTATAAGTTGTCGCGCCGGTGATTTTTTCCTTCGAAACGGCATTTAAAAATGCAACCACGAATTTTAGTATGCAGATGATGTCCGATACAGCTACCAGGAGCGGCCAATATAGAGACTAGCAAGACTTTTTCATATACATTTATTTTTTCAACACAGTGGGTGCTACAAATGCAATGCTATTGGCCAGAGCAGAAGATAAGAACGAAAGATTATCCACTCAACATGATTCGTCGTGAACAATATATGATGGTAATTGACATGTACACTTGTTGAGAAGATTTCGAACCCCGCCCCGCCGCGCATCTTGGCAGTTTATGGTGTTGACAACAGAGGCGATTAACAATCAACCAGAATAAAGCTACCTGACCTATAAAGGCGCTCCTTTCTCCTTTCGACAACCGACCACAAGACATCACCGGAGGACAGCCTTCAACTTTTCACGTGGTCGGCTGTGAACTAACAATTTACTTTATTATTATTCTTGCGATTAAAATACTTGACCAAATAACATAGTAGCACCTATACTCTAGAATAACATCAAGATCATCTAAGCAATAATTCTCCGCTCAGGGAGTTGGACTACTGTACATACAATTCAACAATTAGGGGTTTACACCTCAATTTACTAGTTAACCAAGCTTTGCAAATGATTCAATCAGTAGCTAGTCTAGTCAAGAATAACTTTCTTTTAAATATAGTATTTCTCCTCAGTCCAGACGGACTTGTATTCTAATATACGTGACCAAATCGTCCAAACCTTTTTGCCATTCCATTCAGGGTAACGACGTTAAAGGTGCGCCTACAATAAGCCGGGAAGAGTACTTCTTTTTGGAAACTTGATGAATGTACGTAGCGCGTAATTGGTTTGAATTCGGATTTGCTCGTGGCAGGTAGCAGCTTTTCTGTATTTGTGTAGCATCGTTGTTGAACGATAGCAGGGCGAGACTGGCTGGTATTCAGTTACCAGAAGATTTGAGAAAGGTTTACAGGTGGATAAAAGACGGGAAACACCGAGTGAGGGTCTTCCGGTCCGAACACAAGTTTGATGCGGCGGACACCGATAACGACACTAATACTCGACTCAAAGTAGCCACACAAGCTTCAACATTGAAACATCTTTTTTTCGATCTCTTCAGAGATGAGTTTGCAATTCGACATTCATCGAGATGGTTGAGATCGCAGACGCGCTCCGAGAGAGCGATAGGACAGCTCACCCTTTCTAAATAAGCTACGAAAACACATTTATATCTTCCGAAGATCTATGAGTGATAATCTAGATGGAATGCCGTTAAAAGCTAATGCAAAGACTGCAAATATCTTCAACACCTGGTCACGCGCACACCCTATACTCCAAACCCTTTCTTATTCCGAGACTGCCATTTTACACTCAGCAAATTGAGCCAAGACTTAAGAGTTTTGTTCCAGCTCCGGCGAAGAAGCAGTCGTTCTCACACAACGCTGCCGGCATTGCTATCTGTAAGCGCTATCATTCGTATCCACAAAAGGCTGATAGCTTCAACTGGAATGAAGAGGACATGTACACACAGTGTATTCACAAACGCTGATAGTATCGGAATGTCTGGTTAAAAGAATATACCCAAAATATATGCTAAATAAAATAGAAATGAGATGAACAGTAGTAAAATATTCTTCTGAGTATTTTTCAAACAACGAGGGCGTTCTCCGAGTTACATACATTTTCAATCGCCGACGAACGACCAACGTCCACGGTATGCATTAAGATAACGATCAAGCACAAAAATACATGTAATAAATTACATCTACCAATTTACACTGTACAGCGAAGTGTCCAGTTAACAAATGTGGAATGTCGATCACACTTACGGTTACATCTGGTGATCCAAGGTATAACGAACTCCTCACGAAACGACCTCTGACTCCCTACAGTAAGCGCAGTGCATTGTCACTACGTGATGTGTTTGGTGCCTTACTTAAAGAACCACTAAACCTACACAGCCTGCAAGCGTACGCAATTATGGAATTTACTAAGAAATATTGAGCGTTTAAGCTGCATATGATGTCAGTGCAGTTAGCGCAAAACAAAACTGATCTCGCCTACCTACCGTCATTAAAATACTTTTACGATAACTTTAAATCCTCTCGCAATGCTATCTACCTACATAGTTATTCCTTCGGGGTCACAACACAAAGAAAAATATGCCCTATATTATAATATATTCATCGGCAAGAAAGCTGCCGTATATACAAACAAGACGTTAACACTTCTAGTTGACCGCGTCACTACACTTCATCGGAAGATCATAATGAAATGTGCGTTAAGTACACCTTGGAATTATGTATGTATAGGTAGGCCTATGACCGACATTATGATATGCCATTCAAACATAAATCTAACAGCGAAAGGTATTTCTTAGAATGTCGTACGGAGCGCCGCGCCGCACCGCCTTTGTGGGAGCGGGCTGACGTGAGCCACTCTGTCAGATGGATCTTGAAGCAACTCGTCTCGAATCAGAGACAACAGCGAACCAAAGTAGATGAGGTGGGTGTAGGTAAGTAGCCCAATGTAGAAGTAGAAAGCGTTGTATTCAACTAGCGTCGGAACGCATCCATAAGTTCATTCACTGCAGCCTGAGTCACTGCTTGTCCAACCGCTTGCTGAACTCGTTGTGGGATCTGGGGCATGCCCTGCATGCTGAGGCCCGGCATGTTGATGCCACCTCGGCTATTGGGAGCCACAACACAACACTTTGTTAGATGCCGAAACGGTCGGGGCCGGCTCAAAACCTACTTTGGTCCCAAACAATAGCCCACAAAATAAAACAAACGGAAATCAAAAGCTTCTGTTTACAATCGAAAAAGCGAAACAAAAAGGGGGGAACTGGCACCCGCCGGGGTTAGTGTAAGTTGCGGAGGCCCTTACTGTCGCCGCCTGGAAGAGAAATAGCGAACGTCTCACACCAAAGACAGACGGTAGAGGAAAGACACCCCATTCCTTCCCATCCTGAGAAACTATACTCTCTTTTTTAAAGCAAATCCCAAGACCCCTACCATTTCAAACGAGCAATGTTACAGCGCGGGGGACATACCTCTAGGCGAATGAATGGGTCACCTAAGAAAGGACACCTTTCCAGATTCCCCGAACTCCCATTTGAACAAGCAAAGGGCGATATCCTCTATCACGGAAGTTCCTAAACTCGTAGTTTCTTTAGTCTCAATTGAGTTAAGGTTGGGTTGGAAAATATTAGGTTAGGTTAAGGAAAGTTTAAGGCATGATTGCCGCAGACTCCTGATTTCGTACACCCTTGACTTATCCCTGAACTGACCGAATAAACTTCTTTTCCTCGCCATTTTTTTCGACCAACTTTTTGTGGGTAAACCGTATTTTCCCATGATTAGTGCGCACCCGTGGTTGAAAACCCTGGTTTTCAAGCGTTGATGTAAGACAACTCCCGGTTTCTTTGTGTACGAAAGTACTCGTGTATACAGCGCAACCTGGACTTTGAGGCCAAAAATATAGAAAAACTTTCGCATTATACACTGAGAAGTACATTTAATGCACGGCAGCATGAAATACTTTTCCCGCATCGCTTCAGTTTTCCCAGACTTCCAAAAAAAGTTCATCTCTTTCCAGGACTTGCCTAGACGCCTATATTTTCCCCTGACATCCCCAACTCCCATACGGCAGCCATGGTCTGGTTGGGTAAAGTTAGGTTTGGCGAAGTTAGATTGAAATGGGCTAGCTCGATTCAGGTTTGGTTTCGTCAAGTTAGACTACGTCGTCCAGAAACTTCCGTGCCAGAAGAACCTTCGTCTCGTCCTTATACACGCCTATGCGGAAACCGTTTCCATCTCAAGCGCTGCGTAAAAACGCACGCCCTAAAAGAAAAACGTCTTCATAGCTGCTCAGATCAAGAGGACGTTTTTCGGGAGAATCTGAAAAGAGCCGTTCCTTTGCGACAAGTTAACTTTCAAGAGCTTCAATAAAAACACAAAGTTTTCACCTTAACCGCCAAAATTAGAGGGAAGCGGACTGCTGAAAATGTACACACACAAAACAAAGAGGGCCCCTCCTTTATTTTAAATGTGTTAGTAACGTTATTTTCCTCAAATTATATTTGCTTCTTCAAGAGCCGACACCAATCCCTCGCACGAAATAGACTTGGTCTTTAACGACTGCTCACAAAATTCATGATATTAATGTCCTTTTGACACTCACTGCCAACCGTAGAAATCTCTTTTCTACAGTAAGGGTGAACATACTGAATTACTCATGAGAAAGCACACATAGGAAGTGTTCAAGCCCCTCCCCTCACAATTAATTCGCATCTCCTCTAGTCTAAAATGATATTATTCAAGTCCACATCATACGAATAAAACTAGTTAAGCTCAAAGGCACAAGCTCGGCTTCAACCACAAAGCGCACTGCCCACGATTCCCTCCGAAATCGAATGAAAAATTCGATTCTACGGTACTTGAAAAATCGATAATACGGTTACTGGGACAGAATACTTTTTTTAACAAAGAATGTTCCACGAAATCACTCAAAGTTACGCAAAGAGGACATTAGCTGGATTTATCAAAGAGCCGCACTCCATTTTTTATTAGTAAAAAATCAGATAATTACGGCTTGTTGACCTTGCGGCACAAACAAAGGCTTATTTTACTTTAGATTTACTTAACTTTGGTTTGAACATATGCTGTTAACGATAACGTGATTTTTCGAATACCTCTCGAGTTAAATTGTGTCAGAAAAAAAGGAACGAAAGAAAGACACTGCCTTTTCTCAAAGAAAAAAAAAACTGTTTTTCTTCGATTTTTCTGCACACAACACACTTTCTGATTTTACCGGGTTAGCAACGACTTAAAACTAAATAAAATGTAAATTTCATTTCTGAACTTGAAGAATAGACTAAAAAAATTGATGTTCTGGAGTTCAATTCAGAAGTACTTTTCTTAAGCCAATATCCGATTTCGTTTGGAATCATAGGACTTCATTCCCACCACAACCGGCCCAAAACTCTCCCAGCACCTCCCTACTATCACCGTCCCAAACTGCATTCTCTGAGAAACGCCCTCCCGCTAAGCATCGCTTTCCTGTTGCTGTGTCCGGCGCGATGATTGAATCTCAGAAATCGATGAATAGCCATCGCGCGATTTGAGTGACATTTCTCAACTTTTCCAGATTTTATCATTTTGCCGTTCGATAGCACGCCCGCCCACGACACCGACACAGCGATAATGATTACTTGTATCGTAGGATACTCAATTTAACAATTACTTTAACGGGAGCAACATACGATTGAGACAATACTGCACACGCCTGAATGGACATTTTAAGCAAAAGAGAAAGAAACTTGGAATCGCTATAAACCTCTGCCAAGTTATCAAAACGACAGAATCTGCCAGAAAATCGGTCAGGGAACCTTCAAAGCTGAGATGCATCACAGAAAAATAATAAAAAAAACAAACAAAACTTATGTTCTCTGGTTTCTAGTCCAAAGATTTCTTTTCCTCCAATCGGCTCGTCCTTCCTGAATATTTTTATTAAATCACCGTAAAACACAAAAGAGGACGTTTTAAACTCAACTTGAAAAAAAAAAGAGAACTTGCGAATTTACATTTTAGAGATTAAAAGAGTTAAAAACATTAACTACAGTAAATTCGAAATTTCAAAACTTTTAGTATCACAACGCAAAGAATTTGATTTTTTCCACTTTCCCTGGGTATATCAACTTCACGTGTCCGCTTTCCCTTCAACCGCTGAGTCAAGATATTAACCCATATCAGTCCAGAGTATATGGAGTGAAAATTGGCTTAAGAGAAATTTGAAGGATTTTTCCAATAAAATACGCAATTCTAAGCTTCAGAAAATGCCTAAATTATTGAATTTCACGTTTTTAGAGGGGTGATATTTTTAAAATTGAAACAATACTGAACTGAAAAGATCCTCTGAAGTATTTTTTTTCTTTTTCCGAACGGCATCGCTGGGCGGTATTGTGTTAACGGTTCCCCCGAATATCTTTCACTCCCGCAATCGTGCGAAACCGTCTTCGATTTCCTGCCTCACCGGGCGAACATCGAAAAGAGCGCGTTAAAATAGTGAAACTACTTACGATGGTATGAGGGGTGGAGGTAGGCCTGCTCCGGCAGCACCTGGTCGTCCTGGTGGCATGGGGGGCCCGCCGCCGGCGGGGCGGTTGGGGTTGCGGGGGCCGGGCGCCCCAGACCCGGCGGGAAGGGGGGGGGCCGCCGCCCCCCCCCCGGGGACGGGGTCCGCGGGCGCATCCCGGCTCCTATACCCATCC
>Ga0058701_10002251_pt1 | contig 14468 bp, 13 predicted proteins | sample AgamicOrMae_FD_97039 | JGI IMG/M metagenome (GOLD analysis project Ga0058701, IMG submission 97039) | Agave microbial communities from Guanajuato, Mexico - Or.Ma.e | ecosystem: Host-associated > Plants > Phyllosphere > Phylloplane/Leaf | place: Guanajuato, Mexico | collected 2012-06-04 | reverse complement strand
ATGGCTCACAGTGGTTCGAGAGAAAACCGGGCGTCACGGTTCAAGATGGGTCCACCAGATACCCACATACCGCCTCCAGGAACATTACCTCTGCCTGTCCCCACCTCTTTACCCCTTCTCCACCCCACTTCAATGCCACCTCCAGCCAATCCATGTATTCCTCCCCCAGGGCTTGTACCGCCCCCCGGCCTGCCTCCCCCGGGCCTTCCTCCCCCAGGCATTCCCCCGCCGGGGCCCCTCACCTCAATGCCACCACCTCCGACATTACAAAGCCCCATGGTAGCTGAGAAAGTGTTCGTGGGTATAGATGGAGCCCCATCAGGCTTTGATCTACGCAACAAGCTGTTAGGAGCTGCAGGGGCGAATCTTGTGTATATGCGTAATGAGACTGGAGCCGTGGTCAGCCTTCAAGGGAAGGGATCCGGCACAGTGGACCCTGCAACCGGCCTTGAATCACATGAGCCTCTTCACTTTTATATTGAGTAAGGTTTATACGATTTCTTGAAAGGAATTTTTGTTGGAGACGAGAAACTGGATTGAGTTTTGTTTGGTTCATAGGCACAGCAGAGCTGATGTTGTGCAATCAGCCCGCCAGCTTGCAATTAATCTTGTGCAAACATTGCACCAAGAACTTCAGCAATATCAGCAAGTTCAGCAGCAACAGTTGCAAATAATTCAGCAACAACAGTTACAACAGCTGCAACAGCAGCAACTGCAACAGCAGCAACTGCAACAACAGCAGTTGCAACAACAGCAACTGCAGCAACATCATCAACAACAAATTCAACAGCAGCAACAAGTTTCCAACCTCTCTCTTCAGCAGGGTAAGTCCTCCTGGTGAACTAGTACTTGGGAAAACTCTTGTGCTTAATTACAAGTAATCAAAGGAAGGTAAAAATTATCTTTAGTGGCCTATCTTTTGGTTGTACAAATTGTTTACTCCTAAAATTTACACAAAGACGGAAAATGACGTGTCTATGCAAGGATAAGAAGCATTCTTCTTCAGGGTGTTGGTATTGACCCGACCTGCAATGATATAGGGAGACTTAAACGCTCGTAACAAACCTCATGCATTTTAAATGGGATGAGACTTGAACGCACGGAACGCACCCTAATACATTTTTAATGGGGCAGTCGGGTCAAAGGAAACTCCCTTTTTTTTTGAACGATATTGTTTGAAGGTTTTTAAAATCGGTGTGCACCATTTAAATGGGTTCGTAAGTATGCTAAAAATGTCAGTTTTTTACGATCCCCCCCTTTAAAAAAAAAAAAGAAAAGCGTAAGCTGCCAGTAATAAGAAATTACTGCTGAAGGTGTGTTTTAAGGGTACTCGAGCGTTGCAAACTTATAATCGTAGACGTATGTAAACTTCGTAATTTTGATAACGGTATTCATGCTGAATCAACGTTACGTGACTATTTTGCACAGTGGTGCCAACTGCTTTTTCTTGTTCCTACTTCCGCGTTTTGATTATGTGTTGGTGCTTCTCATTTTTTTCTGAAAAATTTCTCGGAAACATCCGGGTGCGTCTTACACGCGAGTGGTTTTCATCCCCTGTCCGCCCGTAAAAAAACGTAATTATTTACTCAAAATTTGTGATGAGTTGGTTCTTGTTTGTTTGAGGTGGCCTTGTGAACGTGCAGCTAGGGATGCCTTCAGTCGTGAGCCAAACGGCCGTGCCGCCACCGCCGTTGGGCGTGCCGCCGATGGGCCTGCCGCCGCTGGGCGTGCCGCCGATGGGCGTGCCGCCCCCGGGGCTGCACATCCCCACCCACCAGGGCCCCCTTGTGCCGCCCTCGGTGCCGCCCCCCCACCTCCAAACACAACCAGCGCCCCAACCGCAGCAGTCCCCTCAACCGCCAACTTCAACCCAGGTAAATTATGTTCTCACGAAATTTTAAAATCATGAGAGGTTGTTGTACACGTGGTCTCAGGAGCGTAGCCGGGTCATTCCTCGCCAACTCACGAGGCAGTTGCAACGACCCCCTCCGATTTCACTCGTATATTGCTTGAATGACCTCTTTTGATGAAAAATAATGGCCTGCCAAGTCGTTTTGCGTTCAAATGAAGCCTTGCACCCCCGCGAACAGGGTCGAATTTTACGCTAAAAATCGATTTTCCTACTTTTTCTCCGTTTTTCGATAATATCTACAAAGTTTTTCTGCCGATTTAGCTCGTCTAGGTTGCATTGTGTTCAGGACATACCAACAAGCAATTGTTTTTTTTTTTTAATTCAATTATTTTGTGTTTAACGATTTTACGACGAAAAACGTCCAGAAGAGATAAATTGAATGCTTGATTTTCTTAAGACACACATTATATCCACGTAACGTGCGCTATTTGATGAAAAACATTATATCCACGTTCATGCATTCCATATGGGACTAGAACGCATTTTCGAAGACTTCGACGCACGGCGCGGAAACCTACCTAATACATTTTAAATGGACGTTTCACGTGGATAGAAGTACTCCGTTTTCTTAAATTTAGTTACTTAACATTGCTCAATCGTGAAAAGGCAAAGGCATATACGACAGAAAGAAACCTATTTTTTCTTAAATAAATGTAAAGTTATTGTTCAAAATGCAGTCACCCGCATTCCGTTTCTACTCCCGATTTGCGGAAGAGGGACGGGAAGGTGACGTTAAGGAGTTTCTTGCGCGGGAGTTTTTTTTCGAAGTTACCTACTCCCCATTGAAAAAAAAAAAATGCGGACGTTTTTCATAATATAGCACTTTTGGTCAAATACTCAGTTTTAGAAACAAAATAAAGAACGTAACGTTACAGGGGAGGGTCGCCCCTATTATAACGATCAAGTGCGAGAGTACGTTTCAAAAAGCGATCAACGGCAATGTATAAGAATAGCAGTTGATCGTTTTTTCAAATTAACGCGTTCAATTTCAAAATACGCATTCGCACCTGACAGATTTTTGATCGAAGGGATCGCTTGGATCCTGGAGCGATAAGAATTTGTGTGAGGAAAAGCTGTGGAAGTGACGGAAACTTGAAGTCCTGCAAGCGTAGCAAGCCTGTTAACGTGTGTTTGTTCGTGCAGCAGGCTTTCCTCATGGGCCAGCCCCCGCCCCCGATCCTGATGAGTCAGGCGCCGCCCGCCTTGGGGACCCAGCCGCACCTGACGGCCCAGCTGCAATCGCCGCCCCACACCGTCATGCAGCAGTATCAGCCCCAGCCTCAGGTAATCACTTCTGGTAACCGCCGCATTAAACCTCGCTCACCATAAAAGCAGCTCTCAACGAGCACTAGCTTTGAGCCTTTCTGTCAAATCCTCTCATTGTACCTTAACCCATAACAGCCCAAAGTATTTGAGTGAAATTGAGCTTAAGGGAAATTGAAAGAATTGTTTTCCACGAAAATACGTAATTGTAAGCTTTGGAAAATGCCTAAATAATCAAATTTCAGGTTTCCAGAGAGGTGATATTTTTTAAATTGTGACAATACTGAACTGAAAAGATCCTCTACACTCAATTTTTCTGTTTCCGAAAGGCATCGCTGGGCGGTAGTGGGTTACAATTGACAATGCTGCCGAGGAGATTCTCCAGAGAGCTATGAACAAAATGAGGCTGCGATTTTTTTGCGCTAATTATCGTGAGATGCGTGAGGTCCTCTTGAAAGCTAGAGGCCTTATGCGGAATTTGAAGAACCGTGTATTTATGTAACGAAGCTCCCTCATCTTAATTTTAATTTACTGTATTTTGTCGTGTATAAGCCGCACTTTTTTGACCATTTTCCCTCCAAAAACTGGGTGCGGCTTATACACGGAAGCGTTTTTACTCGTGTCCTATGGGACTAGGATCAAATCTAGCCCTTTGAAAACCTGGGTGCGGCGTATACACGGACGAATACGGTACATCTTACAGTAAATTGCAGTTTTCTTATCTGAAAGCATTGACGCTTGCTTCAAAGGTTGAAAAAATGAACAGGGTGTCGTTTTCCTCTTTCGTGGTTAAAAGGGCAATAACTTTTTTTTCAGTCTATGTACATGTCTTCGGCGGGCCTGGCTGTTGTGCACCAGCCCCCACCGCAGCTCCAATACCGCAACCAGCCCATGCCGGTCCCACCCCCTCCCCCTCCACCCCCGTCGCGACAGCCAATCGGAGGAGCCGGCCCTAGTCAATTAGCCAATCAGGTGATGAGCAGCGAGATGAACCACGCTCCAGGACAGCAGGCTCTACTTCAGTACACTCTGCAGGTGAGGAAGCGAAGGCCCTCGCGGCTGTTGTCATGCATCAAGCGGGAATGGAATGTGTGCATTGCGGTTTTGCAGGCTGCGGATGGGCAGCTCATGCAGCTAGTGAACCCCGCGCAGGCCCCGCCGCCGCTGCCCGTGCCCCCGCCGGTGCCCCCGCCCGGGGCGCCGCCTGCCCCTGCGCCAGCGCCCGCAGACGAGAACGGCCAGCTCCGCAGCCAGCAGCACCCTCCGCCCGCCGGGGGGCACCCCCGCCAGGGCATGGGGTAAGTGCAGTCCCCGGCAGCTCCGGCCTTCCGGTGGTGGTTTTGGTTGCGTCGGGTATGCTTCTCGCCACTAACTATTTCCGGCAGGACAGCCGATCCCGGAGAGAGACGATAGCAGCGGCGCAGAGGGATCCAACTAATAGCACTTAGCGTAAAAGTACTGTTGCCTACGGCTGACCTGCGCTGCCCTGCGCTGCCCAGGTCGCCTAGTCTTCCGGGCGGATTGCATTAACGAAGCTGTCTCCTTTCAGCCCTACAGAAGCGTTCTCTGGTGCCAGCTTTGAGGAGGCGATGGAGCAGACGAGGTCGACGAGTGGCGCGGTGCGGACGAGCGAGGCGAGGGCGGGGGCCGAGGGCCCCGGCGCCGCGGGCCCTGGCGCCGCGCACCCGCCCCCCAGCGGCCAAGGTTGGTGTTCACCAGCGCCGGATCTCACTCATAGATATTTTCTTCCAGGTCACCTGAGCTACGCTGAGTAACGTGGTTGTACGCCACGTTAAACCTGTGTGCAGCCGAACGCTCAACCAAGCAAGGCTGCTAGGATTTTCGAATAAACCGCAAATGCCACGGAAAGGTCCAGGTCTTTCCCTGCTCCTTAACATTAAGTCGAAAAGTTTTCGAAAAGTTAACACGAAGGGAAATCGGAATCTAAGCCATTTCTCTCTAAAAATTAATCCTTTTCCTTTTTAGAATCGGTCTCATAAGGCGGTGCATCGACTTCCTCGGCACGGAAGCCCTCCAAGCAAACTCGAGACTCACTCAGCTTTACCTTATTCAAGTTCGGAAAGCGTGCTTTGTGCCACCGTACTCCCGTGTCGCACATTGTCCTTACCCCTTCAAAGAACACCTCCTTCAACATGCTGAATTCTTTTATTCAGTACCCTGCTCTGCTGATAAACCAGCTCGCAGTTTTTACCCCTGTTTAAAAGAGCATTTTACTATGACACTAGGACCCTCCATTACTCGAGGACCCTCGTTACTCGACGTTTTTCTTCGACCCTGGCAAAGACTTCACAATTTTTTATGAACCTTCCTTATGCCACGATCTACGTTGCGTGACGTTCGTAGTCGGCCTCTTGGACGTCGTTTAAAAAAAGGTCCCGTGTTTTTTTGTTGTTTTTTTTCGTCTTGACATAAGACAGTTGCTTTCTAGGAGATACTGATTCGCTTGCCTGTTTGAACTAAGAGACTGTAGTGTAACAGAGAGTGGCCAAATCTAACGGTCCTTTGAACTCCACAGATCTGATTGGTTGGAATCCAGCTTTTGCCTTCGCAGATTGGTTGGGATCCAAAACCTGGTGTCACGTGGTACACTTGGCCACTCTCCATCACACTTCAGTCTCTCTAGTTTGAACGTAAGAGGGAAGGAAGAAAAATTTCTCGGAAAAATCTTAGCAGCCTTGCGTTTTCTGCTGCGCACAGGTTAAGTTGCATGAGTGTTAGATGAGCGCGTTGCGCGGGAGAGAAACACCTCCACTGGGATACATTCGCCCTACCAACTCAGATTTTCTCTCCTTGTTCTACTAACGGTAAATGACTGGATCCCTACAGGTCTTCAACTCTTATTGGATGATGGTTTTTGGGTCATTGCAGCCGTAGTGCCATTCGAGTTGAAGCCGTGCGAGTTTGAAAGGTCGACTTCCCGAGTTAACGTACAAGTCAGATGCGGTAACGGGTCACGTTGGCTAAGAGAACCCTTGTGCTTTCGCAAAGCAGTGATTAAGTATTCATTTGACAGGATCTACCGGTCTAATCTGTAACTATTGAAGTGCCAAAGCAGCAAGCATTAATGATTTATGCGGAGATATGAAACTCTCACGGGTTTACTCCGCTAACTCTTGATTAGCTGTGGAGTCTTATCGTTAATGTCTCCCCGTTTTGTTCTCACTTTTAAAGGAAATTTAAGCTGACGTTATTGTTTGCGGGTTTTTATTTGGGTAATATTTTTCTCATTTTTCTACCCTCGTTTTAACCCTTCCTTATTTTTCAGGTAGTTTAGAAGCAGAGCTCTTAAGATCTCACTTAATTTCAAGAAACGGCCTTGCGTTTTTCTTTGTCGAAATCATTATTTTTTATCCGTCTTTTTTAGTAGGCATTGAACTATTTCACAGGATCAAATTGAAATTTTTCTGCGCGTTTTCTCCTGTTTGTTACTAACTCACCTCTCTCTAAGCACAAAGTGATCAAAATTGTTTGTCCCTAGAAACTATATTACGTATACGGGAAACAGATAAAGCTAGTTCTTTGTCGAAGCATCATCAAAAGTAACATTTCGTTGTCTTGAATCAAGGCGAATCTATAAAGGTCGAGTCACTTCAGGCCTCATTCACAGAGGGAACGGGAGACGTTTTCTGACACCACTTTTTGTGCGGGTTGCCTAGTTACAGGATGAAAAGCAGCTTGCTCGGGTAAGTCCGGGAGAGTTCGTCTTCGTCCGGCTAGAGCAAAGGCTGCCTTTCACCCTGTTCGTAGGCAACCCGCACAAAAAGTGGTGTCAGAAAACGTCTCCCATTTTCGATGGGAGTGATTCCACCGTTATATAGTCACCTTGTCTCGAGCCTTACAACTGTACGATCCAATAATTCCGTTTTATTTAAATTTTTCGTATCAAGGAAGCTGTCTTAAAACCCGATGAGACTCTACAGCCCCCAAGTCTGTCATTTTGTATATCTCTCTTGAACTTGTCGCATGCTGACAATCGTGTAAATTGTTGCTCATGCATGACAACGGCTATTTGAGTATGTTTGATTCGATCAGACGGTCGCTCTCGATCGACTCGATCGAATGCTTCGGCCTTCCCGTTTTGTTTTGGTTTGGAAACAGTAAATCTGTGTGAGTGTGAGGTAAGTCCCCCCGTGACGAACCCGCTTGAGGAGCCGATTCTAATGTTGGATGCCCTTCGTTCCAGATGATTGGAGGGCGGCGGGCCCAGTGGACAAGTTAGCGGGCGCCGACGCGGTTTATGAGCCCACGGACCCCGACGGCGCGCGGACCTCGCCGGCCGCGAAGGCTGACTCGGGCGCCGCGAGGAGCACGCCGGACAGGGAGAGGGAGCGCGACCGGGACCGGGACCGTGACAGGCGGCGGGCCAGGCGGCGGGGCGGCCACGACCACGGCCACGGCCATGGCCATGGCCACGGCCACGGCCACGAGGTGAACGGGCGCAGCGCCGGCGGCGACGCCGACCGGGAGCGGACTCCGGATCGGAGGCCCACGCCGCCGACCAGCACGCCTCCAGCCAGCAGCACGCCCCCGGTCTGCTCCGTCTCAGATACGGACCGGCCCGTCTATTCCCATTACACCTCCAAGCCCCAGATGTACAACGCCAGTCTCCCGTTTCACGTGCACGGGCTGGGCGTGTACGGCGCTGCCCTCCCGCCCCCGCCGCCCCCGCGGCAGCCGTCGGGCGCGCAGCTCGGGCCCCGGGGCGGCCCGCTGCCCATGAACCCGCCCCCGGGCACGCCGCCCCCGGGGACCCCGCCGGCCGGGCCGCCGCCGCCGCTTCCCTCAGGAGCTGCGCCGTACTACAGCTACGTGAACCCTTATTGGCTAGGGTGAGAAATCTCAGTGTGTTCAAACCAAGCGCAAGTACAAATACCACAGAGAAGACGAATCACTTCGTCGCGAAACAATGGGGAGCTGTCCCGAGCCTTAGTTCCAACTTTTCCCGCTAGGAGTTGCCTATCTAAAATACATAGCGGCTTAGAGAGGATAGACGAATTTTCAGATGTTATAAAATAAAAAATGCATCTTTTCTCTTCCCACGCCCACTAGGTGATAACTTATTGCCTAAACTATCGCTCGGTGAGCGCCAAAAGAGTATAGATACATTTTTCATTCCACAAGAGTTGAAAATTCACTTATCCTCCATTAGCCGCCATGTGTTTTAGATCGCCAACTCCAAGCGGGAAAAGTCGGAACTGAGTCTCGTGACAGCTCCCCATTGATACATGTTCCTGTTATTGTATATTTTGTTCGTTGTTGAGAGTTCTGAGAGTAGACATAAGTTTTGCCATGCTGTAGGCTTTTCTTTTGTGCAACTAAAACTGTGAATATTCTGCTACCAAAGATTGTTAAGGCAGTCTTAGATTTACGATTTTATTCCCCGACGACGTACCGTATGTAAACGTGGTATGTACCGAGCCTGTGCATAATAGACGCCAGAATTGTTTGGCTGTTTTGTATTTTGTTAATGTGGCTGCCTATGTTTTATAAAGGAAACAGATTTAATTTCCTAATAAAACGTGAGACGAGTATGTTGGTGTTTTTTTCTTTTCGATGAAGGAGACTATGAAAAGAGTTTGTAGCGTTTTATAAGTATTTACAAGTTGAACAGAAAATATACAAAAGAAAGGGAAAATCTATGGCGCCAATCTGCCTGCTCGGGCGTCCGTAATGACGCCCCATAACTCGATGATGAAGTCGTCACTAAACCGGAATGCTTCCAGGTCCGACCCGTCGATTGCCTCGGCGAAGTCCATACTGTTCGTCTTGCCGTCTGCCATCTCCCAGATTTGCGTCGCTGAAAGACACAAACAACCAGCCGTTAATTATCCAGCAGAACGTTTCTCTGAGTAAACATGGAGGCGCGATCTGATTTTCCTCCCCATACTGTTTTTTTAACAAATCATAAAATAATAAATGGTATTTTTTTAAATGTGTAATTTTTTGGAGGACGTAAAGTGGACATTCAAAGTGAAGTCATTTTGACATTATTGGTTCATTTCGTAGGAAAAAAAAGTTGTGTCCAGAAGTAAAAGTTAATGGGTCCAGAAGTAAACCCATGATTCCATTAGTGAGCGGCGAACGAAGTCTAGTGTCTCCCTTTTTTTTTTCTCTTGGGGGGGGAGGTCTATAGTCGGCCTTCGTAGTATCGCATATGGAGGGTTTCGGGAGGGTGAGGATGTAAAATGAGCAACCCCCCTTCCCCTGCAACCTTCCCCTGTGCACCCCACGCTTTGCTGCCAACACTAATTAGTACCGGTAGCGAAAAAAGTCATTAGATCTTGATTAGCTGCTCTTTTGAATACATTTCTGGACGCATCAGAAGTAGAGGGCTATCAGCCATATTACGAATAAAACGACTCTTTCCAACTGTACTCTCCTCGTACCGGTACATCCATTATTTTAACAGAAATTGATGTAAGAAACTCAAATAAGCTTATTACTCAAGGTTCATAACCTCCGAAGCGGAAAGTCGTCACATTTAATAGAAAAAAGTGTCAAACACGAGACGAGCGGCACGGATTAACTCGTGGACAGCTTTTAGTGTTTTAAATGAACCCGGCTGCTGAGAGAGAACGCGCGAGGCAGGTCCAGGGCTGGTCCAGGGTCGAACTAACGAGGTTGTCCAGAGGGCTGTGACTTTCCGTGTTTCCGTGATAACGGTATGACAAATTTCTTGGGTAAGTCGTATTTCTCTGACAGCTGATGGCTTTACTTCAAGATCATTGTTCTAGCAACGAACTTAGACCTACATATTTCTCAACAAATGTACACGAACCAAACACGTCTTTGCTAAACACGAACTTCATTCACAAGGTAAACACAGCAGAGGTCAAAGCGAGATGAGCTTTAACTTTTTCATACTTGAAAATCCGCACTGTCCGTTTCTTCGTCGGATCCAGGTCGGATCGGTGACCAATCGCGAGTTCCCGTACCTCCGTGACCGTTGCGCTCGTCTCGTGTTTGGCACAAATTTATTTTATTTTATCGATAGGATGTGACCATTTTCGTATTTAGAGGATATGATCATCATATACGTGCGTGATTTCAGTTCGTTGTGCGACAGTTCAGAAAGGAAGGTAAGGAGAGACTACAGTTGAAAAGTGTCGAGTTTTCAACCACTATGGCTGATTGCCTTTATGTTTAGATAATCGCCAAAATTAAATCAAGACTGCGGAAAGACAGCTCGCGCGCGTGTGCCAATCGTAAAAACAGGATGCTCTTAAAGTCAAGGTAATTACAAACGTAAATACGGGAGGGAGAACTTGTTGAGCATCATTAACCCCACAGGATTCATGTTCGGAAATGAACCGTTTAGCGCCAAGACGCATGTGATGAGTTTTTCATTTACCCGTCGTTTTAGCTGAAGTGAATATCGCTCGAGAAAGATTCTCGGTTATTTTTATGCAGGCTTGTTTCAAGAAGTTTTCATTTCAGGGCTTTTGTCATAACTTTGATACGCATGGCGGCGGCAGAAGTTAGAAACAAAAGGTAAACATTGTCGCATCTGACGTTGCATATTCGTAATGCAATAACGTAATACTGCCTGTCTATGACAAAAGCCCTGAAATTAAAAAAAATCCTCTTTATCTTTATTGGGCGATCATCTAAGCTAAAACAATAGGTAATTGAAAAACACGCCAAATGCGTCTGTATACTGTATGCTCCGTTCATTCCAGTGTTGCTAGACTTCGCAACTCCGTAAAACTGACAATGAGACGCGTCTTACTTTATAACCATTAGAGAAAAAAATTGTGTTCAGCCCCATCCCTCGATTCCTCAGCTCGAGAGCAAGCTAAAACATACCCGACATGTTAGGTTATCTTTAATGGTTCTTTGGTTAGTTAACCTAACCACGAATAAATTTGAAGAGAAGCCTTTAAATCTGATAACCCTGTTCATTTCCGGACCAGCGACCTTTGGTATGTTTTTGTTCAGCTCAACGAGTTCTCCCATCCCTGGTCGAACGGTCCGTTGCACGGATAATTCGACACGGATATTCGCACCGATATCCATGTGGATATCCAAGTCAATGGTCATAGGGTGAGTATATCCGTATGGATGCCCGCACCCTTTGACCATTTACATGGATATCCATAGGGATATCCGTGCGGATGTCCTTGTCGGATTATCCGTACTACGGACAGTTCGACCAGGGATTTCTTTTGGTACTACGTTGAGTGGTAAAGCATCCCCCGTTCAGCCAAATACAACCGTACCGTAATGCATGCCAGTCGGTCTCATTATTAGTACATATGCCAAAGTTAACACGGTCCGCGAGAGTAGTTTCCAAGGCTCTAAAATTTCGAATACTTCCTGGAAAACACTATTACGCTTTTTTGTGCAAAATCAAGCTCAAAAGTGGGTCTATATTGGTCGATTAAAATACCCGATGCGCTAGGTTAGGCTGAAAGGACTACATGTATGTTTTTACAGGGACGGAACGTCGATGGTCGAGAGCGTATTGGAAGTAGATTCATGGAAGTAGTACTACATACAACCTGTGACATGCACTACTCTCAGGATACAACGTTGCCGCGAGAAGGTAGGTCAATCTACGTATCCGTGAATCATGATCGTAATAGTCCTTAGTATCGTTAAGTTAGTTATGTCACGGCTGCTCTCACGCCAGTTACGCTATTCGGTCAGCGGGGTATCTGCTCTTATCTCAACATAGGCTACGCTCTATCCACGTATCATCAACAATTCGTAACAATCATTCCTACAACGTTCCATCAACGTCGATGGGAGGTGTATTACTGCATACTTTGATATCAACGTAGTGTAAGCTAAACGATTCGATTTGATCGTGGTGCTCCGCGAACGAAAAATCGACGTCGACGTAATATAGACTTGGTAGTACGCCATATCCACGTAATATCAACGAAACTATTTCGCGTAAGTCAGGAAGTTTCATGTGCACGTTGAATCTACGTGGATTGCATATTGACCTCGTAACGTTACCATATCTAAATAAGCCGGCAAATATGGGATTATTACGTTTATAGGACATTGTTTTCACGCTGCAGCATCGACGTTGCATCCACGTGTCTACCCACGAGTTTAATCACGGTGCCCTTTATCGTACCATCTTTACGAAGATGGCACATTGACTACGCACCAACGTTACGTATTTATAGCAACTGTGCAGACAGGTTACAATTTACGTTGATTCGACGTTAAAGATACGTTGATTACGGCGCTTTGATATACTTTAGCAGCAGCTACGTTACGCAACGTACAGTAAATGCATCAACGTCATTTCAACGTTATGGCAACGTTGATGAATGTGGGCTATCCCATTTAACGTCCAAACCACGTCAGTCCATGTTTGAATCCACATGGATGTTACGTTAATATTGTCATACGGAGGACTGACAGTGAAATCTGACCAAGCATCTTTTCTACATAAAATGTTATTTCTCTTGGATACTGAATAATTGTATTGAAATCATTTGATTTCCATTTATGAGCACAACAGGTAACTTAATCCATGTATGGATGTATATGAGATTTATAACCTGTTTATTTTCCCTTTTTTATGTATAAATAACATGCAGATAATTAAGAAAATTTCCTCCAGGTTTTTTAAAATTGTTTTTTATTAAGACCGGGTAAATTATAGGGTCTCATTCAGCCTACATTACGTAGTAAATTATGTAGCCTTAAAACAATTCTCATCTGATTTACGAGCTCTATCATGTCCTTGTGAGCCATCACAAGAAAGGAAAGCTCCGTTTACTTGGGAATAAAAATTCTTCACTTACCAAGTTCTGTATCGTTGATACCCATATAGTTGTCCAACAAGCCGTTTATTTTGTCGACAGCTTCCTGCGTCCCTCGAGTGGGCTGCAAAATAATAATAAAAAATTTACTGTAAGCTTACTGATAAAAATCTCCGCCGCATTTGAAATCGCGTGGAACGAAACGGAATGCGCTTTTAGGTACCGGTGCCGTTATTCGAAATTCTTTTCCGCGGGGAAAATTAAATAGAGTGAAAAGTAGAAGAACGGAACAGTTTAAACTACTCATTTTAATATTTAAACAAGATCGTAGTCGTGCAAATTTAGTTTGGCTGAACCACGTAACAATAAGATTGTCTCATGACTGAACTCACGCTTAACGAACAACTTCCGGTCATCAAGTAAATGAATTAGCTTACGACGTTTATCATAAGGAGTGATCATTGTATTCCTACCATAAAGGGGAAGAAAGACTTTTATATTTCGTTAATAAAGGTGTGAACTGCGACGATTATTTTCTCCACGGTGTCTACCGGTACTTTGCTAGGATTGTTAGCAAGCTGTAGACTACAAGGCATTTCAAGCCATCAATGCCAGAATCACCTCCCAATAAGAAACAGCTCGTCGGATCGACGTCGATTTGACGTCGATACGTTGAAGCCAGGTCGATGACGTATTAAAGTCGAACTTTTTTAATTTTCGAATAATTCTTTACTTGCTTAAAACCGCGTCAAAGAGTGTTTTCCCCAAGAGAATTGTCATTTTCTTACAACACCAAGGAAGCCAAAAGGTCTTATGCCATTTCGATGTCAAAACGACGTCGAGGCGACGTCAAGGCGACAAGTTCGTCGAAATTTGTTCAAACTTTTTAGAAGGATTTCGTCAATTTCGACCATTCCGATATTTTTCGACCTCCGCTTCGACGTCGAACTGACGTCGATTCGACCAACCATTTCTCATTGGGCTAATCTCCATTATTTGGTGCCAATCGTGGCTTGAGTAGTTATTGACCTGCCGCTTCACTTCTGCTCCAAGTTACCTATTTCATACTAGGCACAGACTTTAAACCACTATTTCGTGAAAAAAAGAAAAAATAAACTTTTATGAAAGAGTCAACTATCCATGTGTCAATGAACAAATATTTTCATGGTGTGCAAATTTCTCGAGCCATGTCGTATCGAGAAGACACTCAGGTAATGCAAGCAGTTTAAGGAGACGTCTCAGCTAAAGACTTTTCAGGTCTTTTCTCAACGCGGAAACGCGTTTTAGCAGGGATCCCTGGTCCGAGAATCCATAGCATATCTATACGGATATCCAAAAATCCACGGATATCAACATGGATATCCATGATATTTGTATGTCAGTCTTCAATTATTCATATGTGTGGATATCCACATTGATATCCAAGCATGGATATCCATGCCAGGACATTCTACAATAGATATCCGCAAACAATAAATATCAATGAATGGATATCCATGTTTTATGGATATCAGTCTTCAATTATCCATGCTTTTATGGATATCCAT